>Ga0222659_1000636_pt1 | contig 19021 bp, 22 predicted proteins | sample AntAcemetagen547_FD_179850 | JGI IMG/M metagenome (GOLD analysis project Ga0222659, IMG submission 179850) | Saline water microbial communities from Ace Lake, Antarctica - #547 | ecosystem: Environmental > Aquatic > Non-marine Saline and Alkaline > Saline | place: Antarctica: Ace Lake...
CAAGCGAAGTCCGTCCCCGGCGCATGTGTTTCCACATGATACAAAAGGAAGAGGAAGGTGTCCTCGTCGGAGCCGCTGTCGAGGAAGCGCACGATATTGGGATGCCGGAGGATTTGTCGATGGTGATGGTGTGGAGGGTGGCAGAAGGTAAAAGCTGAAATTCTGAATCAGTATGCGACATTTATTATTTCGCGCGTCCTTAATTATTATTATGTTCAGTCCTTTCGGGTTGATATTCGAATGGGAGAATTCCTGAAAAACGTGCGCAAGCTCTCAATTCTCCGGCGTGAGCAATTTCGCGCCAGCTGGACACGAGAGTCCTCCGCTGGTGGCGAGTTGGGTGGCTTGTTCGTGTAAGATCTCGGCGTTTTCCTCACCCAGCCACTGATGGCGGTCGCAGGTGTAGTTGCCGGTTCCCTCCTCATATTGTTGGATGAACCGGGCGTAGTCCACGGGGCCAAGCTCGCGGATGAGGATGGCTTTGGCTTTCTGGATGAGTTCGGCGGTGGGTGTCATGCTGCTGATGGCTGGACTTCCTTGCGGATGGTGGCTCCCTTTTCGCGCTCGGCGCGCATGAATTCGTAATCGAGTTGGAGATTCATCCACATGCTGGGGGTGATTCCGAAAAAGCGGCTGAGGCGGAGGTCGTATTCAGGCGTGCAACGGCGTTTGCCTTGCTTCATCTGCGTGAGATGGGGGGCGGGGATTCCGCAGCGGCGGGAGATTTCGGCCTGGGAGAAACCGGATTCCTCGAGGGTTTCGCGGAGAGTCTCGGCGAAGAAATTTAGCAAGGGGATGTGGGATGATTTCGTTTTCATGTTTAAAAAGTCAGTGGTAGTCAGCGATTCGGACGTTGGTGGCGGTGCCGCTGTCCCATTGGAAGACGATGCGCCATTGTTGGTTGATGCGGATGCTCCAGAAGCCCTTGAGCTTGCCTGCAAGGGACTCGAGTCGATTGGAAGGTGGCTGGCGGAGCTGGTCGATTGAGACGATTCGGTGAATCTGACGAAGTTTCATCAAGGCGCGTGGTTGGATATCGCCGGCAAATTTTCGGGACGATTCTCCGAGGAGAACTCTGGAGATTTCTTTGCATGAGAAGCTTTCTATCACCTACCAATGAGCGTTATCAGAATTGGTAATTATTTCAATGGGAAAATCGGGAATACAGCCGGTTCCCGCAATCCAGCCATTCCTGCGGCTTTTTTGGATTGCTGTGTGTTTCGGCAACAGATGGTGCTTTGCAACGTCAACAGGGTTCAAGTAGGTGGCTCGATCTGTCTTTTTAATACGGGAGTGGGCTATCACTGGGTGCAATGTCTTTGTCTGTGAAAGCGTTAAGGAAAAGTCTGCCACGATTCAGAAACTCGCCAAATAAAAGCCTCCTAAATAACAGTCAACGCGGCAAACTTGAACCGTCGTCCAATCCAATCGACGGCACAGCCATAGCAGGGAAATCGAAGCCCGCCGTGGACGACGCGAATCCACGAGCGGAAAACGCTTTCGGGCACATTTTAAAATGGACTGAAGCAAACTTCGACGCGGCTTCAAAACGTTTTAAGTGGGATCACTTTTTGTTGGCTGGCGATCCTGAACTTGATGCCCAAGTGTCAATTCGCGGTGATTCATTTGGAAGTCCCGACGGGCTCAGCTTCGATCCGCGAGGCATCCTGTGGATCCAGACGGATGTCTCTGCTTCCAAGATCTCAACCGGCCCCTACAAAAATCTCGGCAACAACATGATGCTGGCGGCTGATCCCAAAACGCGTAGTGTCTGACGCTTTCTCACGGGCCCCAACGGATGCGAAATCACCGGCATGGCTATGACTCCGGATCTGAAAACCATGTTCGTCAATATTCAGCATCCCGGCGAGCCAGCCACAGGAATCAGTGATCCGAAGGCACCAAAAGCGGTGAGCGACTGGCCCGACGGTCCCACTGGCGGACGCCCTCGACCTGCTACAATAGTGATCCAGCGCAGCGACGGCAGAGAGATCGGAGCCTAGCGAATGTTTTCATCAAAGAGGATCAAATGGTTTTCTGAGAGGTCTTTTGGCACGAAGGAGAAGGCGCGGTGACTCACCTATTCCTAAACGGCGCCGGCCTTTCCCACGCTGGCACTTTCTTCATCGTAATCATGCTTAGGGACTCGGCCAAAAATAAACGCGCATTTGGTCGAGATTGCCGACGAAGTCCCTGGACTGCGGAAGCCTGCTGCCGCTTTCCGCCATGCAGCCTGCTGCGAGCGGGGCAAGCCAAGGTTTCATCGGGCTTTTCCGTGCCAATGCCGCCGGGGCTCGCAGCAGGGCTGCATTGCCCAAAAGCTACAGCAGGCTGTAGCAGTCCAGGGTGCTCCGCACGCCAGTTGGCCTGTTTATTTTTGGCCGAGTCCCTTAATCCCGTGCCATTAGGAGGACCAGCGCTCAAAAAGCACCTTCTGTAAAAAATGGATTTTGAGCCGGGAAGGGTATTTTGAAGCGTTCAGTCCTCCGATCCCAGAACGAGAAGCGCATCCTTCCCTCCTTTCACCGAGCTGGCGTGAATATTGCGGTCGAAAGTAGCGAAACGACCACCTTTGGCCGCAGCCAGAGCGAGGAGGTAACAATCGGTCAGTTGGGGGCTCGGGCGGCAGCGAAGCAATGACAAGGAGATCGGCGAGGCTGAGATCATCCGGCCAGAACCGGTATCCGGGAGCCGCCTGGAAACTTCTGAGGAGGCGGCGCGCCTCTTCCGTGGAGCCCGGCCCGGCGGGGTAATTTGGATTTCCGAAAATGCGCAGGAAGCCGTTCTCTGTGAGTGGGCAGCGTCCCTGACCAAAAGTGCAGGGCGAGCTCCGAGTGCACATGATTCGTATCCGCCAGAGCGATCAAAACGTTCACATCAGGTAGATGGATCATGCCTTGTCTCGCAGTTCGATCGCTTTCGTAAACTCAGCTTCATCCGCTATTTTCTCAAAATCCCGGATATCCTGTTCCGTCACGGTTCTGTTTCCCTTTTTCAGTCGTAGGATTCCGAACGGGCCGACCTCGTAGCGCTTCGAGTCTGCGGTGTTCAGTTCGTTCGCCGGAAAAATTTCACGCCTCAAGGCATGGGCGACCATGTCCTTGAGCGTGATCCGGCGACGGGCGGCCACGGCTTTCGCCTCGACCAGAAGATCGTCGGGCAGATCGATGGTGGTTTTCATGACAAGGTGAAATCACAGGAATATGGGCGGTTGGCAAGCTTGCTTGTCGGGGGGATGTAGGAGGCAGGATTTCCCGGGAAAAGGGCAAAAATGTTGCAATGAGACTCCTGGTACCGAATGGAAGATGCTCAGGCTACCACCTCATCGGCTTCTGCGATAATATGCCCTCCGCATAAGCCGTGGCCGATCTCGTCGTGGCCCGTTCCGGAGCCTCGACTCCTACCGAATTCTCGCTCGCCGGCCTTCCTTCCATCCTGGTTCCCTAAGCCCCCGAGCAAGTCACATCCCGCATCCTCGCGGAAATCTGATCAACTCATCGAGAAACGCGGGAATCGCGTTACCATCGAGCAATTTGTGGCCTTACCCTTCCTGATCGGAGAGACCTGCCTCGCGGCGATCCATCCATTCCACGATGATGAGATGTGGCAACGTGAGCGCGGAGATCATAACGAGATAGAGCGCGGCCACTTCGAAATGACTGGAAACACGGTCGGAGAGAGTCATGAACAAGCCGGCGAGCATGACAACCGCTATAATAGTGAACGGAATCGCCTGCTGCCCTCGACATATTAACTTCACCTTGGTGTCCGGCCTGGTAGCCTCACTGCTCGCACCGTAAGAACATAGGCGTAGAACATGGCGAAATCCGTGCCATCCGGCGAAATACCAACCGATCGCAATGAGCGGCGGCACCAAGAAAAAAAAGGCACAGAGAGCGCAATTTTCAATCAGGATGCGACGGGCCAGAGGATGACGGATATGCCTCAAGTGAATCCAGGAATCGACCGAAAACAGGAAGCCGAGGGCAGCGAGGACAATACCTCGCCAAAGATTCCAATCGACCGCAAGATTCGGAGCAAACAGATGAACGCAGGCATTGATGAATTCTGTTGCTTGATCCGGAAACGCGATGAAAGGAATGCCAATCGGAATAAACCCCCGCAGGAGCCAGTGCACGCGATCCGCGCCAGTCCCCCGGAAACTGGCAACCGAAGTATGATTCAAACGTTCAAAGGCCAGATCTCCCTGCCCCCAGTGATAGATCGTCATGATTAGAAATCCAACGGCCGCGGCAACCGGCAGAATCATCCACAACACAAGCACGGCAATGGCGACCAGCAGGTATAATGAAAGGACGATAACCAAGGGCCTCAGCCGTAAAGGTTTCCCTGCCAATCCCAGCGCCACGAGATGGTCGATGGCACCGTGAGGAAGCCCGAATAAAAGAAGTCCCAGAGCCAGAGGGATGAAACGGAGAAAGCCCTGATCCAGACCGACCACGGCCTGAACGATGCCAAAGCCTAGGAAAATGAACGCGGCCAGATCCGCCCACTTGGTAAGTCCCGAGGAATCCGGGACTCTACTTTTGGAAGGGGCCAGCGGACGCCATGCGAAAAACGACTTCATCGAACCGGATCTGATTGACGCAAACCATACCAAAGAACGAGCCCCTGGGCCAACAGCAGGCTGGTGATGGCGAAAAAGAGTATTTCTTCAAACGGTAAACCTAGTAATTCAAGACCAGTCGTGGGAGTCGAGGCAATAACCCAAATTCCCTGGCCAATGGCGAAGCTGTCAGCTAACGCGAAATAAAGCGTCGGCAGAAGAGTCCCCCATAAGACAACGTTTCTGCCCCGAAGCAGCGCGCCGGGATCGAACAGCCATTGAATGAGCAGCGGGGGCGTGAACCAGACCAGAATCAATCCGAGGTAGGTCCCCCGTTCATGAGCGAGAGCGTAGAGACCGCCGGAGAACAGTATGCCGGCAATCAACACCACGCTGACACGTTGCCATTTTTGCCCGGTCCGCGAAATGGCGCTGGCTCGCGGCAAACCGGGTAGTAGCCAGTAAATAAGAGCTCCGTTGAAAATCGGCATAAGCAAAAAGAAGGCGTATTCCTCAAGCGGAACGTATCCAATCTTCCCGATAATCCGGTCGGGAGGTGAATCCCACACGCCGCGGGCAATGAGGTAATTATCCCACGGTGTCGTCCAGACGAAAGCGATGACAGCTAGGATGGCAACACCCCTCCAGTGGTAGCGCGAATCGACTTCCGCAAAGCGTCCGCGCCTTTGCAGCCATCGGGTCGCTCCGATCAAAACAAGGATCGGAACCACCAGAAACCAGAGGAGAAATTCAGCATAAGTCATGGTGTTCCGGATTTTGGTATCGCCGCTTGGTTAAGAAGCGCACGGTGCAGTGCCTCATCGTGCCGGGGTTCGGAGTCACTGGACCAAGCTTCTCTTTTCCATCTGCGGTAATCCCCCCACGATCGCAAAAGGATGGCGAACTTTTCGACCGGTCCGACGACAGTGCGCTGGCACCAAGCGCCGGGACCGGAGCGCACGACCTTCTTGCCGATTGCCTGATAAAGCGCGGCAGCGAGGAAAATGACCCGTCGGTTTCTATAGGGAATGTAAGCGAAGCCGCGACGTGCGCTTCGGTAATAGAAATCGGAAAGATCGAGGACGCGACGAACGGCGTTGTCTACGTGTTCAAGGGCATGCGTCTCGCCGGCTATAGCCCGCTTGATCATCTCTGGCTCAACCCAAGAGGCTGGCAAATAAAACCGGCCCCGTCTCGCGTCTTCGCCGATATCGCGAATCACATTGCTCAACTGCAAAGCAATCCCGAGATCGACAGCAAAGGCAACGGCGCGGGCATCCCGGGCACCTATGACATGTCGCAACATTTCGCCCACCGTCCCCGCGACACCGTAAGCGAAACTTATGAGTTCGTCAGCGTCGCGGATGGAACGGCTGCCACAATCCGCCCGAAGCGCGGCAATTAGTTCGATAGCGGGCTCCAAGGGAATCGCCCTCTCTCGTGCGAGATTCAGAAAGTCGGCCTCGACCGAAGTGGGATGGGCTTCGGTTTTTCCAGTGAGCCGTTCACTTGCCAAATCGAGGGCCTGCCGGTCGCCTGTTTGGGTATCGTCCGCCAAATCGTCAAGGTAGCGACAGAACCGATAAATGCGCGCCACAGAAAGTTGATCCTCCGGAGCGAAAAAACGGGCGGCCAGGGAAAACGACCGGCTGTTTTTTCGAAAGAGCTCTTGGGGACTGGCACTGGTATCCATAACTAATCCATGGGTATGCGATCGAGCAGCTTCGCTGAACAGAGGACGCCTGGAACTCCTGCGCCAGGATGTGTCCCGGCACCGACCAGATAAAGGTTTTCCAGAACTTCGGAACGATTGTGAAAACGAAACCAAGCGGATTGGGAGAATATGGGAGAAACAGAAAAGCCGCTTCCGAGATTGCTCAGATAGTTAGTTTTGAAATTTTCCGGGGTCATGAAAAAATCCGAGCGGATGTGGGTTTTCAGGCCCGGTAGGATTGTTTCATCGAGAGCATCCACAATCCGGTCCCGAAGCTTCGGACCCTCCTCATCCCAATCAATCTCAGCAGCTAGATTTGGCACCGGAGCCAGCACATAGAATGAATCGCAGCCGGAAGGAGCGAAACTGGGATCGGTCGCAGTCGGACGATGGAGATAAAGTGAAAAATCGTCGGGCAACTTGGTGCCGTGGAAAATCTCGTGAATCAGCTCTCTGTAACGATCACCGAACCAAATGGTGTGGTGGGCGACCTCCGGGTAGGTCCGGTCCGTTCCGAAAAATAAAACGAAAAGCCCCATCGATGTTTTCATCCGCTTTCGTTTGATCCGGAACAACCTGGAATGGTTAGCCGTGCTCAGGAGCTCACCATACAGATGCTGTGGATCAGCGTTGGAAACTACGCTCTGCGTCTCGATCCGGTCACCATTTTCAAGAAGAACTCCAGTGGCACGACGCCCGCTCACCTCGATTTTTTTAACCGTTTCTCCGGTCAGGATTTCGATACCCTCTTCGCGCATCAGCTTTTCCAAAGCACTCACAATCGCACCCGTTCCGCCTTTGGCGAAAAAGACACCCCACTTGCGTTCAAGATAGTGGATTAAACTGTAGATGCTCGTCGTCTCAAAAGGATTGCCGCCAACCAGCAGAGGTTGAATGGAGAAAGCCCGCCGCAGATGATCGTGTTTCAGATGCCGCGAAACAAACTGCCAGACCGTTCGATAACATCCGAGACGGATAAGGTTCGGCACCTGGGCCATCAGAGTGGTCAGAGAGTGAAACGGTTGGTCGGCGAGCTTGGTGAATCCGACTTCAAAAATCTTCCTGGAGTGCTCTAACAGGTCTCGGTAACCCTGCACGTCTTCAGGACTGATCCGTTCGATTTCGCGGAGTGTATCTTCCGGAGTTCCGCCATAGTCGAAGCTCTCCCCGTCTTGAAAATAGAACCGATACCATGTATCAAGAGGGATGAATTCGAGGTAGTCCTCTCTTTGTTTTCCGAATAACTCGAATAGCTCGTCAAAAAGAAACGGCGCCGTGATGACCGTTGGTCCAGCATCGTGACGGAAGCCGTCTTTTTCAAACACCTGGGCTCGTCCGCCGAGTTGTTCACAACGGTCGATCAATGTGACCTCGTGACCACGGGCACGGAGACGCAAGGCTGCGGCGATTCCCCCGAAACCACCCCCGATAACAACCGACCTATGCGGTGAAGGCATCGATTTGCAAGAGGAGGTTCTCTATCATTTCAGTCATAGGTTCCCTTGCTCCTCGCGGGAGTTTTCCTGCGTTTGAGATCGCATCGTTCAAATAAGATCTGGCCAGTTGGACAGCAGCTTGCTCAATCGATGGGTCGGATCTTTCGGCCTTCATCGCCAAAACAATACTACCCATGGCGTCGTTTTGGGAATCCGCTTTCTGATCTTTTAAATCATCCAGGATCTGGTATCCCAAACCAAACAGGCATGCCGCTTCGTGGGCTGATACCAAAGATTTTTCTTCACCAGCCATGATCAACGGAAATTCGAGCGATAGCGCGAACAACGGGCCGGACTTCTGACGAGCCGCACTGATACGGGAGCCAAGAGACAAGCTTTCTTTTGTTCCTGCGAGCTCACGAGTCTGCCCGGCAATCGTTTCGGCTACGGCTTCGTGAGTCTTCCGTATCAACAGCGGAAGAGCGGAGCTGTTTTCTATCCGCGACAAACAGGAGAAAGCCGCCGTGATCAGACGATTCGTCAGACCCAGAGCGACATCACGTCCGAATTCCGCGAATACGGATGCCTGCCCTCTCCGATAGTGCGAGCCGTCTTGTAAATCGTCTTGAATCAGCGATGCATTGTGGAGGCATTCCACAGCCGCAGCCAGGCAGGTGGCATCGTGATACTCGACTCCCAGATTGGAGGCGCACCTGAAAGCCAGTTTTGATCTCGCGCCTCCTCCGGTCGCTTTGAAGTGATGGAGGTAAGCCCCATGGATCAAATCGGTGCTGTCAATCCGCTCCGCACCCAAGAATGACTCGTCGATCAACGAGGTCAAAGCTTTCGGAAAATCAGGTAGGCGAACCGGAGCCGGATTGTCTGTTGCTGCCATGGAGCTCATGGGAAACGAAATTTTTAATTTATCGGAAGCTTCGACGTTACGCCATCGATTTGCGGTCAGGTGGACATTTGAAACTCGTATACCACAATACCAAAAACCTCCCCACGTGGGGAGGTTTTCGAGTTATTGCGGGTTAGGAATCCTGTGGTTTTTTCTCAGCGAAATCCGGATGCTCATAGCCCTCCTCATCACTGAGTTCTTTGGCTACCATGCAGAGGAGGATTCCATAAACGACCTTGGAAGCAACGTCGGCAACGGTGTATGTGATGTGCCTTCCGACGACACTGGCTTCGTTCATACCTCCCAGATATGGCATCAGGTATGCGATCGGGTAGAGCGTCCACGAGATCAGGAAGAGCCACCAGATGGTGTTCAGAAGTTTCGAAGCCTTTTCAGACACTCCGTCGCAGCCTTCGGCGATGACCTTTCTCATGAGATAAAGGATGTGTACGAAGAAAAGGGTTGAGACAGCTCCCCAGACAAAAAACGTGACTGGGTTGGTCACCTCAAAATATTGCCCGATATAACCGGTGACGATCATCAGAGTTCCGGATATCCAGAATTGATTTCTTACCGAACTGAAAGAACTGGTCGTCAGACTGACCACGAAGAGGATTTGGAAAAGCAACATCGGCACGTCGATCAGCCAGTTGAGATATCGATAACCATTGTTGAACAAATCGCCTGAACTTCCAGGCTGGAGCATATAGCGACCGGTGTCCTGATTAAATGTGAATGCCTCGACCCAGTTGGCACGCTGGACGTAGAGCAGCAGGAATGCTGAGACCATAACCACAACCGAAAGGACGCTCGACATGCGGTATTTGGGAGCCACCGACTTGAGAGTCATTACGAAATAGAACAACGCAGCCAACATGACCGCGTAGCCCAGAGTCAAAACGTGGGCGGATAATTGATAGGCGATTTCGGAAAACCCTTGTTCGAGACCTACATAGTTTTCGAACGTTGCGTTACCCAAGGCTTCTTTTGATGATTCTTTTATCATGGTTGCTGTTGATTAATTCAGGACGACACCCTCATATCGGTTTTCGGGGATGCAACAGATTTTTGATCAGGCACCAAAACGTCGGCATTATCGACTGCTTGCGCCGCCGCGATTCGCCCCTCACAGTTTCGATGTTCTAATCCGTATTATCATCTTTATGACGTATGTGAGACTGTGGTTTGAATAAATCAAAAAGCGTTCCGCAATCCATGCAACGGAATTTTTGGGTCGCTATGATTGAGAGGATGGCAGTAGTCCCGTGATTGAAGGGGAATAGCCTGACTGCATTCCGATGGGTAAGTGCGCCGGAATTGATCAATGGAGTGCCTTTGCAGAGAGGGCAATAAGTGTGACGTCTTTGTAAGAATGCGACGAACCAGGTGAACACCGTGATAATTACAGAAACGATGAAAATTTTCATCGCGAGAGAGGTAGGTTGGATCCAGAAAATCACCAAGGCTGTGACTGAGGATACGATTCCGAGGTAGTGAATCGACGAGAACAGAATCGTGCGGACAAAGGGTCGGCGATGAGGCATCGAACGGGCACGGACATTCCGAACCACCCTCTTGGGATGGGTGTTTTTGGCCGAGGTGTGGTTGGCTCTGTTCGACATAGCTCTATGTTTTTGATTACGCGGAACTCGGTATTTTTTGCAGGATTCGAATATCGATACTCAGTTTACTAGCGAACCGGATCTAGATATCCTGTTCGATTGATTTAAGTGTCAGGAATAGGTCGGTCCAGCGCTGAAGTTTAGGTTCAATAGCCATCTTTTTTTTAACCAAATGCTTTCGAATCGAATCCAAGCAAGCAGTGTATTCTTGGAAGAAGATGCGCAAAGCGTCTTCATAGTCGTTTCTCAGGGTTTCTGCAAACGCTCCGCAGGTATCGAGAAGAGAACTTTGAAAATCGCGTGTAATCCTCGAACGTGTCAATATGGCTATCCCCATTCCACCAAGTAAGAACAGCAGCGCGGTCATACAGAAGATCCAAGGTAGCCATTCGAGTTCAAGGATACCGCAGATCGCGCCAAAGATCATGAGGACCAAAGTGGTGGCGGTGAATGACTTGAGTGCGAGATTTCGACGGCGTAGTTCACGTTCCAAATCCTTGCGGACATGGAGGTTGCCTATAGCCTGGTGGGCGGAACGCCCGATTCTCTGAACGAATCGCTGACGGGCTTGTTCCAAATTTTCATCGATAGACTCCGACTCGCCGATACTTGTTCCTATTGAATCTTTGACTCGCACACCAAGCTCGTTCCAGTGACTCCGGCATGCGATAACCACATCGGCACCATCGTTTTCCGCGACAGATTCGACTGCGGTCCGGAGGCGCTCAATCAGCAGTGATTCGGTTTGGCTGCCAGTTTTGTCGCCAATAAAAATCCTTACAACCGATCGGAAAAGCCCCAGTAATTTACGGAGAGCTCTTGTGACCCGAACGGCTTCGGTTTCAAATGTCACGGCAACTTCTGCGAGGTGACTCGGGAGTCTGATGACCAGCTTCTCGCGCATCGTGTCGATTTCATCTTCGAGCGATGCGAGGAAATCGTTTTGAGTTTCAAGAACACGGGTCTGCCCCTCCATATAATCCTCGATCATCCGAAGAGCAGAGTATGCTTGCGTGCGCGAAGTTTGAAGGGTCGCCCGCCTTTCCGTAGAATCGCATACCTGATTCGAGATGAATTCTTGAAGCAAGGGAAACCCGCTCTCCGTATGATTTTTATCGGCTAACGATCCAGCGCTTTTCGCCTCGGAGGCCAGTTTTGCTGAAATCGCAAATATCTGTGGAGCATATCCGATTCGTTTCATCGATAGATCCGCCATGTGTCCAAGGATGACTTTGATATCCGAAGAATCACGTTGATCGATTTGTTGGAGGACGAATACCATGCGGTGATGGCATTCCTCGGGCATTTTCGAAATGAGATCCCAAGTGGCCGCGCCCCAGGGATTTGATACTGGGAAGACAAACAGAATCAGGTCGGCAATCGGGACGAAACGCCCGGTGATTTCCTGATGACCGTTGTTTATGGAATTGGTGCCCGGAGTATCGACCAAATTAAAATCACGCAGGAATTCAATGGGACGAAATCGATCCTGAAGAGAGGAGGTAGTGTCCATATCCTCGGGTTGCTCCCCGTATCGGTAGCGGATAACGCGGTCGGTCTCGGGCAGGATGCTGACCTTGCAGAGTTCGTGGCCGAAGAGTCCATTTATCAGAGAAGACTTGCCGGCGTTGACCTCGCCACAAACGAGAAAAAGGAAAGGAGTCCCGAGATCATCGCATAACGAAGTGCTATCGAAAGTATCACCCAGGTCGGTTCCGGTTTCTGCCGCAAGCCGGGAAATATCTTTGATAACCTGCGAGATTCGCTCACGGGTGGCAAAGTAGCGCTCGCCGAAATTGAGCTGACTCACTTGACCGGGTGGAGAGATGTGAATCAGGGAGCTGGTGTTACGGAGGCTTGGGCGGTCGGAGTCTCGACCTTCATTGCAATGAGCTGCGATACCGTCACAAATTTGAAACCTTTTTTCAGGAGGCCGTCGAGGGTTGCGGGCATGGCATCAACGGTTTGGGAATGGAGGTCATGCGCGAGAACGATTCCACCGGCAGTGGTATTGGCAAGTATGCGAGAGGCGATCACGGACGCCCCCGGGCGTTTCCAATCCAGGGGGTCAACTGACCAGAGAATGGTCGGATAGCCAAATTCATCATGGATCATCGTGCGTTGACGCTGGAGGAGACCACCGTAAGGAGGGCGCATGGTGCGGGGGCGGACGCCAGCCGCGCGACCGATCGCGTCCTGACATTGCTGCATTTCCTTGCGGACCTCCGCATCACCGAGCTTTGAAAGGAGCCGATGGGTTTGAGAGTGATTGCCGATTTCATGGCCTTCGGCGACGGTGCGGCGAAGGACTCCTGGATACAGGTTGACGCTTCGACCGATCACATAGAATGTCGCCTTGATGTTGCGCTTGGCCAGTATATCAAGAAGTCGCGGGGTGTTTTGAGGGTGTGGACCGTCATCAAAGGTCATTGCGATGTAATTTCCAGAAACATGAACCCGTGAGAAGGTGATTCCGGCGTTTTCCGAGAAATTACTGGGGTGGTTTCCGGGTTCATTGCGAGGAATGGGTCCTTGGAGAGAGGGAGTCCGATAGTCCTTATTCGATGTCGTTTTCACCGCGGCATCCGCTGCGTTTGGAACGGTCGAGGTTGCTGCTTTGCAGCTGGCAAGTGTTGCAGTGGTGGCTGCCATGAAGCCGCGGCGGGAAAGTTTCCCGAGATCGGGATTCTGGGTGAGGCTTTCGCCAATGTTGTGGAGTGGATTGTCCATATGGAATAAGGTTAAACTTTCCTTAAGTTTGCACGAGCTGAAACCCTATGTCACGTCTCTATTTTTTTTGACCGCCCTGATGTGGAGATAACATTCAGTTACCCGTGGTCAAACCGTGAAAAGCTCTTTGCAAAGCACACAGCTTTTGCCATCGCAGCCCCTGGCGGTGCAGTGCTCGCGACCGTAAAAAATGATCTGGAGGTGAAGTTTGTTCCAAGATTCCCGGGGGAAGACCTTTTTTAAATCGCGCTCCGTTTGGATCACGTTCTTTCCACGGCTCAGCTTCCAGCGCTTTGCCAGCCGATGGATGTGTGTATCCACGGGAAATGCCGGGACACCGAAGGATTGAGCCATCACAACCGAGGCGGTTTTGTGGCCGACACCCGGCAGTTTCTCAAGTTCCTCGAAGCTTTGCGGAACTTCGCCGCCATGTTCATCTACAAGGATTTTGCTGAGCTTGGAGATTGCGGCCGCTTTGGTAGGGGAAAGTCCGCAGGGGCGGATGACCGCACGGATCTCCTCAACGGGAACGTGCATCATTTGCTCCGGAGAATCGGCGAGTGCGAACAGGGCGGGGGTTACGAGATTGACGCGGACATCGGTGCATTGGGCGGAGAGAAGAACAGCGACTAACAATGTGTATGAACTCTTGTGATCCAGCGGGATCGGTGTCTCCGGATACATTTCTTCAAGTCTGCGGAGGAGGAGGTCAGCTCGTTGTTGCTTCAGCATGCGCTCGTGGAATGATGTTTTTGGTGGAAACTTCTGAGAGGAAAATGAGCGTTCATATCAAGTAGCGCGATGAACGTGCATAGGCTCTCCAGTAGATGGATCGCAAATCTTTTCGTCCTTTCTCCAAAGAATTCGAGGCTCTCGATCCACCATAAATCCCCATTTTTTCAATACAGAAAGGGTAACCACCATGCTCCCGCTCTTCAAAATGATCAGTCGGCAGATCTAGGGCTATCGAGAAACTTCTCGAATGTTGTTGTTTAAAATTTTCCAAAGGGTTATGCCCGCGATTGGTTCCCGCCTTGCCATGAACAAGACCTGGAGTGTTGTCAGGTGGGTTTTACAAATCCGCTGGCGATCTGAAACCCGAACAGCGGGAACAGTCTCAGGAAACGGCATAGTCGTGGACCACTGATTAATTATGAAAATGTATGTAGGCAACCTGTCGTTTCAAACGACCAAGCAGACGATTGAATCGCTGTTCTCGCAATATGGATCCGTCACAGATGTGCACCTTCCGGAGGATCGTGAAAGCGGTCGTCCACGTGGCTTCGCTTTCGTGACGATGGACTCGAAGTCCGCCATGGAAGAAGCTATCAAAGCGCTCGATGGCAAGGAACTTGACGGTCGTAACCTCAAGGTGAACGAGGCTCAGGCACGTGAAGAACGCGGCGGTGGCGGCAGGCCTTCGGGCGGCGGTCGACGCTACTAATACCTTTCAAAGGTACACTCTTGATAGCGGCATCCGGTTTCGGGTGTCGCTGTTTTTTTGATAGTCGGATGTTCCATCGCGGTAAAACGACGGACAAGCACTGAAAGGTTTCGGGCGCATATGGGTGTTCTCAGTCTGATTTTACAAATCCTTTACTGACAGCGAAGCGGCAGATGGCTAAAAAGTCACACATATGGTTGTGCTTGCCCCGACACTTGAAGATACCTCGGGGGTAATTGTGTGCCGTTTATCCATGCACAACTTTAACGTGAGCCTGCCATTAAGGTAAAAAAATCACACAGAATTTCCTTCCCCACGTATCCAGTCCTTTTGAAATCCAGTGCCTAATTCGCAACTGCCACACAATCCGCCGCAGGATTGAGGCTCCCAAGAATGAGCGATCTGGCCCAACTCCACCATCTTCACCTAAAAAAAGTCGCACCTCGTATGAACAGAAAAAGTAGCTCCAGCAAAGTTGGTTTTGATTCAAAAATATTACTCAAGTTGATTGTCATCGTCCTATTGGCGGTTGCGGTTCATCAAATGTGGAATTATTTGAAAGTCGCACGTGAGGAACGTGATCGTGAGAATCTCCAGATTATTGCTGATTCGAAGGCAGCGAAGGAAAAGGCTATAGCGGAGGCATATGAAAAGCGGGCGAGTGAACTCGCGGCAAGGAGGGAGGCGCGGGGAAATTCGAGTTCGGCTAATTCTCGTTCACCTCAGAAGGTCGAAACTCCGAAAGAGTCCCTCGCCCGTCTGCGATCAAAGTTGAAATCGGGCAGCAGGGTTGAGATGCCCATTGGAAGCGTTCGCAAGGGAGACGCCGATTATTTCCTCGTTGAGGAACCCATGACATGGCCAGCGGCCTCGACGTTCGCCGAGGATCACGGAGCGTGTCTTACGGTTCCGACAAGTGACCTGACATGGTTACCAAGTGACCTGACCAAGGATCGATCTTTCTGGATAGGGGCTGCTCGCAGCGGCAGTGATGCGTGGACGCTCGTGGATGGAACTGCCTGGGTGCCGGACAAGGGGATTGCAGGTAGTGGACAGTTCGTTTCTATGGGAGAGGGCGGAAGTCTTTCCCATGGAGATGAGACGATACTCCATCCGTTTGTGATGCAGTGGCGAAATGATGGTTCGAATCCGGGAGAGCTGAATTCCCAACTTCAGGCAACCAATGAGTCCCTGAAAGGTTCGGCACCGGTCTTTCCTCCCGGAACGGTCAGTCTCGGTGACCGCCATTTTCTAAATGTGTTTCGTCCTGTTTCCTGGGACGAAGCAAATAAATTTGCAGAAAGCGCAGGTGGAAATCTGATGGTCGTTTCAGATGTTGAAGAGGCTTCACAGCTTGAGGAAATTACAAAGAATCTGAGATCGACAGAAAAGATCTGGCTGGGAGGTTTTCTTAAGGATGATCACTGGAGTTGGGTGACGGGCGAGCCATGGAAAAAGGCCAAGTGGGGCGCGGGAGCCAGTGCGTCCAGAAACGGTTATGCCTTGATCACTCAGCCAATCGGAGGCTGGAATGGGCTTGATGCTGACGATAAAGCCACTGGCTTCATTATCGAGTGGAGCGATGACGCGGCAAAATCTTCCGGCACCGTCGCACCCGCCACTCCAGGAAATGGAGTTGATGGGCTTGTCGCCAAAGCCAGAGAACTGGTCGTCGCGGCGGATCAGAAACGTAAAGACGCTCTTGCTGCGAATATCAAGAAGCTGAAATGGGATCTTGATGCCCATATACGTGGGCTTACGAAAAGCGAAAATGAACTATGGGGACCTCAGGCGGAACTTCTAAAAGAGTGCGTCGAAGCCAGTCGCTTGCAGCCGCAAGAAATTAGAGATGAAGAAATTGAGATGTCGCAATACATGAATACGCTTGTTGATTACCACACGGAGAAACAGAATTCCATTGATGATCAGTTCATCAAAGAAGCGGGATTTATCCGTGATTCTTTCATTGTGAAAATGACTGAAATTCAGGAACAAGCGAATGCTTCCGGGCAAATCAAGATTGTTACGGATGCGTCCAAATTGATTGATGGTTCCCGGAGCCTTGAGGGTTGGGTGAAAGGGTTTGGGTTGGTTTTCAAACCGGAGAGCACTTAACCTTCGAGCGATACGTTTTTCGATTGAACGCATCGTGGTGGATTGTTGTTTTTCGGAACCTTTGTCTGCGATTCCGAAAGATCTCCATTGATCAGTGCTCCGGCCCGTTCCAAGTCAGCGCCACTCGGAGATTGGTACGGGCTGAGGCCGAACTCAGGCATTACCGAGAGGAAATGATCGAAGAGATCTCCTTGGATATCTTCGTAATTCGCCCATGCGATATCATTGGTGAAGACATAGATCTCAATAGGCAATCCCTGGGCACCCAAGGGTAATTGTCGTACGAGGAGTGTCATGGTCTGCTGGACCTTTGGGTGATTTCTTAAATATGCCACGCAGTAGGCGCGAAAGGTGCCAACATTTGTCAGGCGGCGTCCATTGATCAACTCGTCCAGATCCCCCGCAACATTTTCGTTGTAATCCTGAATCTCATGGAGTTTTGATTTTAGGTAAGGACGGAGTAATCGTATGCGTTTGAAGCGTTCCAATAGTTCCTCGTCGGCAAAGCGAATCGTCCTCATATCGACATAGAGAGGTCGTTTGATGCGGCGGCCTCCCGATTCGCTCATGCCACGCCAGTTTTTGAAAGAGTCTGAAATGAGGGCGTAGGTTGGGATCGTGGTGATAGTTTTATCCCAGTTCTGGACTTTTACGGTAGTAAGTGAGACGTCGATCACATCGCCATTCGCACCACGTCCGGGCATTTCAATCCAATCGCCAACCATCACCATGTTGTTGACGGAAAGTTGGAATCCGGCGACGAGTCCAAGGATCGCGTCTTTGAAAATAAGCAACAGGATCGCGGTCACGGCGCCGAGCCCGGAGAAAAGCACAAAAGGAGATTTTCCGAGAATGGCGGCCAAAATGAAGATCAGGCCGATCATATTGATCACAAGTTTTGTTGCCTGGGCGAAGCTCTTTGCCGGATACCGCCGACCGATCGTTCCCTGCTCCCAAAGGGCACGGGAGAAGTTGATGAGTCCATCAATCACGAGTAGCGTGAGGATGATAAGGTAGGTATTCACGACGAGCTCGATGAGCGAGAGAATCTCAGTTTGGCCGTGGAACAGAACAGAGGCGTAGAAATGAATCACCGCTGCGGGAACAAGATGGGAAAAATGAACGATGACATTGTGCTCGATGAGCAGATCATCCCACTTGATCGATGTGCGCCTGATTACTGGATGTACGACCCACCCGATCAGGCGTTTCGCCAGAAAGTTTGCAACTAGGGCGAGGGTGAAAATATAGAGAATTGAACCCAAACTACCCAGAATCTGTGCAGTTTCCTGATGAATATTCAGGTGTTGGAGCCATTCGCTGATCTTGTCCGGAGTCATGTGGGCCACACTGGGGAAAGAGGTTCCGACTGACAACATTTCGTTGTTCAGAGTCTCTTAATGTTTGGAAGACTTCGGCTTCTGAAGGAAGGCGCGTTGTAGTCTATCCTTTCAATCGATCCTCAGTCTTTACTGAAGAGGGGCAGATATTTCTCGTAGCCTTTTTCTTTGAGATCCTTGACCGGAATAAATTTCATTGCCGCGGAGTTCATGCAGTAGCGCAGGCCGGTGGGTTCAGGGCCGTCATTGAAGACGTGGCCTAGGTGGGTATCGACTTTGACGGAACGGACTTCGTCGCGGGTCATGCCGTGTGAGTTGTCGGTGCCGACTTTGACCGCGCCTTTTTCGATGGGTCTCGTGAAGCTGGGCCATCCGGTGCCGGATTTGAACTTGTCCTTGGAGCTGAAGAGAGGCTCTCCACTGACGATGGAAACATAAATGCCCTCTTTTTTGTTGTCCCAGTATTCGTTTCGGAAAGGCGGTTCGGTGCCGTCTTCCATGGTGACTTTGTATTGGAGGGGGGTGAGTTCCTTTTTCAGCTTCGCCTGTTCAGCGGTGGGTTCGCTGCACGCGGTGGAAAAAGTGGCAATGAGAATTGTGAGACAGAGGCGTGGGGTGGGTATTTTCATAATCGAGTCTTGGTTGTCCAGTGAGAGGCGGTTCTGGATATTTTAATCCAATTTTGCGGGCTTGCAAAAGCGCGATTTTGAAGCCGGCTGAAAGCTCGGCTCCGTGCGCTGCGGAGCAGCGTCCTCTTGCTGGGTGGGAGACCCAGCCCATCGGTAGCCGTTGTGCCGCCGAGAAGTCAGAGCCGCCATAGTAGTGTGGAAGCGGGGTAATGCCCGTGGAGCGAAGGGCGGTAGGGAAGCAAATGGAACAAACCTGTAACTCATGAAACCAACCGATCAAAGTTCCCCGCAAGGGGATAGCCCGATTGGAGAAGACCTGTGGCAACGCTACGGGGCGGAACATGGGGTATGGACAGAAGCCATGCTCAGCACCCTCCATCATGGGAGGGTCAGAGGACTGCCCCAGCCGCGATAGCGGCATTACTCTGATGCGAAGCCATCCCGCAGATCGTCCCGCAGGGAGGATAAACCGATGGTTCAGCCTGATCGACAAAGTCGCATCGGAAAGGGAAAGGAAGAG
>Ga0222659_1000649_pt1 | contig 18585 bp, 20 predicted proteins | sample AntAcemetagen547_FD_179850 | JGI IMG/M metagenome (GOLD analysis project Ga0222659, IMG submission 179850) | Saline water microbial communities from Ace Lake, Antarctica - #547 | ecosystem: Environmental > Aquatic > Non-marine Saline and Alkaline > Saline | place: Antarctica: Ace Lake...
GTGCAGCGCCAGTCGCTGGCAGGGTACCCCTCCGCAAAAACCATCGCCCTTCTCTGAGGAAGGCCCTTCGAATGGTTGCTGAACTCCGATTCGAAAAAAAAACGCCCTGGCTTTCACCAGGACGTTTCAAATCAAGCTTTTCAGCTTGGGTCAAAATTTCACACCGTCAAGCGGCGTGAGATCAGACGACTAGTAACGACGATTGCCGCCGCCACCGCCACCGCCGCCACCGCCGCGGTTTCCACCGCCGCCGCCGCCGCCGTAACCGCCGCGTCCGCCGCCGCCGCCGTTGCCACCACCGCCGCCGCCACGGTTTCCACCGCCGCTGCCGCCGAAGTCTTCACGAGGACGTGCTTCGTTGACCGTCAAGCTCCGACCCTGAAAGTCTTTGCCGTTAAGTTCTTCGGTCGCCTTTTGAGCCTCTTCATCAGTGGTCATCGTGACGAAAGCAAATCCGCGGGACTTGCCAGTCATTTTGTCCTGCATGAGGATGGTTTCTTTGACGGCGCCGACACCATTGAAGAGATCTTCAAGGTCGTTTTCTGTAGTATCGAAGGAAAGATTTCCAACGTAGAGTTTTGTTCCCATAGGAATTGTTTTGTTGTTTTGAGGTGAGTCTCTGCGGCTGTTTCCGGTGATCGGATTTCAAATCGCCACTGAGAGCCCGCGGTTGCCCGCTACGAACACAACTAGCAATCTACCAACGCCCCAAGGGGCTCTGTCCTGCAAAATCCAATAAATCAGGAATCTTAAATTCCACAAGAAGAAAGATTGACTATTTTTAGGAATGTTTTTCCCGAGCACTTTTCTCTTCGCAAATTTCAGTAAATCCCCCCCCAACCATCGGGAGCCCCGCCGAGGCTCTTGATCAAAAACCATCGCGGCACGCTCGCGCTTCTTCGCCGACATCCCTCAAGGCTCAACCCTCGGCGGTTGGGAGGCTGCCTGAAAACCCGGAGTATTCCTGTCGGTGCGGAGATGATTTTCGAAGAATTTTAAAAGGAGAGCCCGTGACTCAGGACGAACAGAATGGCGCTGGCCGTGGCAATAAAAGCCGAAATTTTCCGGCACGCCGCAGAGGTCATAGAGGCGGGCGATTTTCAAAAGCATGAGCACCCGCTGGTCTTGGACCAACGGGTTCCCGTCATTGAGTCCGAGAATATCTAGATAGGCCCGCGGTGCGATCAGGGCGATGATTTCGTGAATATCAATGGCCGGCATCCGGCCCTCCAGAAGTTGGGGCCGCAAATGCGGATAATAAACATACCAATGATCCCGCGCAAAATTCTCCACCGTGGGGTTATGCCGGAAAAATTCAGCCCCACAATTGCAGACGGCGGCCTTGATGCGCTCATCATAAGCCGCCAGGTAATAGGCCCCCTGCCCTCCCAGGGAATGTCCCATCACACCGATCCGATCAGAGTCCACCTCCCCATGGGTCAGAAGAACGTCAACGGCCAGCGAGTGTTCGTAGGTGAATTTTCCCACCGCCGTCCATCGGGGATGCTTTTCGTAGAATGCCGCCGTCTCATAAGCGCCTGCGTCCGGCTGTCGATGTCCGGAAACAAAATGTTCCGGCGCAATCACCACGAAACCCTGACGGCAAAGATGATCGAGGTAAGCCTTGTCGGACGGGCCTTCCAGGCCGGCAGTTTGCCGTCCTCCCTGCGCGGTGGTCCCATGCAGGGCCACCACCGCCGGAGCCGAACGCTCCAGATGACAAGGAATACCCAGATAAGCATGGGCGCGTTCGTCCGCTTCCACCTGATAGCTAATGAGCATGCGACGATAACATTCCTCCACCTGAACCGATTCCTCCACCTGAATATCCAGCGAAGGCTTTGGCGGTTTTTCCTCATCGCGAATCAAATCGAAATACCGTTGCCGCAAGATCGTCCGCCTCGCCTCCCAATCGGCAAGGGTGTCAATGCCTGCCAAGAGATCATCCCAGGACGAGATGATTTTTGGAACTTGGATCGAACTTGGTTTGCTCACGATATTCTTCCGGCACATTCCGGCACCCGGAGAATTCCTTCCACAAACGCCTCCAGGTCATAAACAAAGCCATAGCCGGTGGAAACACGCCAGAGAGCATTTTCCTTCGCCAGTTCCCCCCGAGCGGTTTCCTTATTTTCAATCGCAGTGACTACTTCGCGAATGGTCGAGCACATCAGACCTTGCCGGGCCATATCCACCATTCCCCCGCCGGACTGTTGGAGGCACCAATTGAGAGCAAACCCGGCATAGACGAGATGGTTAATCTCATCTCGTTGGCAGAGGGCAAAGAGTTGCCGCGAATCGACGACCACATCTTCCTCCGGCAACGGAAGGGCCGCTTCCGGAATGGCCAACCGTTTGAATCCGGCCTCAATATCGCTCCGGTTGTGGGCTCCAAGGTATCCCTCGTCTTCCCGGAAGGCCTGCAACTGTCGGTGCACCGGATCGGTGGCAATTCTCTCTCCGCTCGGTTCGGGTCCGCCCGCGAAATCCAAAGTACGCTCGTAGCCCGGCAGGTGCCGGCAGGGAACCTCCCCAGCCGAAACATGATAAACTTTCATGGACGCTGATCGGGCCGCTTGGAGCAACTCAGGAAGCGGACCTTGGAGGATCTTCTCCGCCCGGGGAAAATATTCCACCACTCGATGCCAGCCAGGAAAGTCCTCTCGACTCCCGACATCCCACGCATGCATGACCACCACAGCGGAATGATCGAGGGAGAAGGGCAAGTTCTTCGTTTGCCAGCCACCGATACCCTCGGCGGGGATCTCCCGTGAAAAATCCAGATCGAAGACCTGATAGTAATGACTGGGAAGCTGAATTGTCCTCATGACATTATTCTCTTTCACCCCAAAAATCCGGCGGCTGCAAATGATAAAGCTCTGTTCCGGCCGTATAATAAAAGGAACGTCCATCCGCCGTCGGTTCGGTCCCAAAAGCTCCCGTTTCGAGCGGTTCCTCCCCGGCCACGGCGGATGATTCGAAACAAATTTCAGGATCTGATTTCCCGCCCCGGCGGAGATGGCCACCTTCAACGAGAACGTCGAGAAGCGAGGCCAGAGCCGGATCATTTTCAGGGCACGACCAGAGCCAGGATGGGGATGGAGGAGTGGTGGACATCGTAAAAGTGCAGAGTGGCAATATTTTTCCAGATAACGATGCAAAACAACCTCAAGATCACGTAACCGTTACATAAGGAGGAATCTTTCCGCTTCCCATCAAACCAGCCGCTTGATCTGCTTGCGATAGGCCCCTGGAGGCAAACCATTCACCGCTTTGAAAGTCTTGGAAAAAAGCCGGCTCCTGAAAGCCGACCAGACCGGCGATGGTTTCAATCGTCTGGTGGGTTCCACGCAGGAAAATCGCGGCCTTTTGCATCCGCAAAGCCCGTAGAAATTGGTTGGGAGATTGTCCGGTGGCCCGATGAGACGAGGCCGACCGCATCCAACTATCTGGCGGCAAAGGTCATCTTGGTCTCAGTGAATTTCTCGAGAGCTCGCGGCTCAATTTCATATCCAATGCCAGGCCCGGTGGGAACGGCCAGGAATCCCGGCCGACAAAAATCTACCGCCGGAGTGACAATGTCCTCGGCAAATGAGCGGTTGGATGCCGACGTATCCCCCGCGATGGAAAAATTAGGGAGTGAAGCTAGGGCAATGTTGTGGGCCCTCCCCACCCCGAGCTCCAGCATTCCGCCACACCAAACGGGAAGCGTATGTTTGGCACAGAGATCATGAATGGCCCTCGCCTTGGCCAACCCGCCCACGCGACCGATCTTGATGTTGATAATTTTGCAACTGCCCAATTCAACCGCTTTGCGGACATCCTCGCTAGAGTGAATACTCTCATCCAGGCAGATCGGCGTGGCAATTTCCCTCTGGAGGCGAGCGTGGTCGATGAGATCGTCAGCCGCAAGCGGCTGCTCGATCATCATTAGGCCAAAAGCATCCAACTCGCGCAGTACGGGGAGATCGGCCAAGGTGTAGGCGGAATTGGCATCGGCCATCAAGGCCAACCCATCGCCAAATTTATCTCGAATCGCGGCAATTAATGCGATGTCGAATCCGGGTTTAATTTTGACTTTGATCTTCTGATATCCCTGTTCACGAAAATGCCCGACATTGTCCAGCACCTGATCGATGGAGGATTCAATGCCAATACTCACACCCACGGCAATTTCCGTTCGCGTCCCGCCCAAGGCGGAAGAAAGGGAAACCCCCATGGCCTTGGAATACAAGTCCCACAGGGCGCTCTCCATCGAGGAAATGGCCATGAAATTGCGGCGAACCCCGGCAAACCAATCTGACACCTTCCAGGGATCGGTCAGATCGCGGCCCAGAGCCTGCGGGATGAGAAAATCCTCCAACATATGCCAGACGGTGCCGGTGGTTTCCTCGTTATAAAACGGTTGATGAAACGCCACCGCTTCTGCGTAACCGGCCAGCCCCTCGGAAAAAACCGCAACCAAAATACAGTCCCTCGAGATCAGTCGGCCAAAACTGGTTTCAAAGGGCGCTTTGAGCGGAACCTGAAGGCGACGAAGTTCAATGCGATCGATATTCATAGTTAAAGGAAGAAAGGAGTCATTACTTTCAGATGAGCAATTTTGATCGCTCTATTTTCAAGCTCCAGAAGACTTTATCGTGGCGCTGCGGAGTGGACCATGAATTCCCGAAGAGCCGCGACATTGAGACAGGTTTTGGGGACAAACGAGTCTTCTTCCACATATTCGTTGATGTGAATTGTCTCGCCGTCCCTCAGAATGGAGTGCGCATTGCCACCTCTGGGTCCCAACCCGTCCACCGTGGGGGTCCAAGCGGAGAAAAAATTGCCATCGCTCAGCCCGCCCCGGGTGCCCACCGTCACCTGGACCCCACTGGCCTCGCCAGCCCGCGGCCAACAGGCGGCCAATTCCGCCTCGGAACCCGCTGACCAAGCGGGAATTTCATTGAGCACTTCGAACTGTACCTCGCAGATGTTTCCTAGGTCGGACGCCGATCCCCCGGAGGCTTGCCAGCCTTCCAAAACAGATTGAATTTCCTGAAAATGGCTGCCGTCACGGTAGCGGATTTCAAAATCCGCCTCGGCAAAATCCGGCACCCGGTTGATCGCCATTCCGCCGCGGGTTACGCCCACATTCACGGTCGTTCCGCGTTGGTAGTTTGTCAGTTTCGAAACCGCACAAATCAATTCAGACAACCTCACAATCGCGTTGGCCCCTTCGGCATGACTGTTGCCACTATGCGCCCCCCTCCCCCGCACCTGGAGGCGATAGACTGCCCGCCCCTTGCGGGAGGTGACGATTTCAAAATTCTCCCTGGCATTATCCGGCTCAAAAACAAGACAGGCCCCCGCCTCCTCGCCAACATAGTTGATGACCCAACGTGAAAAATCCGGCACCAATTGTTCCTCCGCCGCATTCCAAGCCAAGATCCAGCGAAATGAGGCGAATTGCTCCGGAGCCAATTGCGCCAAACAACGCATCAACATCCACATGGCCACCGTCCCACCCTTAATGTCATAGGTGCCCGGACCAACGATGTGACCCGCCTCCTCATGCCAACCGGAATATCCCGCCTCCTGCTCCTCGGGCGTGTACACCACGTCCAAATGCGAAACGAGAACGAGGACGGGGCCGCCGCCTCCAGAATCAAGGATCAAATGCTCGCCACTTCCCTCCAGCTCACCGGGTTTAGATACGGCGGAAAAATTCAGGAAGTCGAATTGCCGCCTTATGCGTTCCGCGTTGCGGCGCACCCCCTCCGGAAATAAGGTGTAGCTGTTCTCTTCCACCAAGTCCTTCAGAAAGGCCTTGGCTTCGGGCCAAAGACTTTGCGCCAAAGCGAGGGTGGCGGAGTCCGGGTTCAATCCCGGATGGGACGGATTTGGGGCTGGGTGCATTTTGTAAAAAGTGTTCTGCCTGGTGGCTTTTCATCGTCCGGTCCGGGTCGAAGACTTCTCAACTTGGCACCACGCCCCCCTTTTCGACAATCGATCCGCTGTGTAACAGTTACCTCCCCAGATGGGGACCGGCATCATTTTCCGGGAATCCAGCGCGGCGGGACCATCACATTTTGGCAGTCCGGAGCCATCCCCATTTGGTTCATTTGAATTTTGGCGGCCAACAAATTGACCGCCCAGCGCCCGCCGAGGGCATTTTGCGGGTCGATGCGTCCAAAGTGTGGAACCGCACCAGGATCCCGGAACCAGATCCATTGCTCCTCGGGAATATATTGGGATAGCCACGAGGGAGGCGTCAGGCTTGAGGTCAGCAGCAAGCATTCCGCTCCCGTCTTTTTGACCGTCTTGGCAAAAGCGGCTTCGGTGAGATTCTGACTCGGGAGAAAAAGTTTGCTCGCGGCAGCCGGACCCGCCGGATGGTGGGCCAGAAAAGCGGCCCGGGCGGCCCCATGGGCGGTCTGATCGGTTTTCATATCCCAGATGGCCATCACTTTTTCTTGGAAGCGATGGCAGGCATGATGGAGCGCAATCCGGATCATCTGGAAAAAATCCGCACGTACGCAATCCAGTTGCGGATACCAAAGCCCCCAGCCATAGGCGACGGAGGCGAAACTGTCCAAAGCGAGGGGAAAGCGCACCTTGGCACCAAAAAACGATGGGGTATAAGCGAGAATTCCGCGAATGCCCCGGTGGCTGATAATTCGTTGGAGAGCCTTCGGTTGGAAATTGGTCAGATCAAATTCATCGAGGATGTAGCCGAGTTCGCCTGCTCGTTTGCGCATTCCTTCCAGACACTGCTGGGCTCGCAGGTCGGTAATCATCCCCGAGGTCCCGCTGCGGAAAACGATAGCCATATTGCCATGAAAGGTGCTGCCGCGTCTTCGCCGCAAAGACGACATCATCTGACCCACGTAGGGGTTCGACTGGTACCCCATTTTCTCGGCGGCGGCGGCAATACTTTTCCGCGTCGCCGCACCCACCTTCGGGTCGTCCCGAAGGGCCCGGGAAACAGTCGCCACCGAATATCCGGTGGCCACAGCCAGAGCGCGTACACTCATGGGGTTTCCACCGCATAAGGGAAGCGGGGATGCCAGGGTGCCTTGCTCAGGGACACCAGAAAGCGAGAAAACCCTTCCACATCCGCTTCGAAAAATTCCCCGCCTTTTTCCGGGGTGGCCAGATCGGGACGCCCCCCGCAGGCGGTCGGCATGAGGTGGGACCAATTCCGCACCCAGGTCACCCGCGCCTCCGCCAGGTCCGGCACCGTCGGCGTTTGCATGGCAGATTCCACCGGGGCTTGAGAGGGCATCTTATCCGGTGCCAAATATTGCATCAGGCTGGTTTCATAATCGCCAGCATGGGGCGAGTCATCGGAAAACAATTTTCGATAGCTTGCCCCGCCAAAAGCCCCGCACCCGGACATGACCACAAAGGCTTCATTTTGGAAACGATCAAAAATCTGCCGGGTGCAGGCCGCCAAGGTCGAGTCGTTGCCGCCATGGCAATTGACGAGGACAAACTTGCGCAGCCCTTCTTCCCGCCCAAAGGTGACCAAATCCAGAACCACTGCCATCAGCGTTTCCACCCGAATTCGGCAGGCAAAAGGAAAATCTTTAAAATTGACGTTATTGCCAAAAGGCATCGCCGGAAGACAGAGGATCCGACCACCTTCCGCGTTGGCCCGCCGCACCGCTTCCCGGCTATACCGATTGGCGATGGTCGTGTCCGTCCCATAGGGCAGATGCGGACCGTGAGGTTCGGTCGAGCCGAAAGGAATCACCATCACCTCGGGTCGAAATAATTGAACTTCTGGAACGGTCATGGTTTCAAGCAGACCGGGTTCGGAAGGGCGGGGAGGACGGCTGGGGGTAGATTCTGGTGATTTCATTTTTTAGCTTTTTGGATCTCTCCGTTTTCATCATCTCCCGATCTGCCATGGCCAAAACTTGCAACTGGTGAAGTCTATCCCGCCAGGCGTGTTGCCTCATTGAAGCGGCCACCGAGGGGAACCGGGTAGAAGGGAAGGAGAAGTTGCCGTTGCCTCATAAATGAGGAAAAGGTATGGGCGGATGCGAGTGTCGTCAGGAGTCAGTTTTAGTTGTCGTTACACAGCTACCGAGTGATCGGAACCGAGAGCAAAAAAGAAGAAACTGTTTACGTGGAGATAGAGGATACGCCGCAGGAGTGTCAACACTGCAGCAGTCCAAATCTAGTCAGTAAAGGCCCCTATCAGCGGCGGGCCAGGCACCTGGACACCTTCGGACCGCCGAGCCGCTTGGTCATCGAGACGAGGCGCTGGGAGTGTCGGGATTGCAGGTGGAGTTTCGTGCCAGAGACTCCGGAATTTCGGCCCTGGCGCCGGAGCACCGAACCGTGGAGGGAGTGCATTTACCGGGATCACCACGAAGGCATTTGCGCTTCGGCCTTGGCCCGTTTACGCGATCTAGGCAGCGCAAGCGTAGGACGTATTTTTGCGGAGTTCACCTCGCGCAAGGCCAGTGAACGTCAGAGTTTGGAGTGTCCCCGCATCCTCGGGATCGACGAACATCGCGTCCATGGCGGCATGCCTTTCGCCACGACATTTTGCGACCTGCGTAATCACCGGATTTTTGACCTTGTCCCTGGGCGTAGCGAGCCCGAGTTGCGAGGGTTCCTCGCCGCGCTCAAAGGCCGGGAGAAGGTGCAGGTGATCTGCATGGACCTCTCCAGTCCTTACCGAGCCTTGGCTCGGCGATGGTTCCCCCATGCTCGCATCGTCGCCGATCGGTTCCATGTCATCCGCTCCCTCCAACACCACTTCCTCGGGCGAGACGCTCTCGTCACCATGTGGCGCTTTACAAAAAATAACGGCATCACCGAGGGCTTCCACAGAAAGATGAAGCTCATTCAACGCCGCGCTTACGGCTTTAGAAACTTCTACAATTACCGCTTGCGCGTCATCGCTCAATGCGGCTAACCATAACCCAACAAATTGTCCTCATCCCCATTGTTTGGTAGGGAGCCGGTGAACCGGGGACTCAATCGCGGGGGGTTTTTACGCTCACTTCTGTTCAATATTCCGCCATGCAGATTTATGAAAAGCGATTCCACCTACAGAAAATCTGGCAGTGCCTACGGGAATTGAACCCGTGTCCCGGCCGTGAGAGGGCCGTGTCCTAACCCCTAGACGAAGGCACCAGATAAGAGGGAGATTAATCGCAATCCTCTGGCTGACAAGTGCCAAGTTCCGCACTGGATTTTGCAGCGAAGAGGACATTCAATTTGCTCACGGCTGAGAAAAATGCTTTCCCACCTGGAGCGAATTCCCCCTCAGAAAATCCTCCGCCCGCAACCGCTTGCTACCAGCAAGTTGTACCTCCTGGAGCCGAAGCCCGCCTTCTCCGGCTGCCACCAAAATCCCGTCGGCCAAATCGAGAATCGTTCCGGGGGCCCCGGAAACCTCCGCCACCCTTTCGGCCTGATGGATCTTCAAAGCCAAAGCCCCCTCTCCAGGCCACACGGTGTACGCCCCTGGCCAGGGAGTCAGTCCACGGATTTGCCAGTCGAGTTCCTGGGCAGACCGATTCCAGTCAATGGCCCCATTTTCACGTTTGAGCTTGGGGGCATGCGTGGCAAGTTTGTTATCCTGTGCGAAAGGGGTTTTTTCTCCATGCCGCACCAGATCCAAAGTTCTAAATAGCGCCTCCGGAGCCAAGGCCCCCAGTCGATCGTGCAATTGCCCGGCCGTTTCTCTCGCGCCAATGGACAGGGCGGCCTGGATCCAGATGGCCCCGGTGTCCAGTCCCTCATCCATCTGCATGATGGTGATCCCGCTTTTTTCGTCGCCGCTAAGAATGGCCGCGTTGATCGGAGACGCCCCCCGATGACGAGGCAGCAATGAGGCGTGAATGTTCAAGCATCCATATTTCGGCAGTTGCAAAATTGTTGCCGGAAGAATCTGACCATAGGCCGCCACTACGATCACATCCGGGCAGAGATCCTCCAAGATCCCCAGGCTCTCCGCATCCCGAACGCGCTCCGGTTGATACAGGGGGATTCCCCTCCCCACGACGGCCTCCTTGATGGGTGAGGAGCGCAATTTTCTTCCGCGGCCTGCTGGCCGGTCGGGTTGAGTAAAAATTGCGCCCACCTCGTAGGCCGCATCCCCCAGTAAAGCCTCCAAGGCGGGCCAGCCAATCGCTCCCGTTCCAAAAAATACTACGCGCATAAAATTTCCTGCGGACCGAAGGGACCTCTCTCCCGTCCTGATTTCAGTCTTCGCGTTGATCGACCGGATTATTCGTCTGCCGATTGCTCGCTGAAATCAAACGGACTCTGGCGACTGGCCACGATGGAGTTGAGAATCTTGGCCGAGACTTCGATGGGGGTTTCGGTCGCGTCAATCGGCACGGTCAAATCGCCGCCATAGTATTCCAGCAGAGGTTTCGATTCCTCTTCATAGACTCCCAGGCGTCGATGGATGAGAGCCTCATTGGCGTCATCCAGCCGATTGTCCTTGATGGCGCGCTTCTTCAACCGCGCCACCAATTTTTCCCGCGCCGGACAACTCAAATGAAACACTTTCCGAACCTCGATAATCGAATCCATGATCCTCGCCTGATTCACATTGCGGGGAATCCCGTCCAGAACCAGAAAATCAATGTCCGGCTTGAAGGCATGGGCATCGACAGCATTTTGAATCCGCACCCGCCACAATTCCACCGTGATCTCGTCCGGCACCAATTGTCCCTTGCTCGAATACTCCACAAAGGCCCGGCCCAAATCGGTCCGGGTATCGATGGACCGAAAGACGTCGCCGCAGGCGCAATGAAAAAAGCGGGGAATCATCCCCAACGCTTTGCCTTGGGTACCTTTCCCGCTTCCCGGAGCACCAAAGATCAGATAAGTTCTGTATTTGATAGACACCCACGGATTTATATTCGAAGGCTCCTCCGATGGCAACTCCGGAAAAAGAAGTTTCCGACCTTGGGGCCATCGTTGACTTTCTTCTCCAGCTTCCTTAATCGTGAACTCCAATCCTCCTCACTGACGTGGCACAAAATGAAGAATATGTAGTCGAAATCCTTCTGGATGCCGAACTGATCACTCCCTCGCAAGTTGCCGACGCCCGTGCCAAAGCGGGAGCCGCCAGCGTTCTCGACGAACTCCTCCGCGAGGAAGTTCTCTCCCAGGAGGATATGGTTCGAACCCTGGCGTCCCAAAACGGGATGGAGTTCATGGATCTGGCGACGATCGCCCCCTCTCCGGACGTGCTGGAAACCATGGCCGTCGAGGATGCCCGCCGCTATTGTGCCGTTCCCATTGCCCTCCGCGATGGCATCCTCTCGGTCGCGATCAGCGACCCGATGGACATGGAAGCTGCCGACTCGCTTTCTTTTGTTCTCAATCGGGACGTGGAATACGTCTGCTCAACCCCCGACGCCATTGCCAAGGCCATCGTCGAATTCTACGGAGAAGACGAGTCCGGGGCGGCGAACGACGGCACCGGCGAGATGACCCTTCCCGACATGGAGGGAGAAACCACCGAAGGCGATGCCCCCATCATAAAGCTGGTCTCGATGTTGTTGCTCGAAGCCTACAACAACCGCGCCAGTGACATTCACCTCGAACCGCTGTCCGAAAAATTCCGGGTTCGCTTCCGCATCGACGGCGTTCTTCAGGAAATGCCCAGTCCGCCGAAAAAGCTCCACTCGGCCATCATCAGCCGCCTTAAGATCATGTCCGGATCGATGAGCATCGCCGAAAAGCGCCTCCCCCAGGATGGCCGTATTCAGGTCAAACTGGGCGACCATGGACTCGATCTCCGCGTTTCCAGCATCCCCACCGTGCATGGCGAAAGCATGGTCATGCGGATTCTGGATAAAACCGCCCTCCTTCTCGGTCTCCCCGATCTCGGATTCCTTTCCGACGATCAACTCAAGTTCGAGACCCTGATCAAACTCCCGGATGGCATTATTCTGGTCACCGGCCCGACCGGATCCGGAAAAACTACCACCCTCTACGCTTCGTTGCATTACATGAACAAGCCGGATCGGAAGATCATCACGGTGGAGGATCCGGTCGAATACCAGCTCAGCGGCATCAATCAGGTCCCGGTCAATGCCAGCATCGGAATGACCTTTCCTGCCGCCCTTCGTTCCATCCTCCGTCAGGCTCCCAACATCATCATGATCGGTGAGATTCGAGATCTTGAGACCGCCAGCATTGCCATTAATGCCAGTCTCACCGGTCACCTCGTTCTTTCCACCCTTCACACCAACGACGCACCTGGCGCCATCGCCCGATTGGTCGATATCGGCATCAAGCCGTTCCTGGTTTCCAGTTCCGTCCGTGCCGCCCTCGCCCAGCGGTTGGTTCGCTACCTCTGTCCGAAATGCAAAAAGCCAGCTGAACTAAGCGAATACGAATATACCACCCTTCGGATCGACCCGAATCAGGCCCTCGACGCCAATGTCATGCAGCCCAATGGCTGCGAAGTTTGCCGGGGCAAAGGATTCAAAGGCCGCAAAGGCATTTTTGAACTCTTCCAGATCGATGACGAGGTCCGCCATATGATCATCAACGGTGCCACCACCATCCAGCTCCGGGCCCAGGCCCGCGAGCTGGGAATGCGCACCTTGCGCGAAGATGGCGTTCGCAAAGTTCTTTCCGGCATGACCACCGCCGGCGAAGTCATCACCACCACCATGACCGATGCCGACTAATATCAATTGCGGATTTTGGATTTCGGATTTCGGATTTTTCTTCAGAAACCTTCCCCAACCTCCCACTTTCCCACTTTCCCACTCTCCCGCCTTCCCACTTCACTAGCATGGACGCCAAACAAGTCACCGACATCTTCGTGGAAGCAGGCTGGATCACCGCCGACCAAGCCGACGCCTTCGTCCAGGAAACCTCCGTCAGCGGAAAACCAATCGAAAGCGTTATCCCTGATAGCGGGGTCATGACCGAAGAGCAATTCTACCACGGCATCGCCACCTCCATCGGAACCGAAGTGGTCGATCTAGATGCCTTCGAAGGAGCTTCGCAAACCCTTCATCTTATTCCCACCGGTCTCGCCCGCCTCCACGGAGCCCTTCCTGTTGGAGCCCGCGATAATACCATTTACGTTGCCTTCACCGATCCTTTCAACACCCAAGTGGCCGAAGATCTGCGATTTGCGCTCGGGCGGGAAATTCATCCCGTGGTCGCGCCCCCCGCCCAGGTCCAGGCTCTCATCCAGGAATACTACGGCTCGGAAACCACCACCCTCGACGACGTCCTCGCCCAACTGGGCGGCAATACCGAGGTGACCCTTGATGAAGGCGCCAGCGAATTCAATGCCAAGCAAGTGGCCCAGGAGGCCAATACCGCGCCCATCATCCGTTTCGTGGACCTGATCCTCGATAAAGCCATCGCGGCCCGGGCGAGTGACATCCATTTCGAACCCTTCGAGAACGAATTCAAAGTCCGTTACCGTGTCGATGGGGCCCTCTACGAGATGGATCCCCCTCCCCGCCACCTCGCTCTCCCGGTCATTTCCCGCGTCAAGGTCATGGCCAACCTCAATATCGCCGAACGCCGCCTTCCTCAGGACGGTCGCATCCAACGAAGCGTCAATGGTAAGCCAGTGGACATGCGTGTCTCCGTTCTTCCTACCGCCTTCGGCGAGAGCGTCGTGCTCCGTGTGCTCGACCGTTCTAGCGTCAACCTCGACTTGGAAACGCTGGGCATGCCAGCCTACATCTACGATTACATCCTCGAGGTGATCGAAAAACCGAACGGGATCTTCATCGTCACTGGTCCCACCGGTTCCGGAAAGACCACCACCCTCTATTCCTGCCTCCGCAAGATCAATACGATCGATTCCAAGCTGCTCACCGCCGAAGACCCGGTCGAATACGAAATCGACGGCATCATCCAGGTGCCCATCAACGACAATATCGGCCTGAACTTCAGCCGCGTCCTGCGCGCCTTTTTGCGTCAGGATCCCGACCGCATTCTGGTGGGGGAAACCCGTGATACCGAAACCGCCCAGATTGCCATCCAGGCCTCCCTCACCGGGCACCTTGTATTCACCACCCTGCATACCAACGATTCCACCGGAGCCGTCACCCGACTGACCGACATGGGCGTGGAACCCTTTCTCATCTCCGCCTCGCTGGAATGCGTTCTGGCCCAGCGCCTCATTCGACGGATCTGCACCACCTGCCGAACCGCCTACGAGCCAACCGAGCAAGTCCTCCAGTCCCTTGGCCTCACCCCCCACGATATCGGAGACAAAGATTTCTATTACGGCAAAGGCTGCGATGACTGCAACGATACCGGCTACAAAGGCCGAAAAGGCATCTACGAACTCCTGAAAATTTCCGACCCCATTCGCGAAATGATCAACAGCCGCACCCCCAGCGTCGTCATGCGTCAAAAAGCCATCGAGCTCGGCATGACCACCCTCCGCGAGGATGGCCTTCGTTCCATCTACGACGGCCTCTCCACCATCGAGGAAATCGTCAAATATACGTAGGAAAGGTAAAAAAATCTGGCGGTTCGGGCTTAGCCCAAGCCAGGGCAGCAGGATGCGCTTCCGCGCAGGGTTTTGCTCTTTTCGCCTTTCGCTTTTCGCATTTTCTCCTCCGCCACTTCCTTGGCGAAATACGTCAGAATCATATCCGCGCCGGACCGCTTGATGGCCAGCAAGGCCTCATCGCGGGTGCTTTCATAGTCGAGCCAGCCCAATTGCGCCGCAGCGTGGATCTGGGCATATTCCCCGCTCACCTGATAGGCGGCCACCGGCAAGCGGGTTGCCTCCCTCACTGATCGAATCACATCCAGATACGCCCCAGCCGGCTTCACCATGACCACGTCGGCCCCTTCGGCTTCATCCAGCAAGACTTCCCGAATCGCCTCGCGCGCATTGGCCGGATCCATTTGGTACGAAGCCTTACTGATGGCGCCCTTCCCAACCTTGCTTCCGACTGCATCCCGAAAGGGCCCGTAATAGGCGGAGGCAAATTTCGCCGCATAAGAAAGAATCATGGTATTCGTGAAGCCTTCCGCATCAAGCGCGGCCCGGATGGCGGCTACCCGACCATCCATCATATCCGAAGGGGCCACGATATCTGCCCCCGCGCGGGCCTCATTGACCGCCAGACGGCAAAGCAATTTGACCGTCTCATCATTGGCCACCTGGGAGCCGTCCTCAGTCAAGACCCCGTCATGTCCATGATTCGTATAGGGATCCAGAGCCACATCCGTAATGATCGCCAATTCCGGCACCTCCGCCTTGACTCGTCGCACGATGTGATAAAGCAAATTATCCTCCGCCAACCCATGAGATCCTAGTGAATCCTTCCGTTCCGGGAGAATGACTGGAAAAATTGCCACCCCCGGGATGCCCAATTCCGCCAACTCCCGACAGACCACCAGCAACGAGTCGACCGTATGCCGTACCACTCCCGGAAGGGACGCAATCGGCGCATTCTCCGAAGCGTCGTGGACAAACAAAGGCTGGATCAAGTCCGCGGGAGTCACCTGCGTTTCACGCACCAGACGGCGAATGGCGGAAGATTGACGGAGACGACGGAGACGAACAGGCAGATTCACCCCGGCAGGATGCCGCCCCAACCCGCCCCGTCAAGCATTCAGCCAACATGGCATTATTCGAAAAATAAAATATTCCAAAATTCCCACTTGCCGGAAACCAAGATTTCACCCATCTTTCCCGGTCCACCGAAAGACCCTATCGTCCAGCGGTTAGGACACCGCCCTTTCACGGCGGGGACACGGGTTCGAATCCCGTTGGGGTCGCTTCTCCTTTTACCTAGGAGAACCGCTTAGATACAGGCTCTGCGGGCTTTTTACCATCTCTTTCATTCATGCACGGAAATGCACGGAAATGCACCAAATAGCGGGTTTTACTGGCACTTGCTGGCACTTTATTGGCACTGGATTGGCACCAAATCGGGCTAAATGGGCCAAAATAATTAGAGCCTGCGGACCGTCGCTCGTCAAAATCTGGTCGCCGGGGTGGAAGTGCTCGGGGCGTCATTCTCGAAAAAGTGCCAGAAAGTGCCAATTGCCCCCTCGCCTCACGCGCGGTCGGGGAATGCCCGTCAATCCTCGGCAATAGCAAACCCTTGCTCTCCACCCAAAATGGCATCCTCGTCGATCCTCGCGTCCTGTTTTTCGGCTTTTTTGCGTTCGAGAACCCGTTTGCGGCCTGCGACGTAATTGGGGCGAGCCGTGACGTTTTTTTGTCCGCGATTGTGGATCGATGTCGCGTCCTCGATTTGCCGACAAAGGAGGGAGAGGCTCGCGCGGGAACATTCGAGCCTGCGGGCAATTTCGGCCAGGCTCACTCTCGCCACGGGGCCACGGCCCAATTTCCAAGCCAGAACCAAGGCGCGTTTTCCGGCTATCAAGGCATCCGTTTTGGAAAAATGCTCTCGGGCTGGGAGCAACAAATTCAAAATTCCTTCAATACCGGCCCGGGTCTGTTTTGAGATGTTTAGCGGTTCGGCGTCCAACGCGGCCTCTTCGTCATTGGCAATTTCGGGGGGGAAGCCCGCCAAGGCCCCTTCTCTGAGCGCGTGGGCGTCAAGCAAGGCGGCTTCAGAAGTTTCGCCGGAAGCAAAGTATTGCGGCGCGTCCGGTTCGATTCCAGCGTCTCGGCACGCTTGGATGTATTCCCGGTCGGCTTTGGCTTGGCGGAGGTGCGATTCAGAGTGTGGGGGCATATAAGAAGTCGCTCAGTCAAACGAGAGCACGAAAAAAGCCGGGCGAGGGATAACCCTGCCCGGCTTCGGTGAACCTGCCCACGGCGGAATTGCCGGGGGCGAGAATAGTTAAGCTTCAGCCAACTCGGATTTTGCCTTGGCGGCGTCGGCGTCAATTTTGGCGAGCGCGGCGTTTCTTTTCGCGGTCTTTTCGGATTGCACGCGCATCTCGGCTTGCTCAAGTTCCACGAGCGCGGCCAGTTCTTCGAGAAGCGGGGTGATTAGCTTTTCGGCGACGGCGAATTGCTCCGAGTTTTCGAGAACTTCCAAGACCGTTTGAGCACCGGAGAGCTCTTGAACGGTCGGGTGCGTTGCAAGATTGTTGAGCTCCGGCAACCGGGAACCCGGATTCGTGATGTCGATCCGCTCACTGCCTTTGTGGCAAGTGAATTGAAAGCAAACTCTTTCCCGGAGTGTTTTAACAACTCCGCGCAAGGCCTGAACTGATGTAAAAGCAATGGCTGTTTCGTGGTCGATGTCGATTAGGATCTGGCGAATGTCGGGGCGGGGAGGGGCGTGTTTCGTGCTCATAGATTATTCCAAAAGACGGCCTCCACTTTTGGAAAACTCCATTCGTTGACGAGGCGTCAAACTGGCAAACTCGGCACGGGTCGCGGTCGGAGATTCTTTCAGTCCAAGGCGACTAGCGACACTCTGGCCGATGGCGGCAACCGTGGCAGGCTTGGCAACCGGAACGACTGCGGATGGCTTAGGGGCGGCAATCGCGGCGGGAGTGGCGGCGGCAGGCTTGGCGCTCGTGCCGGATTTGGCCAGCGATTCAAAAAGCTCTTGGGCGGGCGGCATCGTGGATTTGCCCTCGGCCCACTTCGAGTGCATCGACCGGAGCATTTTCAGCGCACCGGAATGTTTGCCAAATTCGCCCTCCAGTTTTGAGAAAAAAGATTCGGCGGTGATTCCCCTGGGAAGGGATTGAGCGAATGAGATAAGGCCTTGTAGGTTCATATTACATTAGAAACGGGCGTGTCAACTGGGTGGGGCCATTCTAAGGGGCTAGGCGGGGATTCGGGCCGTCCTTAGACACTTCCTTTTGTGTTTCGCATCGCCCATGAAAAAAAGCTGATAGTTGGTCTCTCCCGGCTTTCTTGGTTTTTTCTGCGGCCTCTCGGCATGGCGCAATTATTCGTTCGTGTTCCGCCATCGCTTCGAGCATCGCCTTGGCAATAAAGTTTCCGCTCATGCTGCCTCCTGGGGAATTGTGAAACCAAATGCTTTTGCAGTGGTCTTGATGGCTACGAGTTGCTCAGGTGTTCCCGCCGGTCCTTCGGCATGAGCGGCGAGGAGCGCAAGGGCGGCTGTCCGCGCATTCTGTCGCGAGGTTTCAGCGGCCTCCGGCCCTCGCGGAAAACATTGGTCGCCCGCCTGAAGCAGTTCCTTCGCAATCACCGAGATCGGATTTTCGGCGAGATAAAGCAGATTTCCCGCTCCGGCATAAAAACCGCTGTTTGCGAATCGCTGAAATTCCTTCGCGTGTTTTGGCCACGCGTCGCCGATTTGAAGGCAAAGTCTCTCGGCTTGCAAGTCGAGCGAAACCCGGACGCCGTGCAAAAAGCAACGCAACCCGGCCTCAACCGCGCGGAGAGAAATCTGTTCTCCGTCACCAGCTCGCAGCCTTGCGAGCTCGATCTCCGATTTTTCGATTACCTGGGCGACGCGACGACAGCGGAGCTCCAAGTATTTTCGGGCGTCGCCGGGGGCGGCCAAAGACGCTTCTCGAATCAACTGTTGCGCCCTCCGCTTCGAAACGCCAAGTTGCTTCGTTATTTTCTCGATATCAGAGTGGGGCTTCGGGCCTCGGGGGTTTGCCTTACGTGGTGGGTTTGGATTGTTCATAAAAGTTTCCTTGTACTAACTG
>Ga0222659_1000653_pt1 | contig 18505 bp, 15 predicted proteins | sample AntAcemetagen547_FD_179850 | JGI IMG/M metagenome (GOLD analysis project Ga0222659, IMG submission 179850) | Saline water microbial communities from Ace Lake, Antarctica - #547 | ecosystem: Environmental > Aquatic > Non-marine Saline and Alkaline > Saline | place: Antarctica: Ace Lake...
CGCTTGCGCGGGGATCAGCCGGATGGGTTTACATGCCCAATGTGATGGAAGGATCGATGTAGGAATCGATGGCCTGTGGCTCGGCATACACTTCGTATTTGACATTAAAGTCATCAGAAATTTTGCTAGAGCCGTACAGCGAATCCATGCCGTCACCTTTTTGCATGACGGCTTGCGCTTCTTCAAGGCTGAGGATTTTGGTGCCATCAAGAAAGGCTTTATACTGGTCTGCGGGGATCCCAACCCGAGCTGCCATAATCGACAAAGCTTCGGCCTGTGTTTCTTCATCGTAAATATAATCTACCGCCTGATACCACACCTTAGCGACCTTCTCCCAGTCGGCTTTGCGGGTCGCCAGGGATGCCGGGTTGACCGCCAGAACATCGTAGATCAAACCCTTTGCGTCTGCAGAGCTAGCGATGGCCTTTGAGCCTGGCACCAGCGTCAGCGCCTGCCCGGAGCTCGGCTGCCAGGCGACGATAGCATCGACATCGCCGGAGGCCAGTACTTGTGGCGTCTCGTTGGTGGGGACATTGACCAGCGTGACATCGGATTCAGTGAGGCCGGCAGCCTCCAGCGCATTCAACAGCAGTAAGTGGCCGACAAAACCTACTTCCACGCCAACAGTCTTTCCCTTTAGATCTTTGACGGAATCGATACCTTTCGCCGCCACGATCATATCGTTGCCATTGCTGAAATCGTTGATGATGATCATCACGCCCTGCGCGCCCGCTGCACCCGTGACCAGCGTATCGCCATTGGTCATAGTCACAGCGTCCAGCTGGCCTGCAGCGAAGGCATCCATGGACGCGACATAGTCAAACCATTCAAATTCGACATCGACGCCAGCTTCCTTGAACCAGCCATTCTCAATGGCCACTTCCCAGGCAACCCAGCCGGGCCAGTCGCTATAACCAATCTTAAGGGGCTCAGCCGCTTGTGCGGCAAGACTGAAAGTACCTGCCGCGAGAACAGCGGCAGCCGACTTGACCAATTTTCTAAATGTTGAAATGTTTTTCATGAGACTCCTCCAGAGAGTTGCACAGTAGTCAGGAGCGCGAGAGACCCTGCAACGCGTTCTCCCGGGCTTTTATCCCTCCGTGTAACCCCCTGTTAGAGGAGGTCGATAACTCTCGGACCAGACATCACATTGACTGTTGAAGCGGCTGTGATCGGAACCCTAGATATCTATTGGGTTTGTGTTCCTGACCCCGATCTGTATCAACCGAGGATCTCAAGCACTGCCCGAGAGGTAGCAAGCACTATGCCAACAAGTGGCTAGCCCCTATATCAATGGGTATTGCGGCGATGGCCGAGTTGCTGACAGTGCGCTCCTGAGTCATTGCACCGCAAGAGAGCGTTTTTGCGCACGATAATGGTGCGCGCTAGTGCCGGAGTCGTTTCTTTACATGCAGGAATCGCATCAGACCGACAAGGAGCACGCAGCCACCGCCGACAATCAGCAACCAAGCGGCAATGAGATAGGGCGGCTGGGCAGAAAAGAACTGGAATAACACAGCACTGCCGGCGATAAGCGCCAGTGCTGTTCGTATATAGGCGAGGAATGTCCGCTCGTTGGCGAGGCGGGTTCTTTCCAGTGCGAGAGTGTCGCGTATGGTTGAGTCTTCCATTAAATATTTCTATCAGCTGATCAACAGTAAAAATAGGGCAATGACGTCAGTATAGACGTAAAAACATTCGTAAGTTGGAAGCCTAGCGCCATTTTTCGCTGTTTCTCCTGCGGATCCAGATCAAGAAAAATGGAAAATCTGCAATTCTCAGTTCGGCCGCATATAGCGAAGTCTTTTCTTCGGTAAAGTTGCTTGGCTTGGCTTGGCTTGGCTTGGCTTGGCTTGGCTTGGCTTGACTTGGCTTGGCCTGGATTTGGTAGCGAGAGGCTTCTTAGATGGCCAATTTCAGGATGCGTCAAATACAAGTTCTCACGACCATGTAGAAAATTCGTCAATCCTAATGTGGCAGTGACGGAAGCCTGACGCTTTCATCTGACGATCTGCGCAAAATTCCACTTCCCCCCTAACCCCACACGAAGGGCTTAGAAATGTGCGCAGAATAGTGCAATAAAAAATGTGGCAAACTAAACCTTCATGCGTTCTTGAACAGAGATAGCGATACCTATATTTGGAGTTACGTTTTTGTCCTGTGAGCTAACTGCAATCTTTTTTGGATTTCCATAATAAAACCACCACCCGGCCTATATTCGCACGCCCGGCAAATTAAACTCAAAGCAAAATCGGGGTCACTGTCTTCAAACAACAGGGCTAGCTCTCTATAAAGATCAGCACCCTCGTAACTTCCTAGGTGCAATTTTACCTGTTCGTGGAGCGCGAATGTTTCCGCAATGCGAATTTGTAATCCTACCTCACGACCCCCTACTAGATTTGAAATCAAGTCGTCGAGCACGCCCGCCTTGTTAAAGGTTTCGAGCAGAAAGTGACCGGCATGGCGCACTTCATGCGCAAAAAAATTGTCTATAAAATCTACTTGCTTACGATCCTTCTCGTGTTTTGGGTCGTAGAGAACGTGAAGTTCCCCCTTAAAGTTAGCCAACTCCCTTGGAATATCATGTCCTACAAAAGATATTTTTTGTCTCAATTCCATCCATCTATTGTCAAAGCTCCCTCGATCAAAATCGACAAAAACTTGGGGGCAAGAGGCTATCACTACTTGAGCGCCGATCTTCCGCGCGGAAAGTAGTGCCCCATAGCCTCCCATACTCGCGCCATAGAGAACTACTTTCTCAAACCGCACCAACAGCTCGCAAACAACCTCCAGAGCTTCATCCATCTCCGTAGTATTCCACCAGTGATTCCACATAGACACTACATGAATCGCTGGTTGTTTTTTCTTGGCAAAGTACTTTTCACCGAAACCAAGTTGGAAGCCGCTCCAGCAATTAGGGTCAACTCTCTCAGAGCTGTTCAAAATAGAAGTGAAAGTGACAAAAGCTGTAGGCCCGGTAAAACCGTTGTACCCGACGCAAATATCTTTTCCTAAAAATTTAGCTGAAGTCATGGTTCTGGCAACCGATATTTGATCAATGTTCGCCTCATTTCTCTATTTCCCGAAATTGGGCAATTAAGGCTGCTGGGAATCTGGAAAAGCATCAAAATTCTCTGAAAAAGGCGAGCCTTCCTCCTTAAAGTAAATCAGATTAAGCTCCGCATTCGAAGCATCGAAAATCGATTGCTTACGCATCGCTACAGCCTTGGACGGCATATGCCCCTTGCCGGAAAAAACCTTAATGATGCGCGACCGGATCAATTTCAATATACGTGCCGAGATTTTGAAGGGGTGTTCCGCTTGAAATCGATTTAGCGCCAATAGAATGCGCTGCGCCGTAGGTATCAAACTTTCATTCATTCGATTAGGGATCGTGAGCCCTTTGAGGCTCTTGATCTCTACCGCATCGCAAAAATCAACGATAAGATCACCGCCAATGAGCTTATGCTTGTCAAAAATACGCACCTTCAACCGATCTCTACCAAATACGTTGGCCCACATATTGACGAACTCGAGATAATTGTAGAAGTGTCTGAGGGAGGTCTGAGCAACGTACGTGTCAAGATCTCTTGTATAGCCAAGCTTCAATAGAGTCGAGTAGTGCGAAATACAAACATCTATCTGTCTTCTTAGGTAAACCACAATTGTAATATCATCTGATACTTGACGAAGTAGCTGCCTTAACTTTTGAACCTCGTCTATATCAACTAAGTTTGAGTGACAGTGCTCGTTCGAAAGTACAATAGACTTTATGTCTGGGGACAGTCTATCTATTTCGCGTAAGAAACCCTGAGCGATTACTCTCTCGAACTCTAGCCTGTTATTTTCGTCTGTGGCCCTTTTCGCAATATGGACACTATTCGACCGATCATGATTCATCGCATAGGCCGCAAGCATCACATTGTTGCCAACTCCCAATGCCTGCGAGGAAGCTATTCCTCGATTAAGCAGTGCCGTCCTATTCGCGGTCAAAAATCGCTGGATAGTGGTTGATCCAGTTTTTTCGATTCCAATGTGCAGGAAAATTTTCATTCAAGATCGCGAAGTGAGACAGGCGGGTTTGTTAGGAAAGGGGCTCATTCCTATTTTTCCACTACTGGCGCCAATTGAGTCTATATCACTGGCCGTTTTTAGAATCTCAACTGTGGCATGATTTTTGTGAAAATTTCTGTAGTTGAGCTTCCCCTTCATAATCCATATGGGGCACCAGCTGTTTGATCCCGAAAGCGGCATCAAGCTCCCGGCCGCTAATATGGTCGTTGTATCCAAAAAAAACCAGATAGATGGATCCAATATTCTTTTTACTACATCAATTTCTCCTAAGCCATGAGGCACCAGACACTCAGCATCGTCATCAAAAAGATTGCTATTTGGAAACACTCGAAAAATAAGCTTATGTATATTCATGTCATCTAAAACCAAGAGCTGAAATGAAAAATAGGAATTTAGCTAATACTTTTGGCCAAGTGATCTCTCGGTCTTCAGGGCCGAACAACACAATACATCTAAGGCTTTAAGCTTAGGTCGAACGTAAACAAGCATTTTGATTTCGTCAAGGATACGCTGAAAGAGCATTCCGAGTGGCTCGATGGATTCTTTCAGAATGAGCCACCTACCAATGTATGCACTGGTTATGATTTTCATGTGAATTGAGTGATTGATTTCAGCAGGTTGAATAAAATTTCGTGCAAATACCATTCATATTTAGTCGATGAATATGACGAGGTGATCAGGTCCAAAATAGGATAGGTAAGTTAGGCTGATGGCTTTTGAAGAGCACCAGAGACCATTTGGTGATATTCGGTATCAGCGAAAAAATCCAGTACTTCGCCTACATTCTCCACCACACTATGGGCGCTAATAGGAGTCTTTTTCAGAGTGCTTATAGGCAAGCTGTTCCATTGCTGCCCCAGAAAAGACTGAAGTTCCTCTGATATTAGCTTAGAAATCGAACCATCTGAATCAAACAAATCCTCGTAAAAAAAAGTTAGCGTTTTGCTTTTTGGCAAATACTTCTCGAAAAGCTCGATATTGGCTGCAATACCATCCATTTCTCTCTTGCAACCTTTCAAATCAATCACAATGGATGCTTCTGTTTCGTCGTCAGAATCTCGATAATGCCATCGCTTTACTTGGTTAGCATAGACTCCTGAAAAATACTGCAAGAATAAATTTTTTCTAATGAGGTGCAAGTATTTTGCGTCAAAGTCATTGAGCGAACGCAGTAACAACGGTGGTAGGTAGCGGTTCAGCCAAGGTCCTTGGATGATATGCCAGCAATCATATTTGATATCGAGAAGGCAGTATCTTTTTTCGCTGCTAGCTATGCAAAACTCCAAATATCTCGCACTCATATCTTGAGCAAGATCTGTCGACTTTATTGGAAATAAACCGTCCGAGCCTCCGTCCTCCAGATATTTGTAGAAATTGCATTTTGTTTTATCGCCATTTGGATGAAAAACTTCACCATAGGAGTCCACTCCGCCTCCATGTTTTAATGCACTGTGCAGTGCCGTCGATCCCGCTCTCTGGTGACAAACTAGCACTAGAGGGGCTTTTCTATCTTCATCTGTCATGTATTTTCCTTCAGAGTAATATTGGTGCTCAAATAGTCTTTACAGACAGATTCCACTGAGTATTCCGCGTGAGATATCGCTGCCTTCCCAGATTTTTCTAAATAAGAGGTATATTCTCGGATCATCTTGCTCATAGCGCTAGCAAGCGCCTTGACTTCAGAACTAGACGGTCCTCCCGGTGAGCTGACGATCGATTTTTCGACGATTACGCTGCCGTACTTTTGGGCAATGTACTCGGAGCCTCCAGTATCACTCAGGATCATCGGTAATCCAAAATACAGATACTCCAATGTAGAGATGCTAAAGCCTTCGTACTTGGAAGGCAGCATTGCTATATGTGAGGTCGCAAGAAGCTTGGAAAGCTCTCGTCTATTTAAGGAACCGGGTAATTCGATGTTGTTAGGATTGCCGTATTTCTTCAGTTCGTCAAATATCTCAGTCTGCGTATCTTCGTTCACGGCCAGGTTACCAGGCAAAAGCAGCTTCGATTTTGGATATTTTTTCAGCAGGAGCGCGAAAGCTCTGATAACTAAAACATGATTTTTTTGCGGTTGCCCGTTTGCGCACATGATAAACGTGGGTGACTCTTTTAAGGTTTTTCTGCGATATTCCTGCATCACTTCTACGGGTGGACGAACTAGTCCCTCAATGTTAAGACCATTAAAAATTGATACGATGCGGGTGGCATCGATCGCCAGCTTATCGATCGAATACTGTCTCACAGGATTTGAAACGGCAATAAACCAGTCAATATTTTCCGATCGGATTTTTTCAAAGAAACTATTGTCGAGTTGCCATGAATACTCATTGTGTATAACTTCGACCATCGTTTTAGTTGCTGGTCGGAAGGCAGGCAAGTAACCGTATGAATGATGACAGAAAGTGTAGTCATACTCTTTGTCTAAAAGACAATGCTCCATATCCAAATCGTCTTTCGTGACGCATAAAACATTGATACCGTATTTCAGCGCTTGCTCATACACATGCCCTGTTTCATAAATTACGTAAAGGTCGAGAGAGCGGCAGTGATGATTGAAATAACGGGCATGATCTAGCACAACTTGTTCTAAACCTCCGCGGTCAAGATTCTCCACTATAATGGCGATGTTTAGTTGAGAAAAAGCTGCGATCATTCCAGTGTCTGTTGCTGGCCGTGCAGGTGGCGCCAGTCGAAGCACGTTTGAGGACGCAGGTGTTGTGAGAATGCCTCGTGCGCGAAGAGTTTGCAGGGTAGTGGACAGAAAGCGCAAAGGTCTCGTTAGTCGAAAGGAATTGGATTCCATTAGTTGCCTGTTGCGCTGCGTTAGTTTGGCAACTTCTTCCTCCAGGCTTTTGTTCCTGGCTTGTAGCGAATCTCTGAATTGGATCTCTGTTTCAAATCGCCCTAAAGTTTCCTGCAAGCTAGCTTGCAACTCGCCCTCAGATCGCTTCATTTCCGCCACGACTTGCTTAAGCTCGCGCTCACTGGACTTGGCTCTGTCAAGCTCCGAGGTGAGCTCTTTACTTCTTGCTTGAAATTCCAGGAGCTCTTGCCGCCTTGTATCGTTCAGCGCTGTGAATTGATTCAAAAGGTCGCGTTCGAACGCTAGCCTTTTACTCTCCTGATTTTTATCCAGATGCTCTAGTTTTTCGACCAGCTGTTCCAGCTTGCGTTCCAGCTTCTGTTGTAGTGTTCCTGCACTCTCTGCGAGCTCGCCAAATAAATCCTGCTTCAGTGTATCTACGGAAGTCAGAACCAGCGCATTCTGGAATGCCGCATTGGAGGTGAGCTCTTCGGTAATTTTGTCAGTGGACTGTACAATTTTCTCTGTACTGTCCAATACAGCGACCCATGAGTCGTGCTGGGTGTTCATACAATCAGCTACCATGTCTTTGGAGTCGGAGACAGCGGTGAGCAGGTCATTCTTTGTCCCAGCAAGACTCTGATCCAAGCCTGCTAGCTTTTCTGCCAGTCGCGCAAGGCTGGCGCTAAGCTCCTGGCCCTGGCTTGCATGCAACGAGTAGTGCTTGTCGAAGCCCCGCGCGATTGTTTCGGTCGTCTGTGCCAGAGTCTTCTGGATCGTCTCAAAAGGCTGGGAGCTGTCGCTCAATGAGCTGTTAAGACTGGCAAGCTCATCTGTTACAAACTTATACTCGCCGCCCAGTCTATCGGTTACTAACTCCCGAGATGCTTTAACAGCCGTGATGACATCACTGCCTGTTTTGTCCAAAGACTGAGTTATGTCGGCTAGATATCGCACAAGCTCGGAAAATTGATTGCTTAGCTCAGTGGTGTGCCCTGCCTGATTGCTGTTCTGACTGTCGAAGCCGCGAGCTACAGTGGTGAGCACCTGTCCAATATTTTTCTGAACGGCCTCAAACGTTTTTGCGTTACTGCCCAGATAACTGTCGAGCCGGGTAAGCTTGCTCTCCAGGAAGGCTCCCGTAGACTTTGACTCCCTCTGAATATCTTCAAGTAACTCTGTCATTTCGGTGTTATGGACTGAATACGACTCTGTGAAGTTTTTCAGAATATTCCGATAGCTGGATTCTCGTTCGGAGACGAGTTTTTCCAAGTGAGTGGCGAGTTCAGTTGATTCGTTAGTGGCTTCGTCGCGATATCGAATAACGCTTTTATCTAGCTCTTCGACCACGGTAGCCAGCGACTGTATCTGATGCAGGCCTGCTAACTCATCGCCCACGTTCTCAAGACTGTTCTTAACTGCTTCCTGCAATTTTCTGGCACTGGTCTCTTGCTTGGAAAGTGCCTCCTCCAGCAGACTTGTTACGCTACCCTTAAACAACTCCTCGAGTCCGGCTAAACGCTGATCCAGCTTGCTGGCGAGTGCGGAATTTGCGAGCGACTGCTCTTGCAGCTCCTTTTCAATACTCGAAACCGCGTCTTCTGCAGATTTTCGATCTTTCTCCGCTCGCTCCAGGTCTGCCGTCATTCGGTTGACAGTTCCTTCAACGACAAGGGTCTTGTCGTGCAAAACTTTCTGCCTAATGAACTTGGAAGGAGTTAAATCCGATGCTGGCTGAGGCGAATAGGATAATGATGAGAGCTTTTTGGGCTTTTCCCCAGGCTGAATCTGAGCGTAGCCCAACAATTCAAAATCTCTTTGATAAAAACTGTTGATCAGGCGAAGGGTTTCCGGTGCGATCAAAAAATCCAGTTTCCTGGAGACGTTTTCTTTCGTAATTTTTTTTCCTGAGGGAATACCCAGATAGTCATCTATGTATTTTCGGGCCGCATCTACGCCTGCCTCCTCGAATCTGAAAATGGTTGTTTCCGCTGTTATAAACTGTGTTTGCGTGCGGATATGGTTGTCGTAAACATAGCTGTTTTTCCAATACTCGCCGAAGCTATTCTCAACAAACTGGTCGAATGCGATATTCTCGCTTAAACCATTTTGACGTTGATACCGATACTCCGACACCAGGCGACCAAAAGGATTTCTTACGATGGTCACAGCGGGCGGAACGCGGTAATCAAAAAGATCCTCTAGTAGGCTTGCATGAAAATGTTGCGGTGAGCAGTGTAGTTCTCCAGGGCCGGAGTGGAAGAGTGACATTTCGACATTGTCACTAAACAGCTTCTCCAGTGATGTGCCGCCACATTTGGGAATGTGTATAAGAAGCAGATCCTTGCCAGCCTTACGTAATAATGGCATTTGCCCTCCGCTCACTTTGCAGCGCGCTCGCCCGTGATTGGGTCGCCCGCATTGCATTTAGCGTCTTTATAATCTGATTATGTTTCTTATCTAGCTCAAGCATTGTGATTTACTGTCCCAGGACACGGGCTGACAAGTTTTCCAATGCGGTTTCGTACTCGATCTGCATTGTCCTGGCGACATCAAAGTTCTTCTCGATCATCCATTTGCGGGAGGCCTTATCGGGGAAAAACCCCTCATTGAAATCAGCGACACTAACATATTCGTATCCATACTCGGCGAAGTCACCAATTTCTACTAGTTCAACAATTGGAACCACGCCATAACACAGGTACTCAATGAGCTTGGTAGGGCAAGCCACGCGGTTGACCGGGCTGCAATCTCGTACGATAAAACCGAAATTGGCGGCGGAGTATTCCGCGGCCAGATTTTCTTTTTCGCAGAACCCCAAACTTACATAATCCTTTGAGGAAGCAGGCAGTTTCTTCTCGATAACGTCATGTTCGTGAGAAAAGAAAATGAAATTTGCCCGGTTCGTCGATTTGGCGACGGAATCGACCATCTTGTCAATATTCTGCCAAGCCTGCGTTCCTCCGGCGTAAATAACCTTAACAGGCAGTTCAGTGGTCTCTGTTTCGGATTCAAGTGAGTAACCCTGATTATCATATTTTTCAAATATGCCTACTTTGGTCCAAGCGTAGTCTATATTGGGATACTTATTTTTGTAGTGAGAATCCATCGCATTGGTGACAAAGACACACAAGCGGGCTTTTTTTAGTACTTGCTCCTCTACGCGGGCATAGCGTTCAACATTGTGGGGATTGCCCATCATCGCCTCTTCTTCCGGGGTTACACCATGCACGTCGACGCAAATTTTTCCAGAATCCAGATAGTCCACGAGGTACTCTGCCAGGTGTAGCGTATGGCAATAAACGGCGCGCACAGTATCGACGATCTGCTTTATATAGCTTTTGCCCTCGTCTGTTTCGGGGTTGAGATAGATCACGGCCGTCGAGTCTGTGACCCGCACCATTCTCTGCTGGTCACCGTATATTTTGATGTCGATATGGACGTAGATGCGATGCCATGCCTTGAAAGCCTGGTCGATGGAGTAAACTCGGCTCATCCAGCCCTCCTTTATCTGCTCCCTGTGGGGGTAGGGGCCAAAAAAGGCAATTTCAAAATTCTTGAACATTGTCACTGTCCTGATAAATGCGAGTATTCCCGCGCCTGAGCTGACCTGAACCCTGTGGCAAGAACTATGGGCGAGCATTGTACGTTAGTAAATAACGGCGCAGCAATCGCGTCGCCTGCGTAAACCACTCGATCAAGCGTGGACTTATTGGAAGTCTCCTTGGATACTGTGCCCCGAACAACAAGGGGCTGTTTGCCCGGGCCCATCCTGTGTGAATATAAAAGCATGAAACTACGCGGTCAAATAATCACTGAATCGCTGGCTATCGGCATCGCTTTGTTCGGGGCGTGGACATTGTATGCCCATATTCTTATTTACTTTCGGTCAGATTTCACTGTACTGAAGACTTACTCTCTGGCGCCGGTATTGCTCTTGTCGGTGATGCTCTTTGCCCTGGGTAAGCGGGCAACGACTTCACGTGCTCCGACCTGGAATGCCGAGGGGGGGAAGTCAGGTGTGCTGCAAGCTCTTCCCGGCTGGTTTTGGTTCCTGTGCCCTTTTGTAATCGTCACTATTGTGTGGTTATCAAACTCGGAGTGGATTTTCTGGGCGCTTGCTTCTGTCTACCTATTTGCCGCAGCGCGCGCCTTTGCCTCTAAAGAAACCAGTCTGCAGGCTGACAACCCCTTTATGGGGGGACGGGAGGTGGCCGTGTTGGTGGCGATCTGCGCCATTGCGGTTCTACTCACGCTCGGGTCCAATAACCCGGACCCCGATGATGCCTATTTTGTAAGCCTGATTTCGGCGACGCTGGATAATCCGGCGGCTCCTCTATATGGGCTCGACAACCTCTATCGAAGTGGGGTGCCTCCGCTGGAGGGCGCCTATCACCTGCTGCAAACCTATGAGTATTTTGTCGCGGTTGTGGCGAGCTTTACTGGACTGTCAGTGCACTTGCTGTATTACCTCGTTCTTCCGGCGCTTTGGACGATTGTGGGTGCACTGACGCAATGGGTAATACTGCGGCGCTTTCTGCCCTGCGGGGCCGCGCTGCTCGGTCTGGCGTGTTTGATTCTATTTTTGGCGCTTTGGGGCGATGAACATCGAACCTATGGCAATTTTGCATTTGTAAGACTCTATCAGGGAAAGGCCATTTATCTATTTGTGGCTCTGCCGATGATTGTTTACTCGGCGTTGCGATATCGCAGCGATCCCACGGCGCGTAACTGGACCTTCCTCATGCTGCATCAGTTCGCAGGTGTGGGGTTCACCGTGAATGGCGCGGTCCTTGGCCCGCTGGCTGCAGGCATAGTGCTGCTGGCCGGTATGAAGTGGTCGCGGCAGTCAATACGCGAATCCCTACTGGGTGTTACGGCAAGTTTCGGCGTGCTGCTTGGGGCAGTGTGGATGAAGCTTTACCTGACAAACTTCTATCGCATTGCCAGAGAGGGCTTTCAGGCGGCTGATGCTGCAGTTACGAAGACTCAGGCTGTCGTCGCGAGTGGCGTGCAACCCGTAGTTAACGATTTTTATGATGTTCCTTCCGCAGTTGTTCTGGGCTACCAGACGGCCCTGGGTCTGGACAGAAGCAATCTGGTGCTACTGGGCTTACTCCTTTTGCCTTTTCTAGCGAGCCGGGCGAATCTGCGCGGCTTGTCCTGGATATGCAATTATGTCTTCGCATGCACCCTGCTCTTATTGTGTCCGGCTGTTTCACAGTTGCTGGGTACGTATATAGCGCACGCTCTAAGCTGGCGTATATTCTGGTCGTGGCCCGCCCCGCTGCTGCTGGCTCTAATGATCGGTGCTATTGCCTCTATCACACCGCTGCGAGTCTGGATCAGGACGGTCAGTATCGCTGCGATAGTGCTGATCTTCGCGTTTGCGGGGCCGACAGCGGTAGAGCGCGATGAATGGTCCTGGCAGAATATTTCCAAGTACAAGGTATACCCAAGTCATGATGCGGCCGTGCACCTGATGGGTCGATTGGACCGCACGCGCCCGGCACTGGTGCCAGAGCAGATGGCGATCAGTCTGGTAGGTCTTGAGGATGCTCCACCGCTGGTAGCCGTGCGTAACTACTATCTTAGAAATATGGGTGTGGTTGCCCCCAAGGCAGATGTGGAAATACGCAGAGCTTTGCTGTCTTATATCGAGGAGCGATGGACAAACCATATCGAGACAGACTGGGTTATCGCCCAAATAGAGCGGCAGGATATTGCGACTGTAGCTTTCAGGAAAGGCCACGAGCATGCTGCTATTCTTAGCGCCGAGCTCGTCTCTAATGGGTTTGAAATCCATGAGGCTTTTGGCTATGTAATGGCCACCAGAAGCACCCCGGCGGAGTGACTGTTATCGAGCCCATGCGTGTCAAATCACACAGTCTTGCAAATAGCTGATGCGGCGTATAAGAAAAGCGTACCGCCTGGTGACCCGTTTTTCGGTTGCTATGGTTCGTTTTGGGCCTAAGGAGACATGGCGGAGAACGAAGTCATATCTGGGTAATATCAGGTTCTTCCAAAAACCGATTGCAGTGTTTCCTGTTCGAAGACAAGCTTCCGCGCGCTATGCTGACCATGGCTCTTCCGAGACCAATCTGCATTTACCCAATCGACGCAGCTGGGCCATGTATGCCGCTGAATTTTTTGATGGTGGCCTTGAAAAAGTTGTACTTGATCTTGCTGTTGAGCTCTCAGCCAGAGGGATCGCGTGCTCTATAATTGTTAAAGGTAGAGCGGGTCGTGCGGGCGAACAGGCCAGGAAACTGGGCGTCGAGGTTGTCGAGTTTGATGGCAATGTAAGCGCACTATTGCAGTTCCTGCTGGAGAGGCGTTTTGAGCGTGTTATTGCCCACCACTGCTACGATGGGCTCGAGCAGATCTCGGCAGCTGGTATAAAGATAGACGAGGTACTGCATAACGCCTATCACTGGCAGAAAGATAACCAGTCGCTTGCCCTGTTGCGTGACCAGTGTGTAGAACACTGCATAGTCGTTTCAGAGTTCGTGCGCGATTATGCCGTGAATGAGCTGAAGATAAATCCGCGGAAAATACGCGTTATCCAGAACGGGCTCGCCAGGGAAGGTTTGATACGACCTCCCGTAGAACTTCTGAAGCAGAGGCGACTGCGCGCGGTGTCGGCCCCCGTTCTTGTGATGTTGGCCAATGCGCACCCGCAAAAGAATCACATAGCAGTTTTGCATGCGGTGCGTGAAATCAAAAAATCGTTTCCAAACTTAAAGCTCTATATGTGTGGTGTTATAGATGAGCGTACGAGTCTTGGAAAGACGATCCACTCGACAGCGCAACAGTTACAGCTGCTAGATACCGTAAAATTCACCGGGCCACTCGATAGAGAGGCTGTGTCGCGTTTATTGAGCGATTCGCATGTGGCGCTGCTACCGAGCCTGGTTGAGGGATACAGTATCGCCAGCCTAGAGTACTGCTATTTTGGTCTGCCTATGGTCCTCTCGAGTACCGGCGCTGCGCTGACTTTGCAGCAGTCTTACGGTAGTGCCGATATAGCTAACGATGTGGCCATTTCTGCGGCGGATTTGAACGTGGCAAGGATTGAGCGAAACTCATTGTGTCCCGGCCAGCAGAGTGTTGCGGGTATAGTGTGCGCGTTGAATCGTGTCCTGATGGATTATGAGCACTATCTCGACAAGGCGGAGATAGCGGCAAATAGTTGGATGAGTTACTCGCTGGAATCAACGGTAGACGGCTATATGCGCCTGGACGATTGAGAATGTCTAGTGAGATAAATAATGCTGTGGTTGCCATCGTCGCGCCTTACCCTTCGCCGAACAAAATACGCGAAGGCTGGATGAGCCGTATCGCGGCCATTGATCGGGAGTTTGTTGGTCTGCCTCGTATCTATCTCAATTTCGCAGATCACCACGATGACCAGTCAGTTAAGATTCATTGGCGCGATGAAACTACGGCTGAAGTTTTGCTTAACCCGCAAGGTAGCAGAAGCGCAGATCTCATAACCCGAATTTGTGCTGCCGTTAATCTACTCTATGTGCATACACTTCATTTAGCTGAGCACATCCTTCCCTGGTTACATACCGGCAAGGTCTGTGTCGACATTCATGGTGTGACGCCCGAAGAAGAGGAGATGATGGGGCGACCGGAACTGAAAGCGCATTATGAACGTGTCGAAGAGCGGGTTCTTGGTGAGGCCATGAAATGTGTTGCTGTCAGTAATGCCATGATTGAGCACTACGCTAAAAAATATCCGCAGTGCAATCCGAGCTGGATCACCATTCCGGTTATTGAAGATATCTGGGATGATCTAAATGAAGAGAACGAGCCCAGGCAAAGTCGCTTCGTGCGGGAGGCGGTGCAGCAGGAACTCCCTGTCGCGGTTGTTTACGCGGGCGGAACCCAGCCCTGGCAAAATATAGGCGCTATGCTGGAGCTGGCGAAGCATACGATGCCGTGGGCGAAATACGATTTCTATTCCCATGAGCAGAAGCGTATCAGGAAGTCCGCAAAGCAGATGGGTGTCAGTATTGGATCAGGTTTTTGCGATAAGGAGCGTTTGCCCCGCGTCTACGACGCGGCCGATTTCGGTTTGATCCTCAGGAACGATACAGCAGTCAATCGCGTGGCATGCCCGACCAAACTGACGGAGTACTTGCGCTTTGGTGTGATACCGATTGTCCGATCTCCCCGACTTGGTGATCTTTGTGAAAAAGGCTATCAGTTTGTACTGGAGAGCGACTTTAGAGCGGGATTTTTTCCGGACGCGGCATCCCGCGAGTGGATGATCAAGCGGAATCTGCAGGTCATTGATTCGCTGGCACAGGATTATTGTGCTGGAACGTTAATACTCCGTGATCTTGCCCACGGTATAAATACTGCCGCATAAGAGACCCATACTGGCAGCGCGCGAAACGGTGTACTCCCCCCCCAGAACAGGGGTGCTGCGCGCGCCTTGGTCGTTCAGCATCAGGCGGGCAACACCAGGCATAGACTCCTCGCAGTCTATGTAAATGTTTGGCATTAAGACGGCTTATCGTGTATTTTTCGCAGCAAATCACCTATTCTGCCCGCGGGTCGGGAGGCATGCGCTCCCGACCGAAACTAAATGAGACAACCTGCAGATTGTAGCGACATCACCAGTATGAAGAAGATCATTTGTGTTGTTGGCACTCGTCCGGAAGCGATAAAAATGGCTCCCGTAATTCTTGCGCTCAAGCAGCAGTCCTGGGCCGAGGTGCGGGTACTGGCCACTGCACAGCATCGGCATATGCTTGATCAGGTGTTGGTGTTTTTCGGTATCGAACCCGATATCGACCTAAATGTCATGAGGCCCAACCAGGCCCTAACACCATTGACGGCTCGCTTGTTGCTCGAACTCGACGAGGTGTTTCTAACCGAAAAGCCTGACATCGTATTGGCTCAAGGTGATACCACCACGGTAATGACCATTGCGTTGGCGTGCTTCTATCACAACGTCGCCTTTGGTCATGTCGAGGCTGGCCTGCGTACCGGCGATATCAGAAACCCTTTTCCAGAGGAGGCAAATCGCGTTATTGCCAGTCGTCTGGCCAAATGGCACTTTGCGCCGACCACCAGCTCGTCAGATAACCTGATCCGGGAAGGTGTACCGGAGAAAGATATTCTTGTGACAGGCAATACGGTGATTGACGCGTTGCTTATGACGGCTGGGGCAGATATTGAGCTGGAGCTGGACCTCGACGAGAGCAAGCGGCTCATTTTGGTGACCTCGCATCGACGTGAAAATTTTGGCGAGCCGTTTTTGAACATTTGCCACGCATTAACTGCTTTGGCGGAGCACAACCCCGACATACAAATACTTTATCCCGTCCACCCGAATCCGAATATCAGGGAGGTGGCGCAAAAATATCTTTCCGGCACGCCAAATATCACACTCTGTGAGCCGCTTGATTATGCTCCCTTTGTGGCCGTCATGAAGCGCGCATACCTGATAATTACCGATTCCGGTGGCGTGCAAGAGGAGGCGCCTGCGCTGTCAAAGCCAGTGCTGGTGCTCCGTGAAGAAACGGAGCGTCCCGAAGCCGTCGACATGGGAGTGGTAAAACTTGTAGGATCTAGTAAGGATGCTATTCTTCTAGAAGCTCAGAAATTGCTCGATGACGAATCAGCCTATCTAGAAATGGCTAGAGGCGTGTCGCCATATGGAGATGGGAAAGCCGCCATGAGAATTGTGGAGTTTTTGCGTGCAATCTAAGTGACATGCAACTGATTTATCTCTCACCGCTGCCGTGGAATAGCTTCGAGCAACGACCTCATCGGTTTGTGCAGTGGTTTCATGCGACAACCGGCGGCAGTGTTTTGTGGATAGACCCTTATGCCTCCCGGCTGCCCGCCGTTAGCGATGTTTTTCGTGCCAATCGAAAGCAATCTTTAGTGTGCCCCGATTGTCCTTCATGGCTGACAGTAAAGTCGGTGTACTCGATGCCAATAGAGCCACTGGGGTTTCTCAGCCAGGTTAATCTCCTCTTTTGGCATGCTATTTTTGCAGAAGTGCGTCGCTTGGTGGCCAAGGATCGCGTCTTCCTGGCTATCGGTAAGCCGAGTAAATTGGCCATGGCGCTGCTCAAGACATTTCCATTCAGCACATCACTGTATGATGCGATGGACAACTTCCCAGCGTTTTATGGCGGGATCTCGCGGTATTCGTTTGCGGCTACGGAGCTGCAGATAATGCAGAGTGTCGACAAGGTGCTTGTATCATCGACTGCACTGCATGATAAGTGGAGTCTTATTCGCCCGGTGATACTGACCAAAAACGCGTCGGACGTGTTCGATACGTCGTTGAGCTACCCTGAGAGCGCCAACGATTCCCCGCCCGTACTCGGCTATGTAGGCACAGTTGCGAAGTGGTTTGACTGGGATATGGTGTTGAAACTCGCCCATGCAAATCCGCACGCTCGCATCCGAATTATCGGGCCGCATTACGTCCGTGTCCCCGATAACTTGCCGTCCAATATAGAATTACTGCCGGAATGTTTGAATGATCAGGCAATCAGGGCGATGCAAAAATTCACCATCGGGCTCATACCCTTCAAGCGCGACGGTCTCACCGAATCCGTTGACCCAATAAAGTACTACGAATATCGGGCTTTGGGGATTCCGGTGATCAGCTCGTCCTTTGGTGAAATGTTAATGCATAACGTCGATGACGAAGGCCTGTTTCTCGTGGATGCTGAAACGGACGCCGCGAAAATCGTTGAGCATGCATTGAGTGCTCCACAAAAGACGGAGTGGATTGATTCGTTCCGCAAAGAGAACAGTTGGGCCAATCGCTTCGATAGCGTCGACGTATTTTCGTGACGGGCCAAATGGCCGCATAGCATCTCATCTACGATAAGCCAGCGCTTCGCTGATATGTTTGATTTCAATAGCCTCGCAGCCATCCAGATCGGCAATCGTGCGCGCGACTCGCAAGGTTCTGTGTAAGCCTCTGCCAGACAAGTGCAGTCTGCTCGCTGCTGATTCTAACGCTTTTTTCTCAACCTCTCCCAGTACGCAAGTGCTTGCCAACATATCTGCAGTCAGCAGCGCATTGGGTCTGCCTTGCCGCGCTTGCTGGCTCGCGCGGCTGAGAAATACCCGTTCCTGAACGGCGGCAGAGGTCTCAGCCGTGCAGCGTGGCGTGAGCAAATCTCCAGGGGGTATCCGATTGACCTGCACGTGCAGATCAATTCGATCCAGCAACGGCCCGGATATGCGTGAGCGGTAGCGCTGAATCTGGTCCGGCGTGCACCGACACGGGCGCGCTTCATCACCCAAGTAGCCACACGGGCATGGATTCATGGCTGCAATAAGTTGAAATCTGGCGGGATAGGTCGTCCTGTGTCTGGCGCGGGCGAGGGTGATCTCGCCGGACTCCATCGGCTCACGTAAAACCTCCAGGCAATGGCGGCTGAACTCCGGCAGCTCATCGAGGAAAAGTACCCCGCCGTGTGCGAGTGATATTTCACCCGGCCGCGGTCGGCTGCCGCCCCCAACCAGTGCTGCCGCTGTGGCGGTGTGGTGAGGGTTGCGAAAGGGTCGTTCAAAGGCAAAGTCTTCACCGCTGGTACCGTCGTGGATGTCGCGCAACGCGAGGCCAAGCAGTATTTC
>Ga0222659_1000655_pt1 | contig 18427 bp, 20 predicted proteins | sample AntAcemetagen547_FD_179850 | JGI IMG/M metagenome (GOLD analysis project Ga0222659, IMG submission 179850) | Saline water microbial communities from Ace Lake, Antarctica - #547 | ecosystem: Environmental > Aquatic > Non-marine Saline and Alkaline > Saline | place: Antarctica: Ace Lake...
TACGGTTTTCGAACCGCCGCAGCCCGTGAGGTTGCTCTCTATCATGCACTTGCAAAACTACCCGAACCTCAATTCACCCACAGTTTCTTTTGAGCAGGCAGAAATTTTAATCCGCCTCCGAAGACTGTCAGCTCCCATCCCGGGTCCGCGTCGCCGCGGACCTGCGCACAAGATGTTTCCGACATTGCAATTGGACCTGCAGATTCAAGTCGAACTAAATCTCTCAGTACAAGTTGTTCTTGGGAGTCAGAGTGGCCTATTTGACTAAGTGTTACAGCTTCCTTAACTTCATCATGCACGCGATTTTTTACGTCTAGAATGCAACAAGCCTTTGTCCGCTCAGAAAGCAGCTCGCAGACACCTGCTTGTCCGAGAATAGATTCAAGCGTTTCAGCCTCTTCAACCATCAGCGTTCCTCTCGTTCGAGCTTCCAGATCTGGCTCAAAATTTAGAGGTTGAGCCAAAGGAAACCAACGATCTTGAAGGACGCGGCTCTCCCACCTACTATTCGTATCGTGAACTCTAACCATGCAACGTCGATTTCCGTTAAAGATGTCGATCTCGTCAATTACCCCCGTTCGACGACGTAGATTGTTTCGCTCATTGTCATGTGGACAGGGAAACATTACAGGCTCTCCGAACCTGCTTTCCCAGATCTCAGTGTTTGCCGTTACCTTTTTATGATTCTCGAATCGAGCGGAGAGAAACCCAGATGCCACAAGGACTGATACAAAGTCAATGCGCGGTACGGCTAGAAAGGCCGCAGGCCGTAGATCGCGTTGAATCTCGGGTGAAGCCATATATCTTCCGAGTCGGAAGAGGAACGATTTCCAGGAACTCATTTGGTCACATGTTTCCCGTGCTCCATACTCGGATCAATCCGTGGTGCATTCTCTGTGTTTTGTGGTTGGCGTGCACGATGTATTGAAATTGTTTTAGATCCCGTATTCACCCCCGAGGTATTCGAGAAAGTCTGCCAGCTCGCCGGGTTTCAGAGGAGAGACATCCGACGGATTTTCGCAGTTTCTCCACCAAGCCCGAGTTCGGGTAGGGAATTCTTCCTCTCCTAAAAGTAAAGCATCCCTCGTTCCCCACCACTCGATCTGGAAACATTTTTTTGCTAGGACGTTGATTGTTTGGATCGCATCTTCTTTTTCAGCCGTCTCCTGCCAGTATTCCGTCACGATAGCGGCGAGTTTTTTGGATATGCCCTCGTAGTCGGTGTCGGAAGGACCGGGATTGGCGACAAGCAGGTAGTTGGCCAGAACTTCCAGGAGTTCTTTCTCTTCGTCGAACCACATGATCGCACGGGTCCCGCCGCCGATTCCTCCGGGTGCGTCGTTGTAGAATCCCAGGGCCAGTGGGCGGTCCTTCGGGCTATAGGGTTCCTTGGCGGAATTGAAATACTCCTGAGCCTCCGCTTCAAGTGCCTCCGCCGTCTCATTGGTGAAGGGCTTTAAATTTAGCGATTTTGAGGTTGGCATAGGCTAGAAAATGAATGGGGGGAGGCGGGCGGTTAGGAATTGGGTTTCTATGAAAGCGGGCACGGGAAGAAAATTATGCTGCAACGGATCAGGCGAAGCCAGAACGGCCAGGCTTTCAATTATGAAGGGGGTTTGTCCTTCGTTCTACAACTTTTTGCCCTTTTCTGTCAGTCGATACTGTTGCAAGCGGCTATTTGGTTTTCCGGGGAGGGTGTATTCGATCAGGGCTTCTTTAAGTAGCTGTTTCACGGTTCGGTTGAGGGCACCGGTCACCCCTTTTTGACCGAGACGGACGGCCAGCTCAGATTTTGAATGGGGGCACTCTGCCAAATAATTTAGCAGGCGGGCGAGGCTCGACTCTGCCCCTGACTCTGCCCCTGACTCTGCCCCTGACTGGGCCCCTGACCCTAGCCCCGATGAGGCCTTTGTTGGATGTGTGCCCCCTTTTCGGGACTGCTCACTGGAAAGCGGCAGGATTTCCTGGAGGGGCACGGTGAAGCGGACGCGACCGACCAATTCTTCGATGGTAGGTTCCGGAAGTTTCTCGGCGGCAACTTGCCGGAAGATGCCAGGAATGCCGCTGCCCCATTGTTCGACGAGTTCCAATTCACGAAACACCCGGGCGATGACCGGATTGCGGATTTGGGATACCCCCTGCTTGATGTCCTCGATGGTCAGGCCGGGAAGGAGCAGACCGGGGCTTTCGACCTCGATCCGGTCGTCGAAAAAGGCGACTCGGATGGGCGAGCCCCGGTGCGAATAGTCGGCGTGGACCAGCGCGTTGATGACGACTTCGCGTAGAATTTTCACCGGGATACTCCAGATGTCCTTACGACGGATTTCTGAAAAATCCACCCCGCGCATGGCATGCTTTTTCAGAAATAGGATGATCGCTTCAACCGCCTGGGGGAAAGGATCGTGGATGTCGATGTGATCAAAGATATCGGCCTTGTCGTCGCCGATGAAACGCCCACACTGAATCCAGGCGTCGTCAAAATATTGCCGACGGTCGCGGCCATAGAGCAGGATGCCGCCCTTGCTTGGAACCAGCTTGCCCTGATCTTTGACGAGAATCCGCAGGCTTTGCAGCGTCCGCTCATTGACGGTTTTTCGTCCCTGAAAATCTTCCTGGATGGCTTTGAGGTTGAGAGCCTCCAACGTGAGGCCGGGCATCGGCAGGGCATCGAAGCTTATCCCGTCCGCCCCGCGTTGCAGTTCGGCGACCAATTGTGGATCGGCTTGTCGGTTGGTGGAACCCAGTCTGACATAGACGCCGTTTTGCATGCCCTCGGTTTTGATGAAATGCGGACGCATGCCGCTGAGGAAGACCTCGACGATGAGGAGAGTTTTTCCTTCCACAGTGACCATTTCGATATTCGGCACCAGTCGCGGCGAAATCGAGTCAGCGATCAGGCTGGCCAACCGTTCCTCTTCATCCAAGGGATTTTCGACACCAATGATCTGGCGGTCATCGGCCACCCCGAGGACCAAACGTCCTCCGGTTGAATTTGCAAATGCCACCAATGATTTCAGTAGCGGACGCGGAGAAGACAAGTCGCGCTTGAACTCGAGCGTCTTGCTTTCAGGTCGGTGAATCAATTCATTGAACATGTACAAAAAATCGAAAATGGGTCAGAGCGAGAGCGAAAGTTGTGAATGCCCGAGCAGCTCGCGGCGGGCTTTGGACGAAAGGTCTTCTCCTTTGACGAAGGGATTGCCGGCAATGGCGGCTCGGAGTGCTTTGCGCCAGCCGAGTCCTTTTTTCATCGCCTGAAGTGCCTCTCGGTGGCAAGCAACTCGACGCCGAAGTTAGCTTGAATCGTCGGGATGATGGGGTCGTCCTCGCGCATGAGCTATTCTTGATCAATTTTCCCCATCGGGCGAGCTGTTTCGGAGAGAGAATATTCCATGTCAGAGGTCAGGGTTTTCCTTCAGAAAGAGATTGGGCGAGGGAGGAGGTCATGGGGATAGATCGATTTAAAGGCGTAGATTTGGTTCTGCTCGGTATGTTTCCTCTGTCGTGAGCACAGAAGCTGGCACCCGAAAGGATCGCTTTCCATCCGTGACTACCACGATGAACGAGTCTTCGAGGCCAAGAATTTCGAGTTGAGTGCCCTTCTTGACGGCATAAAGGCCATCTTCGGTCTCGATCACATAACGAGCAATTGCCCAACAGTGATCGCCGATCTTGCCAGTGAATGGATCGGCTGCTGTGGGTTGGTAATCTTTAAGGCTCTCCGGGATAAAAGTTTGCTGGGTATAGTGCGAGAGGGGAACGGACTTTTCCTTGATGGCGGTTGCGCGAAGTGCAGAGGGCGTAGCTTGGGCGGCAGGAGTCCTTGATGTCGTTCTGCCGCTCGAAGAGGGAACCCCCTCGGCAGTAAGGCCGAGTAGAAATTTGCGTTCGCGGAGGTAGTTTGACTCCAAAAACTCTCGGAGTTGATTGATTTCATCTTCAACAGATTTCTCGTGAGCGAGCATTCCTTGCATCATCGGATCGTCTCGCCAATTCCGGTTCAGTTTTTTAAGATCAGCCGCAAGCAACGTCTTTCCTTCCGCAATTCGCTGAAGCTTGGCTCTCGCTTCTTGAAATTTTTGGTAAACAGCAGGAGTTCGCTCCAAGGCGTAGGCCTCAACATCAGAAGGCAATGGGTCATTGGCATGGCGGGGATGACAACCGGAGAGGATCACAGCGAAAACAAAAAGCGCAGGGAACTGGAATTTACGAGAAATCATTTGTTCAAAATTTCTTCCAACGCGGCCTCACGCCTTTGCTGGTCAATGCGAACCTGAGTTGAATCAGCTCCGGGCAATTCACTCAATGCCATCGCTTGGACGGCCGACGTGTAGTTGTCAATTTTCTCAGCCTCAGCGGTGATCTCGGCGTAGCTCGATGAAAGCGCAGAGAGATCAGCGATATCACGTGCCGTTTTTACTCGAATCTTGAGGGCCGAGATTTTACGCCTGCACTCTTCAAGTTGCGGCAACATGAATGGTATTGCCTTCTCTGCTTTTTCAAGAGCAGGGATAATCTCATGGTTGGCTTTCGAAAGCGAATCGAGCCGGAGGAGTTCATTTTCCAAATCAGTTTTTTCCCAAGACCGATTGCGAAACGACACGGGCCATCCGGCGGATGCCTCGGTCTCTCTATAGATTGCCGCAAGAGCATTGGTGTCACTCACCTGCAACGCAAGGGCTTCGCGGGCGTAGGCGAGACGGTTTTTAGTTTCTAAAAGTTTTGCGTTGAGACGGATACCCTCAGCAACGCAACGCTGGCCCAGGGAGTCCAGTTGACCAGACGCCCAAGTCATATACCCAACAGGGTCTTTTCCGATACGATCTGACGTCCACTCGGTGTTCGACCGGTGCGGGCCGGAGAGGCGGTCTTGGATCTGCTTGCGAATGAAATCGACCCCAACGCCGGCCAGAATCAGAATAACGAGAATAACTAGAATGACTACGAGACAGTTGGCGGAAGTTGTTCTGGTGGATTGCATTTCAATGGGTTCTGAGGTTTTCTGCTCTGGGAAATTGATTGGTACGGAAAATGGTTCGCGCATTCAAGGCTGCGATCAATTCTTCAACTGCATAGTGTTTTGATGCTCAAAACCAGTCTCCATTCCAAGACGTGTATTCTTCAACTCTTATCCTGATATAGTCCTTGATGCGGACCATCGATAATTGGGAGGCCATATCTGGATCATTATGGATTAACCAGACCAGTTCATCGACTTGTTGTTTCAAATTCGTTCTGGCGGCGCGAGCAGGCGGACAGACGGTCTTCAATGGAGAATTAAGATACGGGTTCCAATCGTCCTCGGTACCTTGGAGAATATAATAACGGAAGGTTTGACGGGAGAGCCATGCCAACTTAGCCATCGCGTGAATTGTCATGAAACCCTTCACTTCGATATAAATCTTTGTGTCTGGCAGAAAAAAATCGCACTTGGGCCTGTGTGAGCGTGGCTTCTTCCATGGCCATTCATCAAGTGGCATTTTGTTCTGTCGTTCAAATGTAATGCTCTCCTCGATCAGAAGCTGTTCAATGTATTCTTCAAGTTTGCTCATGAGATTGATTCAAAGTTAGAGTAGTCCGGTGAGGAGTGCGATGACGAGAGAAACGGGAACGGGCGAGTCGAACTGGAGAAGGCGTTCGCCTGACGGGTAGCGAGTGGCGAATTTCCCGTCGAACCCGTAGATGCGGGTGCCGGAAGGATGTTCGCAGATGTAGGGAGGCTTCCATGAATAGATCCGCGTGCCGGAGGGGTATTTTGAAAAATACTCGCCCTCGAAGGAAAAGAGGCGTGAGCCTGCCGGATGGCTGACGATGTAGGGTGGTTCCCATTTGTAGAGACGTTTGCCCGAGGGATATTCGCAAAAATAACCGCCATCGTATTGGTAAATCCGACTGCCCGATGGATACTTCGAAATGTAGCTCCCTGCCTTGGCCTCTGCCGTGACGCAGAGCAGGAAAATGACTGGAAGTAGATAAAGCAGAAGGCGGGAAATCAATTTCATGGGCGAATGGCTCATCTTTCGGCGAGACCAACGGATCCTCCCCGGCCTCTTCCGGGCACGATCCGGCTGGAGGCGAGGAGGTGGTCTTTGACGGCATTATACGTTGGCTCATCCCATCCCAGAGCGTCACGCAGGCTGCCATTGCCCATCCGGCCTTCCGGCGAAGCGGTGAGGTGACTGAGGAACTTCTGCTTCATGTCCTCCGCGACATCAATAACGGCTCCGTCTCCGGAGACGTCGGCTTCTGGGGAGGGCTGGTCTTCGATCCTGTCAACCGGAGGGGATGCTTCCGCTGCCGCAGCGGGCAAGGTTGCCGGTGGTTGAAGCATGACTATTTTTGCGCCCAGAGATGCGTAGTCATTTGGCGTGCAGGAGAACACGATGATCTGGAGGCCACGAGCGGCCGCGAGGTCGAGCATCCGCTGGAGAAGAGCAACCCGGGTTGGATCGGAATTGGTAAAGGCGTCGTCGAGAAAGACCGGCAGACAGTTACCATGTTCCTGGGCGAGCAGTTCGGCCATGGCGAGGCGGAAGGCAATGGCGGTCTGTTCCTGTGCGCCACCGCTCAAGTCCGAAAAGGAGAAGGTCCCAGCGTCCGGCCGACTGAGGGTGAGAGCTTCGAAGGCGCCGTCGGTCATTTTCACTATGGCTTCGGCCTTGGGGCCGAAAAGGCATTGGAGGTAGCCCGAGACTTTGTCTGCGAGAGGCTTGGTGAACTGGTCGGTGAGGGACTGCTGTTCGGCTGAGAAGAGGGAATTCAAAAGCACGATGGCCTCGGCGTGGCGTTTGGCCGAGGCAAGCCGGTCACCCGCAGAACGCTCGGCGGCGACGGCGCGGGCGAGGTCGGCCCAGGGATCGCTCGTGCCTTCGCGGCGAAGGGTGTTCTTCGCCACCGCCAGTCGCTCGCCGGCAGTGATTTTGGTGTTTTGCCGGCCTGAGATGGCACGGCTGAGACGGATCTGGTCGGCTTCCAGAACCTGAGGCTGGAGGGCATTGAAGGATTCCTCAGTCGTCTTGAATTCTGTCTCGGCCAGCCGTTTGACGTTCGCCAGGTCCGCGAGTTTGGCCTTCCGGCTCGCCTCCTCCCCATGGGTGGAAAGCAACTGAAGGCGCTGGCCGTTGAGTCCTTCCAGAGTCGTTTTGGCTTTCTGTGCATCCTCGCGGTGCGACGCCACGGTCTTCGTGGCGGCTTCGAATTGTTTGAAGCAGGTCTTGAGACTCTCGGCCGCCGTCTTTTCCGAGTGAGCGGCCTCTTCGTTCTTCGTCAGGCCAGCGGCTTGGAGGACGGTAGCGGCAGTCGCATCGGCAGCCGGGATGAAATCTGGGCATGCTTCCGAGCGTCGTCGGATTTCTTCCTCGGTTGTGGCGAGGCGGGATTGCGCATCGGCGAGTTCCTGTTCGATGGATTCCGTTCCTTCAAGTCGAACAAGAATCTCGTCTCGTTTGGTTTTTGCGGCTGTGGCCTCGGCGAGGGACGAGAGACCAAGCGCCGTGAGTTCTCCTTGGAAGGCCGTCTCTGCTTCGGCCAGGTTGTTCCGGGTTTTTGCAAGGCTGGTACCGCCGCCGGGAGTGATGCGCAGGCGAACGCCAGACCCAATGAGAATTTCCGTATCATGGGAGAACTCCAGCGGTTGGCCAGATTCCAGCGGGTGACCGTCGGCCACGACCGGAAGATCGGCGGCGATGATCTCAATGCGGGTCGAGATGGCCGCGAGTGCACTGGCGAGCTTCTCATGGTCACGGTCGAGCTTTTGTAGCTTTGCCACCTGATCCGAAGTCACGGCGGGAAGATGCGCCAGTTGGCCGCGGAGGGCTTGAACGTCTGTCGCCCGCTTTTGCAGCTTCGCTACGAGGTCCGTCTGCTCAAAGCGTTTCACGCAAAGCTCCGCCAGATCGAGGCGGACCCGTGCGTCACGGGAACGGAGGGAGGCGTCGACATTGGCCTTTTCCGCTTCCGTATGAGCTATTTTCGCGGTGGCCTCGGCTTCCTTGGCAAGCTTAAGGGAATCCTCGCGAGGCGCGAGGGCTTTGGCCTCCAAGTCGATGTGGGACGTGATGTCCTTGATCGACTCATCGCCGGCGGCAAGTCTCTGGAATTCCTCGGTTTTGTGGGTGGCCTCCGTACGTTGTCGATCCAGTAAGGAACGCAACTCGCCGACCCGCCCGAGCTTCTGGTGGACCTCTGAGAGTTCAGCTTGGAATCCGATCAGATTGCGGTCTGCATCGACCAGTTCCTGGGTGGATTGATCAAAATCTGCGGCAGCTTGCTCCAGTGAAACACAGGTATTTTTCGCAGACTGGTGAACCTGGGTGGCCGCAGAGAAGGCGCGGGTGGCATTGTCCCATTCGCTGCCAACCTTCGGTCCTCTGGCGGTTTGAATTCCGGCCAGTTCCAGGGCAACTTGTCCGGCCACCCGGGAGTCGAGCTCGGATTGAAAAACAGCGGCCGCCCCGGAGCCCTGAAGCTGGCTCAGAAGGGTATCTTTTTTTTCCGTGGCGAAAGCCGAGGGGTCAGCCCCCGCCTCGCCCTGACGCACCCAAAGGTGTTCCCAATGCGTGGGAATGGTCTGGCCTCCGATCTCACCAACTCCGATTCCGCAAAGCTCAAGCAGCTTTTCTTCGGCCCCATCGCCATTCCAGGTGTCTCCGCCGTCCTTGCTCAGGACGATGGTTCCCTGCGGTCCACGAAAACTTTTGCGCAAGGAATAGGTTTGGCCGGAGGACTCAAAGCGCAGTTCGACCTCGGGATGGCCGCCATGGCGGGAAAGGATTTTTTTCTGTTTGGCCCCGCCCTTCTTAGCGCGCATGAAGAGCGCATTGTAGGCGGCGTCCGCCAGCGTGCTTTTGCCGGATTCATTGGGACCTCCGACGAGCGTGAGCGAGGGATCAAAGTCGGCGGCAAACTCGCGGTGAATGCGGTAATTGGTCAGTTTGAGGGAATGAATTTTCATAATCTTATGAGATTTTTGCGTGGAGTTCGCGGAGGGCGACGCGGGCTGTTTCTCCGGCCTCGTTTCCCAGATTCATTTGCTCGATGAGCCTTGCGGCCACGCGGGAGATGAGTGGATCCGAGGCCCTTACGGTCAGGGCTTCCATTTCCTCCTGGGTGGGGGCCACACGGACCCGGTTTTCGAGTTTCAGGCGGAGGAGGCGGGATTTCCATGTCTCCAAGTGAGTTTCGAGTTGAGTGAACTCTGAGATCCCCAGAGACCCTTCGAGGGACATCCGGACAAGGTCCTCCCCCGCGCGAGAGCCGAGGAGATCGTTCATTTTGGTTTCAAGCTGAGCGCGGCCGCTGTCGTCCGTGAACTGTTGGTCCACCCAGTGCCAGCCAAAGCGGGCCGTCTGGATGGGTTCCACGACAGGAGGCGCGCCCCGTCCCACATCGACCAAAAGGACAAAGCCCGGAGCGTGATCGCCGCCCTTGGGGAAGCGGTCGAATTCGGGAGTGCCGGGATACCAGGCTTTGGATCCCACATCCTTCTTCCCATGCCAGTCCCCGAGCGCAATGTAGTCAATCTCCGCCAAGGGAAGCCTTTCGAGGGCAATCCGGTTTGCGCCGCGCTCGGCTCCGTCCTCATCCGAGGAATCCTGGGTGACAAAGTCCTGTGTGCTGCCGTGGGCGATGACGATGCGCGGCTTGTGGCCCAAGGCCGCAAAGTCGAAGTCGCGGAGCCAAGTCGTGGGGTCTGTGGCGTCTTGACGACGCATGAGAGGGCACGGTAAAAGGACAACTCCATCCAGTTCGACCGGTTCGGCCGCGAGGAGAATCCGGAAGTTCTTCGCCAACTGCGTGGCTTCCCGAAGAAAAAACTCCTGCTCCCAAATCGCTCCCGGCCCTCCGTGGTCATGGTTGCCCGGTATGGCGTAAACGGGAAGTCCGATCCGACCGATGGCGGCGCAGGCGCTGGAAACGGTTGGCCGGTCGGGAGTGGTGGAGTCGAAAAGGTCGCCCGAGACAATGACCGCCTCTGCTCCGGACTTCCTTGCGGCCGCGCCGAGGCGGTCAATGGCGGCAATCCTTTCCTGCCGGACAAGAGAACATTTGTGCGCGTCGTTGATTCCGGCGAAGGGTTTCCCGATCTGCCAGTCTGCGGTGTGGAGGATTTTCATAGGGAGGGGGTATTTGTCCACGCACTCAACTGCCCGTCGAGCCAAACTCGGAGGTGTTTGGCGGAATGTAGGCCGTCTTCAAAATCATCGAAGTCATACCAGCCTTCGTCATTCGTGTGAAATGTCGCGCCCCGTCCGTCCCCAGCGAGGCCGAGCGTGATATCATATTCCTGTGGCGCAGGCGTTTTGAATTGAACAAAAAACCAATCGTCGGAATTGACGTTCTGGTGACCCGCCTCGCCGGAAAATTCCTGAAGTTCTACGGAGGTGAAAGCGATTCCCTTTTCTCCGAGCCAGTTTTCCAGCGCGGGAACGAACACGAGATCCTTCTGGAACTGGAACAGAAGCGAGTTGAGCTTCGCGGTGAGTTCCTTTTCGTCTTTGAACTCGGGGAGGGGGGAGTTTGTCATCTCGTCATCGCCACCGGAGGTCATCACGCAGTTGCCTCCGTCTTCCGTGATCCAGATGCCGAGGCGGGGCTCTTCACTCTCGGGGGAGTTGATTGTGAGGCACACGCCGGCGGTGGCAACTCCTGCCAAAAGTAGCGGCGGTGGGGTGCTGAGGTCTTCTGCTGTGAAATGGAGTCCGCGCTCACTGGCCCAGACGTTGATGGTGGAGAGGATGGATTCTTTTGTCATAAGGATTGGTGTTTTTTTGGATTGAGGTGATGGAATAGGAGTCTGCACGGCACGATCAACCGGAATCTCGGGTCGAAGAATTAGAAGGAGGCCGTTGAGGTGTCCTTGGCTGGGCTGTGGGTTTTGATTTCATCTGGCGGCGGATCTTGGCCATAAATCCCTTCGCCGTCTGCACCGTGGTCGAACCGAGGTTGAGGTGGCAATCATCTGGTCTCTTTTCGGTGAACATAAATGACCCGCGGCGCGAACGTTCGAGAAAGAACACCTGCGCTGGGTCGGAGGCGGTCGAAATGAAGATAAAGCGACTGAGCGTTGGTTCCTCCGGCGGACCGAAATCGATGAGGCATCCTTCCGGGTCGGAAGTGGTAACCATTGAGATTCCGCGCGCAAACTCCTCTCCGAAAGACTCGGCTGCCAACGCAACCAAGATGTGGAATCCAGAACCCATGTCATCAAAAAAACTGCCCCCGAGATCAAACGCCCACTCCGGGATGGCGTTCTGTTGGAACGACCAGATGGAGTTGATTCGTTCTATGGCTTCCAGAAAGTCGTCGTCCGTGAGATTATCGTTTTGTCGCATGGGAGTTCTTCGGTTCACTGAAGCTGCACGTCGCGGTTGTGATCCGCAAAATCTCGTTCATCCCTATCGGAATCTTCGATCAAATCGAGGATAAGCTTGTCGTCCGCATCGAAAAGTTTCTTTGATCGCCTGCGGATAGATCTTCCGTGAGTAACGGTCCATTCCTCCTCGCCGCTCCAAATGTAGTCGGCTCTGTAATACTTGAGCTTGAAGTCAACGAGGAAACTGTTGCCGAAGGCCACGATGAAGGGATACGGGACGCTCCAAGGATTCTGGAAGCAGATGCTCGCCTGTCCGTTTCCCCATTTTAGGTGGACGGTCTGAGCGTTCCATTTCGTCCCCCAGTTCTCATTCCTCCAATCATACCAGTTGATGGTTTTGAAATCCGAATCATCGTCAAAAGAACCGCTTCCTTGATAAATATATGCAGGCATGCGGATGAGCGTGTTGAAGTCAACTTCCCCATCCGTACAGATGGCGTCGAAAATGGGTTGGGCGCCCGCCTCCGTCGCTTCGAATATGATCTCGCTGATGATGTATTCCGCCATGATTTGTTTGAGGTTGAATTGGTTTCAGTGTCATCTGGTGGCTTTGCGTTCGTCTTCCCTGCGTTTCCAAAATCGTCTCATTTGGATGGCCCCCACAGCAGCGAACTGCGCAATTTTGACTTCCATCTCATCAAGAGGATCCATCAGTTTATGAAAGACGACGGACGGAGGCGCGGTATCGTCGTCGGGTTCGATCTCACACTCAGGAAGATAAAGCGGGTGGAGCGGAAAAAAATCCTCGGTTTTGTCGTCCATGCCACCGTAGTCGTGGAAGAGGAACTGCGGAAAACGATCCGGCTTCTCGAGGAACTTCCACGCGAGGAGTGGAGGAAAGTCGAGAAAGTTCCCACCCTCATAGATCCCGGGACACAGATACGAGAGGCAGGCTGGAACGAGGCCTCGACGGCGAAAGAGTGCATCGTAAATCACCAGAGCTTCACCGCAGATAAAGAGGATGCGAATTTCCTTTGAGCCGGAACCAGATGTGGCACGACGACGTTTTTGGAAGCGGGCGATCTTGATGAACGGCATTTTCGTGATCCGAGGCGCAATGGCGTGGTAAGGGGCCGGAAGCGATTTCGACGAGCCTCCCAAAAGTTGTTCCGGTTGGAGGTTTTCGATTTGTAGGCATTTGTAACCGGTGAAGCGAGGTCCTTGAAGCCCGCTTTCCACCCGCTTTGGGCTGAGATCGTAATCCACATAGATGAAATTCTGGAAGCGGTCTGACAAGTGGATGACCGGACGGGGATCCAGTCGCGAAGCGGGATAAAAGACAGCGGTTTGGAGAAACTCCCTGATACGGTCCTCGTTGCCGGTATCAAGAATTTCAGGAGTGAAAGGGAAAAACGCGAATTCCTCCTCGGAATCTGATGGCCATTTTCTCCGGCGGGCATCTTTTTCAGGCTTTCCGTAAGGTTGGAACCGGCAGGCAAGACGGGACGGACCGCTTACGATGACACTGGCGATGATATGTTCACCGTTGCGGAGCAGAATGTCGAAGGCAACGCACTCGGGTGGAAGCCCCAAATTCTCGGTCTCCAGAGACGAGATGATCCGCCGGCTATGGATCTGGTTGAGGTCAATTTGCCCCTTGAGTTCGACGGCGAGATGGGTGAGCGCCTCCTTGGTCTGATCGGATAGTGGGTTGTCATCCCGCATTGGAGAGGAAGGTTTCATTCAGAGAGACTGGCTGTTTCCTGGAGAGCTTGTTCGATCCACGCAATGAGCGCGGAAGGATCCTCCAAGCCGTGCATGCCGTCGTAAGGTTCGAGGATATCCTCCTCCTCGCAAGTGAAGGTGGCGGCACAACCACTTCCATGGATTCCCGCGTAGGATTTCTCGCCGGTGGAGGGATCAGTGATCTTAAAAACGGTGTATTCGAAATGGGTCCACCCCGGTCCCGTGATGTAATAGTCGTATACAGGAAGGCGATAGGTAAGGCCTCGGCTTTGCAGCCAATTCTCGAATCGAGGGCCATAGACGAAATCCCTCATGAACTCATCACGATACCTTTGCAGATGGCGAGTCATCCGCGCCTCGGTCTGAAATCGGGGGATGGGAAAGGTGTCATAGTCGTCCCCCTCGTGGCTCATGCTGAAAGTCGCTCCGTCACCAGTCGGCGGAATCACGAAGAGCAGAGAGACCTGACGTTCAAGGTTGATCGGGTCGGATTCCGCCAGCGTGAGGAATACGTGGCCGGAGGCGGAAGTTTCGAGCGTGCAAGCTCGGTTTCCCATCCACTTCCGGATGGCGCAAGCGATGGATTCGGAGGTCATGCTTATTGGGTCCTTTCGTTTTGGAGTTGGCTGTCCAGAAAAACGAGGAGTTGGGCCTCGTTTTGGAAGGAGGCAAATTCCCTCATAAATCGCAGGACCTGGCGGTCGGGGTCTTCCGACTGATTAACGAGTTCGTAAGCGGCAGCACTGCCCTCCTCAGCGGCAATTCCAATCACGGTATCGTTTCCGGTGATTGGATGCAAAAAGCTGACGAAGCAGTTCTCCTTACGGGTCGAGGCCGTGATGGCGTCGATGCGGAGGCTGTCCTCCATATGTTTTGGGTCGGCAAAATACCATCCGTCGAGGTTGCGGTCTTTCATCCACTTTTCAAGCGCGGCCTCAATGGGATTCAAATCGTCTTCTGGTGTTCCGAAGATCAGAAAGTAGAGAGCCACGAACGGGAGGCATAGGCTGATCACCAGAAACAGAGCAGCCCATCCGAGTCGGTTTGTTGCTGCTGACCAGCAACGAGAGATTAAAGGGCGTTGTTTCATTTGTAGATATTTCAGGTTGTGCGGGTCGTTGTGCGGGTTCTTGTTAGGCCGCAGGAATGCCGGGATACGGTTGAAGATGGTTTTCGGGCTCATAATGGTTAAAATTTGTTCTTGGGAGTCTTCTGTTTGCAGGTTTCTGCGCCCCTCCCGCTCCCGGCCCGCTGGTAGCGGGCGTCCGATTCGGAAGCGGTTTCTCGTCGTAAACCGTGTTCTCGTCCGGCTCTCATACCATGAGCCGGGAATCGGAACTGTCGGGAGCAGGGATCCTGCGCGTTCTGCGATAAAAATCTGTCGCGGCGACCCTGCCTTCAGGGCGTGGACGTTCATAGTGCGCTGGTTTGAGGTCACCAGGCTGACACGATGGGACGTTACTAAGTCTTAACTTTCCGGCCTAGGAGACCTACCGGAAGAAAGTCTGCGAGCCTCTAAGGCGGCTGTGTTGCGGACTTGTTCTTAACATGGAAAAGACACTATTAAGCATTAGGGGAAATGTCAATCCTAATCTAAAATTTGAGCGAAAAATAACAGGTTTATATCTGAGGTTTTGCTTTCGTGCCTTCGTAACTTTATGTTTTTCAGTTGGAGATCGGTGTCGCGGACGCAGGCAACCACTTCGTAAAGGCAGTCAGAGGGAAAAGGCTCTGCTGGGGGAAGGATTTTCAAAAGCAGTCCCAGAAAACCTCGTTTTTTTGATTTGTGATCCTTGCGGATCTTTTCATCAAGAGCAGAGGCCAGGATTACGAGTCTCTCTTGGCGTATCGTGACGTCGGAGGAATCAGAGGAAATTGGAGATGTATCGTTCATGCTGCTGCAGGGAAGCGCTCCACAATGGCGTGTCCAAGGATCTTGACCAACTGAGAGGCCACTTGTTGAGCAGAGATCTCGGTGAGAGCGTAAGGAAAGAGCGAACGAAGACCGGCTGTCTTCGGTCCAATCCCGATCCCAATGCAGGGAATGCGGCCGGCTTTGAACTTCTGTATCTCGGCTTTGGCGGAGGGTCTGTCGTTTGGTTCTCCGTCGCTCAATACGATCACAACTGGATGGGAGTGGAGGAGAATTTCCTTCGAGCGACGGACCGAGCGGAGGCAGGAGGAAAGATCTGTGCTGTTACCAAGGTGGTGGCGGACTCCGTCCAAGCGCTTCCGGCACCACTGGTCACCCTTGGCAGAAAACGGAAGCACATGATCAACCTTGTTGCTGAACGTCCAGACGGAAAGGGGCAGGCCGACACGCATACTAACTTCGGAAAGAAGGACGATTCCGTCAAAGGCCCCCTCGAATTTTTCTCCTTTCATCGAACCGGAAGTGTCCAGGAGGAGAAAAATCGCGGGATCAAACCGATGCGGGCGCTTCTGGCGGATCCAAATCTTGTCGTAGAGTTTCGGATCCGCCTCGAATTGCATGACGGTACGGAGGTCGAGCTTGCTGCCGGATGGTTGGCCCCGGGCTTCACGAGCGCGACCGTTGAGTTGGAAAAGCCGGATCAACTCATTGGCGAGAGGATCAATGAGTCCGGCAAGGATACGCTGGCGGCTCAGATAATCACCGGCATGCTTCCCGGTGTTCCTGCCGTCCACTGGCAGCCGTCTGCCATTCGGTCCGTGACCGGCTCTGGCGAGAAATTCGACATCACAGGAGGTATGGCGTGGCCGATCGGCCAGAGCATCTGCCTGGACGAGGCGCTCCCAGACGGGAACGATCCTCGCGAGAAAAACCTCGAGCATATCCTGCTGGGAGCGGAGGATTTCACGGAGAACAGAACGTCCCTTCGCGGGAGCAGGGAGACAGGCTTTGATTTCCAATACGGCCGTGCGGGTCTCAGTCAGAGCATCTAGGACCGACGGGGCTGCTCCGGCCATGATGTTTCCAAACCAGCATTCCTCGATCAGGCCTCTCAAAAACTGGTGCTGGTATCCTTTCGGCCAGGAAGACTTCCGAAGATTCTCACCAAAAACCTTGTTGGCCAGCGTGAGCCAGGCGGTGCAGCCGGGAAAGCGGGCGGCCAGCCATTCCTCAATCCTCATATCCTCAAGGATATTGAGGAGGTCCTGGTAGCGGAGACAACGCTCTAGGTCGAGAAGATCGTGAATGCGGGTGATCGCGGCGTGAGCACACTCATGCATCAGGACGGCGCGACAAACATCGGCGGAGCGAGCCGAGAGATCCTCAGGACAGACGGTGATCTCACGATCCTCCCAGTTCCAACTCCAGGAGCATCCCGGATCGCCGATGACGACGGAGATGTCCTCTCCCACCACTTGAGCGGCAAGGGAGGAAAGTTCGCCGAGGAGAGGAGACGTACTCATGCCAAACCGGTGGCCCTCAGAAGGGTGATCGCCGCAGAGCGGTCCGCGGATTCCTGAAGTCTGTGGATGTAGATTTCCCTGAGGGCGCGGGCCACCACACCGCGAAGGTTGGAGGCACCTCCAGCCGTCGCGTTGGCAAGGCGCATGGCGTTGAGGAGTGTGCGGCGGGTGAAGACATAACGTTCGCGACGCACGCGGCCAATCGTGGCCGGAGCTTCGTTTTCCCCTGCTGCACCGGAGATGCGAGCATGGAAGGAGGCCATCGCCACCAACGTACTTTCCCAATCCGGAAAATCGGAAAGGGAGGGATAAACGGGAGGGGCTGCCGGAGGATTCCAACGGACCCCTTCCCAGACAAAGGAGGGACTGATACCAGTCACAAGGCAGCGGAGCATGTCGAGGAGTTCCGGTTCAGAGGGCTTTGGCACATGTCCCCAGAACCCCCAGCGGTCGCGGAAGGCCGGTGAGAGTGGCGACCTTCCCGCATACTCGGCGGGATTCATCGTTCCGAAAATGCGGAAGCCCTCTGCCACCGAGACATCGGCCCCCGAACCAAATCTGGTCCCATCGTGTTCCGTGAGCACGAGAGTGGCGGGATCTTCAAGGACAGGGTTGAGTCGCTCCAGCACCTGAGGCTCGGCGAGATTGACCTCGTCGAGGATAACCCACCATCCCCTGCGCATGGCCTGCGGGATGTATCCCTCGCGGAAAGTCCACGCCTCTTTACCCTTGCCCGAGGTGGCCGGAACATACCTGCCCACAAGCTCGCCGGTGTCGGTCTGGCCGTTGAGGTTGATGCGGATCACGTCATGGCCGCAAAGCATGGCCAGCCAGAGGATCGAAGACGTCTTCGCCGTGGCGGTTTCTCCTTCCAGCATGCATGGAATCCCCTGCACGACTCCAAGAGCAGCTTTGCGGGCGGTGGTGAGAAAAAGGCTGTCAAAGCAGAGATGGCGAAAACGCGTGGGATCGGGAACATAGGGTCCCGGCTCCTTTTCCAGATCTAGGGTTACGTCAAGGATGCGAACAGAATTGTCATCCACCTCAAAGGCCGAACGCTCATTCGTCGCCCCCCGGGCCATACTGCAGAATCGGGATACCGAGAGAACGGCGAACCCGTCCTTGCGGGCGGCTGCGGTTTCGCTCTTAGATGCACCGTCCGTGAGAATCACCACATCAGCACCAGCCCGGAAAGCAGTCGGAATGGCCCCGAGTTCAAGAGCCATCCTGCGCACGTGGTCGCCCTGATTCTTGCCAAGGCTGCTGATGCAAACCTTCATCCCCCGCGAAATAGTGGCTGTAGCGCTCATCAGGCAAAGGGATCGTTCTCTATGGCGGGTTCGGCCTCTGCGGTCTCGGCTTTCTGGCGCGAGTGCTCATCCATGATGAGTTCGTGGAGGTTCGGGAGTTTCTTCAGGATCGCATCCTTGATGTCGGTCTGAAGCTCAATGGACGTGATGCCGTTGAACGCCGAGAGAAAGGAAACCACTTCGGTCGGCAACACCGTCTTCACGAAGTCCCAGCCGACACTGATAGCCCGTTCACAGTCCCTCCACCGGATCCAGTTGCCGCTGAATCCGGTGGTATCTCTTGCCTGGAGTGTGTTGTCGCTGGCGTCAACGTGCGTCACGGTGAAGAGAGATCCGACAGTGTAGTTGTGATCGTTGGAGTTTCCGACAACTTTGATCTTATCTCCGACTTTGGGTATGGGTTTCATATTTGTATTCGCTGCCTGTTGGTGTTGCCTTCGGGACAACCGGCGGCGATGTGGATTTGGCATGGTTTGGGTTTGGTAAAGTTTTAGATATTCTGTTCTTAAAAATAAGGCCTGCTCAAAAAAAACTGGGAAGGGATTTTTTTTCCGTTAAAATTTGAAAAATGAAGTAGTGCTGGTTGACCGGACGGTGCTTTCGCGCCGCCTGTTTGAAATGAACGTTTCGAACCAACCAGCACCATGAAAAAAACTACCAA
>Ga0222659_1000656_pt1 | contig 18409 bp, 12 predicted proteins | sample AntAcemetagen547_FD_179850 | JGI IMG/M metagenome (GOLD analysis project Ga0222659, IMG submission 179850) | Saline water microbial communities from Ace Lake, Antarctica - #547 | ecosystem: Environmental > Aquatic > Non-marine Saline and Alkaline > Saline | place: Antarctica: Ace Lake...
GCGGTCGTCGTCGTCATGGAAAATCGTCTCCCGCCGGTTGCCGCGCGCCATCACGCGTGGCCGTCCGAAGCCTTGCGCGAAGGCGGGTGGTAATAGGCACCGGGGAATTCAATGCGGAGACTCCTTGGCATGAAGGGAGCGTAGGGGGAGCGGGGATTTCTGTCAAGTTTTGCACCCTGACCCCATTTCCATGACCCCATTTCCATGACCCCATTTCCATGACCCCATTTCCATGACCCCATTTCCATGACCCCATTTCCATGACCCCATTTCCATGACCCCATTTCCAGTGATCACTCCTTTTCTTCGTGATGTTCTTTGTGGGTGCTCCCCGATTTTTCGTCCATGTCCTTCATGTCTTTCATCATCGGGCACTTCTCCATGGATTCCTTGCCCATCTGCATGTGCTGCATCATGTGCTTCATCATTTTCTCCTGCATCTTTGCCTTTGCCTCATCCCTGGCCATGCGCTGCTCGACCAATTGGGTCACAATGCCTGCCATCAGGCCGGTTTTCTCGTCCGCCGGTGCGCTGTTCATCTTTGCGGTCTGTTCGCTGAGTTCAGCGTCCTGGGCTTTCACTTTCTTCATCATTTCCTGCTTCTTCTCCATCATGGCCTTGCAGCCTTCCATCTTCATCTCCTCCATCGGCATCTTCTTTTTGGCAGGCTCCGCAGATTGCGCGTGGACTGGAAACCAGATGGCCAGAGCCAGGGCCGAGGCGAGGCTGGAACGGATGATGAGGTTTGACTGATTGTGTTTTTGTATTTTCATAACTGTATCTTTCTTTTGGTTTGTTGTTTTGCTGTGATCGACTGACTGTTCATCCGCAGCAGCCACCGGATTTTTTCTCGGACTTGGCATCGGCGGAACTGGACAGGAACTTTTCCCGGCAGTGCTCGCTGCAGAAGTAGGACGTCATTCCATCGCGTTCGGCGTGGAGTGCGGTGGTTTCTTCGGCAGTCATGCCGCAGATGGGTCGATTGCTTTGGTGTTGGAGAGATTCAATCGGACGCATTGACCCGTGTGCTGGTCATGGCACCCCATTGCCCCAAGCTCCGGAATGTGCGATGTATTCTTTCATGAATTCATCTTCCCAATCATTCCCCCAGCGAGACCTTGCGCAGTCGAAGCGCGTTGAGGATCACAGATAGGGATGAAACGCTCATCGCGGCTCCCGCGATCATCGGGCTGAGCAGGATGCCGACAAAGGGGTAGAGGACTCCGGCGGCGATGGGGACGCCGAGCGCGTTGTAGATGAATGCGAAGAACAGGTTCTGCCGGATGTTGCGCATGGTGGCGCGGCTGATGTGGATGGCTTTGGTGATGCCGAGGAGATCGCCTTTCACGAGCGTGATCCCGGCGCTTTCGATGGCGACATCCGTTCCGGTGCCCATGGCGATTCCGACATTGGCCTCGGCGAGGGCGGGTGCGTCGTTGATCCCGTCTCCGGCCATGGCGACGATGGCTCCCTCCGCTTTCAGCTTCCTGATGATGTCGATCTTGTCCTGCGGCATGACCTCGGCGTGGACCTCATCGATGCCGAGTTCGCGGGCGACGGCTTCGGCGGTCTTCCGGTTGTCGCCGGTACACATGATGACTTTCAGGCCGAGCGCGTGAAGTGCCTTGATCGCTTCCGCGCTGCTTTCCTTGATGGGATCCGCGATGGCAAGGATACCGGCCACGTCCTTATCGAACGCGACCCATACCACCGTGCGGGCATTTTCCTGCCAGGCTTCCGCGTCCTTCAGTAGATCGGAGGGAATGGTAATTCCGTTCTCTTCGAGAAAGCCCCGCTTGCCGACCCTTACGGTTTTCCCATCGACGTTTCCGGTGACACCTCCTGCGGTGGTCGATTCGAAATTCTCCACCGGAAGCAATTCGAGATTGTTGTCCTTCGCTTCATCGACAATGGCGCGTGCCAAGGGATGCTCGCTGCTTTGCTCGATGGCTGCGGCGAGTTGGAGAAGCTGGGTTGGCTCGATTCCTGATTCGGCTTTCGTATCGGTGATCCGGGGTTTCCCTGCGGTGAGGGTGCCGGTCTTGTCGGTGACGAGGTGGGTGACCTTTTCGGTGATCTCGATTGCTTCCGCGTTTTTGACCAAAATGCCGATCTGCGCGGCGCGACCGACGCCGACCATGATCGACATGGGCGTGGCCAGGCCAAGGGCGCAGGGACAGGCGATGATCAGGACGGAAACCGCATTGACGAGCGCGTAGGCCATCGCCGGAACCGGGCCGAAGATAGACCAGACGATGAAGGTGATGATGGCAATGCCGATCACGATGGGCACGAACCATCCCGCCACGGAATCCGCCAGTTGCTGGATGGGGGCACGGCTGCGCTGCGCCTCCGCGACCATGTGGACAATCTGGGAAAGCAGGGTTTCCGAGCCGATCTTTTCCGTATGCATCACGAAGCTGCCGGTCTGGTTGACCGTGGCTCCGATCACATTGTCGCCTTCTTTTTTTCCGACAGGCATAGGCTCGCCGGTGATCATGGATTCGTCGAGGTTGCTGGAGCCTTCGGTGATGATCCCGTCGATGGGAACTTTCTCGCCGGGGCGGACGCGGAGAAGATCTCCTTTCTTCAGGTCATCCACCGGCACGTCCTCCTCCTTGCCATCGACCACGCGGTGGGCTGTTTTCGCAGCGAGTCCGAGAAGCGCCTGGATGGCTTGGCCGGTGCGGCTGCGGGCTTTTGCTTCAAGCAACTGGCCAAGCAACACCAGCACGGTGATGACGGCGGCGGCCTCGAAGTAGAGCCCGACCTCTCCGTGTTCGCGGAAGGATTCGGGAAAAATCCCGGGAGCGATCACGGCGACCGCGCTGTAGATGAATGCCGCACCCACACCCGTAGCGATGAGGGTGAACATGTTGAGATTCCACGTTTTCAACGAACGCCATGCCTTGGTAAAAAACATCCCACCGGCCCACAAGACGACAGGTGTGGTGAGGGCGAACTCGATCCATTTCGATATGTTCTTCGGGATGAGCTTTTCAATACTGAACCCGGGAATCCAGTGAGCCATGGCGATGATGAAGACTGGCAAGGTGAGTGCGGCAGCGATCCAGAACTTGCGGGCGAGGGAGCGGATTTCCTCATCATCTTCATCGCCCCCGGACACGCCGACCGGCTCCAGCGGCATTCCACAGATCGGGCAATCGCCCGGCTTCGGTTCCTGGATCTCAGGATGCATCGGGCAGGTGTAAATCGTAGCGGACTGCGGTTTCCACATCGGATTCTTTTCCAGGGCCATCCCGCATTTTGGGCAATCGCCCGGCTTGTCGGACTCGACACCCGGACACATGGGGCAAAAGTATTTGGCCTGGGGCGAGGGGCTGACTGATGCGTCCGCTTGATGGGAATCGTCGCCGTCCTTGCCGCCGCAGCAGTCGTGTTTGTGTTCGTGATTCATGATGAGTTTTTGCTTTATACGGGGGGATGAACACCTCCAAGGAACGAAACCCTTGAAAAATTCGATCCGTGTAGCTGTCTCCCAAGAGGAAGTGGCAAGGAAATCTTTGAACAACTTTTCCTTGCCATTTCGAGAAAATATACCATTTTTATTTTAATAGTGCGCAGCACGCGACCCTGGTTTACCGGGAGCGAACCACGCTGCGCCATTTTTTTTGCCTGATTTTCCGAAGCACATGGAGCCAAGATTGAGCCTGACCATGAAGTTCGATAAAAAATACCAGACGACAGCGCAGCACATCGAGTTGATGAAATCGCGTGGACTGGAGATCGGCGATGAGACATTCGCAGCCCATTGGTTGGAGAAAAGCGGCTACTATCGTCTGACCGGATATGGTCTGCCCTTCCGGAAGAGATGCCCAAACGGAGAGCTTGAGGATGGTTTCGTCGAGGGCGCCGCTTTCGAGGATATTGTGAGTATCTATGAATTTGACCGTCATCTCCGTTTGCTGGTGCTTGATGCGGTGGAGCGTTTTGAGGTCGCGTTCAGAACTTGCCTGAATAATACGCTGGCCTTGAAATACGGCCCGCATTGGTTCATCGACCGCAATCTGTGGAGCGACAAGATCGACGAGAAAACGGGGAAGCCGTATTTCGATCACGCGGAGTTCCTGGAGGCAGTGAACAAGGACAGGCAGACTCCTTTCATCAAGAAATACAGGGCTACTTACGACGATCCGGAGTATCCGCCATGTTGGATGCTGGCCGAGACAATGACCTTGGGAACCTGGTCGAGAGCCTACGGGATGCTCGTGAACAATCAGGATAAGAAGCCGGTGTCCGATGCCTTCCATTTGTCTGTCGGGGAAATGGTTTCCTGGAGCCAGACGATCAACGACCTGCGTAACAAATGCGCTCATCAGTCGCGGATCTGGGACGCCCGTTACGTCAGCGGTCCGCGGAAAAAAGGATACCTAAAGAACATTGTCGGTGATAACCAATGCTTCTTTGCCCAAGTCGCTGCTCTGATCTACTGTCTCTGGAGCGTGGAACCAGAGAATTCGTGGCTTGAGCGTCTCAACGTGTTGCTGGAAAGTTGTCCGTTGGCGTGTCTGAAGACGATGGGTTTTCCACGAGACTGGAAGGAAAAACTGCTTTTTCTCAGAGAAAGCGCGACCGGGCGCTAAAAATTTAGGGCAGGATAGATCGCTTCCCGTCCTTTTACTGTATCGTGATTTGAGAAAATTATATTTTTCCAAGGGTGAGGGGCTTCTTCGGGGTGAAACCCATTAAATTCGCTCTTGGGCTTCTCGCCCGCTACACTCGACTCTTCATGAACCTTTCCCGCCTCCGCATTATCCCCGTATTGAGCCTGCCGCTTCTTTCCTTTTCCTGCGGTGTTCAATCCGATGGCTCCGATTCCAAGACTTCGACACTGACTCTGCCACCGGCTTCCGGGGCGGTGAATTATTCGGTTTCCGGTGCCTCCGGACCCGATGCTCTCGCTCGACAGGCTGTCGCTCATCATCCGTCAATCGCCGCCGCTCGCCACAAAGCGGAAAGGCTGGAAGCGAAGGTTCCCCAAGAGCGTTCTTTGCCAGATCCGATGGCTGAAATAGCCGCTGGCTCCTTGGCGGAAACAGCAGCAGGTCGGGTTCAGGCGATGGGTGGGCTGAAACAGAAAATCCCTTTTCCGGGGAAACGTAGCGCAGCCGCAGCAGCCGCCGGAAGTGAGGCCGCCGCTGCCCGTGCGGAAATCGGAGCCATGGAACTCAAGCTGACCGAGCAGGTTCACGCCGCATGGTGGGATCTCTACATGGCGGGGCAGACGATTGAAATCACGCGGGAGAGCCGCGCCATCCTGGATTCGGTTCGTGAATCCATCGACACCCGGGTGGGTGCTGGTCAGGCCGGGCAGGCGGATCAGCTTCGGATAGCAAACGAGCTATCGATGATCGACAAGGATCTTGCCGATGCCGCCCAGCTTGAAAGTACGGCGAAAGCCAGATTGAACTCGCTGCTAAATCGGCCGGCGGGCGCGTCTCTGCCAAGTGCTCGCAGAACGGCGGTGCCAAGCAATGGAAGTCTGGAATCGCTATTGGCTCGCGCACAGTCCCGCCATCCGGAAGTCGCCGCCGCCGAGGAGAAGGCGAACGCTTTCCGCCACCGGCTGAAGCGTGCGGAACTTGAAAAATATCCGGATTTCACCGCCGGAGTTGGTGGCGCGGCGGTTTCTGATTCAGGGCTTTCAAAGGTGGCGAATGGCAGGGATCAGGTGTATGCCTCGATCGGTATCAATATTCCTCTCTGGCAGGCACCTCGCCGGGCGATGATCACCGAGGCTCGCGAGGGAATCGCGGAAACCGAGGCGATGATCGCCAGCACGCGCTCGGATCTACGCTACCGGGTCGAGGAATCCTGGTTTCGCGCAAAGTCGGCGAGGGACATCATCAGTCTTTTCGAAAACCGCCTGATCCCCGATTCCAGACAAGCCTACGAGGTGACTCTCACCGGATACAGTGCCGGCACCAGCGACTTCACCGGTCTTCTTGACACGTGGCGTCTCCAGCTTTCCTACCGCCTCCAGCTCGTCCGCGCAAACGCCCAGCTAGGCAAAGCCGCAGCGACTCTTAGGGCTGCCGCCGCAATCGAATAATCAATTCTCAAATCACAATCTCATGAAAACACCTTCCTTCCTCCGTAAGCTTCGCAGTGCTCCTAGCAAGCTCCTTGTCGTCATCATCCCAATCGCCCTGTTCCTCGCCGGTTGGTGGTTCGGTCTTCCTCCATCTGAAAAACACGATCACGGCTCTTCCGAGACGGCCAGCGAGGAAGTCTGGACTTGCTCAATGCATCCTCAGATCCGTCAGCCCGAGTTTGGACTCTGCCCGATCTGCAATATGGATCTCATTCCGCTCACCGGCTCTAGCGATGGAGGCCTACGCGAACTCAGCATTTCCGATGAAGCATCCGCTCTGCTCGACATCCGTGTCGCTCCGGTTGTCCGCGAACCTGCGGAGGCGGAAGTCCGGCTCTTCGGCAGGATAGGCTACGACGAACGGCGCTCGACCACCATCACCTCGCGGGTCTCCGGTCGTCTCGACCGATTATTTGTGGACTTCACTGGAGCGACTGTGAAAAAAGGCGACCATCTGGCGGAAATCTATTCTCCGGATCTCCTTGTCGCGCAGAAGGAATTGATCGGAGCCAAAGAAAGTATGAGCAGATCGGGCGGGGGAGCTGTCGGCGAAACCCGCCGCCGTATTCTTGAGTCCGCCCGTGAAAAACTCCGCCTACTCCAGTTCACCGATGAGCAGATACGTTCCATCGAGGAATCGAAAAGCCCGGAAGACCACCTCACTCTCTACGCCCCCCAGGCCGGCATCGTGACCGAGAAACTCGCCAACGAAGGCCAGTATGTGAAAACCGGCGATCCGCTCTTCAAAGTGGCGGATCTTTCGGCGGTCTGGCTGAAAATGGAGGCGTATGAAAGCGATCTCCAATGGTTGCGTTACGCTCAGAAAGTTGAGTTCGAGGTCGAGGCGATACCGGGAAAAACCTTCGAGGGCCGCATCGCCTTCATCGATCCGGATCTCGATCCGATGAAACGTGTGACCAATATCCGGGTGAACGTCGAGAACCCTGGCTTTCTATTGAAGCCCGGCATGTTCGCCAAAGCTCTGGTCAGATCGGCGACCTCCGCCGATGGCCGTGTTCTCGATCCATCGTTGGAAGGAAAATGGATAAGTCCCATGCATCCTGAGATCGTGAAAGACGGGCCGGGGCAGTGTGATATTTGCGGGATGGATCTGGTTCCAGCAAGCGAGCTTGGTTTCATCCCGAACCCGGAAGCCGCCATCGAGCCTCTGCTCGTTCCAGCATCCGCTGTTTTGAAAACCGGAAGACGGGGTGTCGTGTATGTTCGTTTGCAAGGTGGTGACGGCCCTGTTTTTGAAGGCCGAGAAATCGTCTTGGGGCCTCGGGTCGGCGAGCAATACATCGTGGAATCCGGCCTGAGCGAAGGCGAGCTGGTAGTGAGCCGCGGGGCTTTTAAGCTCGATTCCGAGCTTCAGATCCGTGCGAAACCTTCGATGATGAACCCGAATGCGGGTCTTAGCGAAATGCCAGCCCATTCCGCTCCTGATGTATTGACCGGCCAGTGGGCGCCGGTGCCCCGCGCCCTCGGGCGTTTGCTGGAAACTCCCGATCCGGCGGGCCTTGAAGAAATCAAGACTCTTGTCAGCGGAATCGATGCCTCCAGCCTGCAACCCGACGAACTCAAGGTCTGGGTGGAGTTTTCGAGAAAACTTCTGAACGATCTGGTGGTGGCAGGAAATCGCATGGAGCAGAGTCCGCAAGTAGCTGCTGGCATGACTGCGAATGCCATAGAGAAGGCAGGACGTTTCCTCGGGCTGCCCTACGAACCCGTAGCACCGCCTTCGGGTGATCCAAAAACCGCTGCGGAATTGCGGAAAATTCTCAAAGCCTACCAGCCATTGGCAACTGCCTTGGCGGGGGACGATGATCCCGCCGCAGCCTCGGCAGCCAAATCGCTGGCCTCCGAAATGGAAGCCTCTTCCGTTTCCGAAGTCGCGGAGCTCGCGCCTATGGCCAAGGAAACGGCTGCCGCCAAGAACATCGATTCACGCCGCACCGCTTTCAAGCCACTCAGCGATGCCTTAATCGGCCTCGTCCGGAAACGGGGGATCGACGCTGTGGGAAATACCTACGTCGTCCACTGCCCGATGGCCTTCGATGGGAAGGGGGCGGATTGGCTATCGAACAAACCGGAGGTCAAGAACCCATACTACGGGGACATGATGCTGGGCTGCGGAGCGGTCACGGACACCCTTTCCACCGAGAATTAGCCACAGAAGGCACAAAAAACACAAAATTTCCAAAACCCAAGCATTTGTGACTTCTGTGCCTTTTGTGGCAAGAATACCAATAACCACCACCGAGAATTAGCCACAGAAGGCACAAAAACACAAAATTTTCAGAACCCAAGCCTTTGTGACTTCTGTGCTTTTTGTGGCCAAAATCACCCATTACCAAAATTTTAAAATGACCGATACCGAAGTTAAATCCCTATGTGATGTAATCCGTGAAGAAGCCTATGATCTCCATCAGTGGCTGCGGAACGGGCACCTAGAAAAGGTCTATGAAAACGGCCTAAGAAACCGCATCGCCCGCAAGGGAATTCCTGTCGAGCAGCAGTTTCCTATCAAAGTCCACGACCGCGATGGAACTTTGTTAGGTGATTTCTTGGCCGATCTGTTTGTGGAAAATGAATTGATCGTCGAACTCAAAGCCGCCAAGGCACTGACGGATGAACACACAGCCCAAATCCTTGGGTATATGCGTGCTTCGAACAAAAGACACGGACTCCTCATCAACTTCGGTGCCCCGAAACTTGAAATCCGGAAATATATTCTCTAACCACAAAAAGCACATACAACACAAAATTTCCCAATCAAAGCCTTTGTGACTTCTGTGCCTTTTGTGGCAAAAACACCAGCAATCGCCACCTTCTTTAGCCACAAAAAGCACAAAGAACACAAAATTTCCAGAACCCCAGCCTTTGTGACTTCTGTGCATTTTGTGGTTAAATCCAAATGAACAAGCTCATCCATTTCTGTCTCCACCAAAAACTGGTGGTATTTCTTCTCCTCTTTTTCTTCATTTTCTGGGGAGTCAAGGTGGCTCCTTTCGACTGGGACACCGGTGGCATGCCGCGTGATCCAGTCGCCGTTGATGCCATCCCCGATCTCGGGGACAACCAGCAGATCGTCTTCACCGATTGGCCGGGACGCTCCCCACAGGATATTGAGGATCAGGTGACCTATCCACTCACCGTCGCCCTGCTCGGTGTGCCGGGGGTAAAGGAAGTTAGGTCGTTCTCCATGTTCGGCAGCTCCTACGTCTATCTGATTTTTGAGGAAGACATCGAGTTCTACTGGAGTCGTAGTAGGGTTCTTGAGAAACTGAATTCCCTCCCGTCGAATCTTATCCCGGATGAGGTCACGCCCACCCTTGGGCCGGATGCCACAGGACTCGGCCAAGTCTATTGGTACACGCTGGAAGGGCGCGATCCCGATGGCGAACCCGTCGGAGGATGGGACTTGGACGAGCTGCGCGCCATGCAGGACTGGCAGGTCAGGTATGCGCTTCTCGCCGCTCCCGGAGTCGCGGAAGTCGCCTCCGTCGGTGGTTACCAGCGGCAGTATCAGGTGGATGTGGATCCTGACAAGCTGCGTGCGAATGATGTGACGCTCGCACAGGTGGTGGATGCTGTCCGCAAATCCAACCAGGAAATCGGCGCACGAAATCTAGCTGTCAACGGGGTCGAGTATTTCCTCCGAGGCACCGGCTATATAAAATCCACCAAGGACATCGAGAAGGCCGTTGTAGCGGTTCGGAACAACACACCGATCACCGTTGACATGATAGGCAGCGTGGATCTCGGCCCGGGGATGAGGCGTGGTGCGCTGGATGTCAATGGAGCGGACGCAGCCGGAGGAGTCGTGGTCGCACGATACGGCGCGAACCCGATGGAAACGATCAAGCAGACCAAGCTAAAGATCGCCCAACTTGAAGACGCATTGCCGATCCGCGCTTTGATCGATTGGACGGATACCGACAAGGAAACCGTAAAAGCGTTCGCGGATAAAAACGAAGTTAAACCGGCCTTTTCCGACGACGGGACTGCCGCCGCCGCAAGTTGGCTGGAGTTCACCAGAAACACCCCCAGAGCCGATTGGCCGGAATGGCTGACAACATCGAAGGTGACCGTGGTTCCCTTCTACGACCGCTCCAAGCTCATCGGGGAAACGCTCAACACGCTGGACGAAGCTCTCTATCAGCAAGTCCTCGTCACCATTATCGTGGTCATCGTGATGGTGATGCATTTGCGCACCAGCCTGCTGATTTCCGCAATGCTGCCTCTCGCCGTTTTGATCACTTTCATCGCGATGAAAATGGCGGGCGTGGATGCCAACGTTGTCGCCTTGTCCGGGATCGCCATCGCCATCGGAACGGTGGTGGATGTCGGGATTGTACTCACGGAAAATATACTCAAACATCTTGATGAAGCTCCGCCTGATCAAGCGAAGTCTGCGGTGATCTACAATGCCGTGACCGAAGTGGCCTCTGCCGTGACTACATCCGTCGCGACTACAGTGATCAGTTTCCTTCCCGTTTTCACCATGACTGGGGAGGCCGGTCGTCTCTTCCAGCCGCTAGCCTACACCAAGAGTTTCGCGCTGATCGCGTCCATCATCGTGGCGCTCACCATCATCCCGCCGGTGGCTCACCTCCTCTTCGGGCAGGTGCCCCGCTGGCTTCGTGAAAAACGGACGGTAAGCGCCGCATTGCTCGCGGTTGCGGCGGTGGTTTCCTTCTTCTTCTCCTGGATATTGGGACTGATCCTGCTCGGGTTGGCTGCTGGCATCATGCTGGCTCCAAAGGTGAAAGGCCGAGCTTTGCGTTATACTCTTTTCACCCTCAATGCGGTCGCATCACTGACCGTGGTCTTGCTGCTCACAAACAACTGGATGCCCCTCGGACTTGATCGTAACATGATCGAGAACCTGATTTTCGTGGTGATCGTCATTGGTGGCCTATTACTGATTTTCAAATTGTTTGAGAAAATCTATCCCTCGGTTCTTCGCTGGTGCCTCGCGCACAAGGGGATGTTCCTCACGATACCCGTGGTCCTACTATTGCTGGCACTCAGCTCATGGCTTGGCTTTGCGAAAACCTTCAGTCCACTGGCCGCGCTGACTGGCGGAAGCATTACCGAAACCCGGATCTGGCAGGATGCCGAAGAGACCTTTCCCGGTTTAGGAAGAGAGTTTCGTCCCGCACTCGATGAAGGCTCGTTCCTCGTCATGCCTACTGTCAGTCCGCACGCGTCCATCGAAGAAGCGAGGGAAATGCTAGGCAAAATTGATCGTGCGATAGCCGCCATTCCAGAAGTGGATCGTGTTGTTGGAAAAATCGGACGCGTGGAATCGCCCCTCGATCCGGCCCCGATCTCGATGATTGAAACGGTGGTCAACTATCTGCCCGAGTACAAGGCAGATGAAAAAGGCAAAGTCCTGCGTTTCCGTACTGATGATGACGAGGCTTTCGTCTATGACAAATCCAGCAATCTGATCGCAGACAAGCGCGGCAAACCTTTCCGCCAATGGCGGCCTGAAATCAAATCTCCAAATGACATCTGGGATAAAATCGCGGAGGCAGGAACCATGCCCGGCGTGACCGGAGCGCCAAAACTGCAACCCATCGAAACCCGCCTCGTGATGCTGCGCACCGGCATGAGAGCACCCATGGGTATCAAGATCAAAGGAGCTACCCTTGAACAAATCGAAAAGTTCGGACTGGAGATCGAAAGCCTCCTGCGCAGCGGCGAAGTCAAAGGACTCTCGGTCGCCACGGTGAATGCCGACCGCATTGTCGGGAAGCCCTACCTGGAGATCACTCCGAATCGGGACGCCGCGTCCCGCTACGGCCTGAACATCGCCGACATTCAGGAGACAATCCAAACCGCCATCGGTGGCCGCATGGTCACCACCACCGTCGAGGGGCGGGAGCGGTTCATGGTGCAAGTCCGTTATTCCCGGGAAAAACGGGATACGGAAGAGTCGCTGGAGAAGATCCTCGTCACCAGCAAGGAAGGGGCGCAAGTCCCGCTCTCACAACTCGCCCAAATCAAATACCTGCGTGGCCCGCAGGTGATCAAGGCGGAGGACACCTTCCTCACCGGCTACGTCACGTTCGGCTCCGATCAGGGCTTCGCGGAGGTCGATGTTGTAGAGGCCGCGAAAGAATACCTTGAGGCCAAAGAAGCCAGTGGTGACCTAATTCGTCCGTCAGGAGTTCGTTACCAGTTCGCCGGAAATTATGAGTCCGCCCTAGAGTTCAACCGTAACCTCATGGTCATGGTGCCGCTCTGCCTCGGGATGATTTTTATCCTGCTCTATCTGGACAGCCGCTCGGTTAGCTCGACCTTGATTGTTTTCTCCGGCGTGGCGGTTGCCTGGTCTGGAGGATTTATCCTGCTCTGGCTCTATGGTCGTCCCGGCTTCATGGATTTCGAGCTGTTTGGGCATAATTTTCGACAGCTTTTCCAAGTCTCGCCGATCAATCTTTCCACCGCAGTATGGGTAGGCTTCCTCGCGCTGTTCGGCATCGCCACGGATGATGGCGTGGTAATTTCCACCTATCTCCGCCAACGCTTCGCCGAAGTTAAACCACAGGGAATCGCTGCGATTCGCGAAGCCGTGGTCGATGCCGGTTGCCGCCGAGTCCGTCCCTGCCTGATGACAACCGCCACAACCCTCTTGGCGCTTCTCCCGGTTCTCACATCGACCGGCCGCGGCTCCGACCTCATGGCTCCAATGGCCGTCCCCATTTTCGGCGGAATGCTCATTGAGCTGATGACCATGTTCGTCGTGCCGGTGCTCTACTCGTTGTGGAGCGAGCTGACGGCGAAAGAACCGACCACAGAAAACCTCCCAAACACCTAACCGACCCAAACCAGATACCAATGAAAGACGACAAACAGAATCCCTACCCGAAATTCCTCGCAATGATCGGCACCTCCACGGTGTTGATGCTGATCATGATGTATCTGAACACCTATGCGTTCGATCATCTCTTCTGGAGTGAAACCAGATCTTATATGGCGCTCTACATGGGTGCCGTGATGGCGATCGTGATGCTCCTTTTCATGCTTGGAATGTATTCGAACAAGATCGCTAACCTTGCCATTTTTGGCGGAGCCGGAGCCGTCTTCGCGATCTGCCTTTGGCTTGTCCGTAGTCAGGCAACCGTTACGGATGTTTCTTGGATGAAGGCGATGATTCCCCATCACTCGATTGCCATCCTCACCAGCGAAAGAGCCAATATCTCCGACCCCCGCGTCCGTGAACTGGCAGACAGCATCATCGAAGCTCAACGCAAGGAAATCGCGGAAATGAAAGCCCTAATCAAAGACCTCGAAAGCAAAAACTAACTCCCAACTCCTAACTACCGAACCTATGAAACCGACTATTTTTCTCCATTTTATCCTACTTCTCTTTGCCGCCTTCACGTCAGCCAAAGAAGTCGTTTACAACCTCACCATCGCTGAGCAGGAGCTCAACATCACCGGAAAACCCAAAATGGGAATGACCGTCAACGGTGGTATTCCCGGCCCGACACTCCGCTTCCGGGAGGGTGACACCGCCGTCATGCATGTGACTAATAACATGGATGTCACCAGCTCCATCCACTGGCACGGCTTGCTAGTTCCTCCTGGAATGGATGGCGTTCCGGGAGTGACCTTTCCCGGTATCCCTCCGCACAGCACGTTTACTTACAGATTCCCGATCCGGCAGGTAGGCACCTATTGGTATCACTCCCATAGCCATTTTCAGGAACAGCTCGGCGTCTATGGCTCCATCGTCATCACGCCAAATCACGCGGAACATGGCGCCACCAAGGATCAAGTGGTTCTCCTCTCCGACTGGACAGACCGCAAGCCGGATGCAGTGATGAAATTGCTCCGTCGTGGATCGGAATGGATGGCTGTTGAAAAGAAATCAAGCCAGACGGTTCTTGGTTCCATGAAGACCGGCAAGTTCGGTGAATTCTGGAAACGCGAGGCGATGCGTATGCCGCCAATGGATCTTGCGGATGTCTATTACGACGCTTTTCTGCTCAATGGAAAGCAATCCAGTGAACTAAAAGCCAAGCCCGGCGAAACAATCCGTCTCCGCATCATCGATGGTTCGGCTACCAGCTATTTTCACCTCCAGTATGCAGGCGGGCCTATGAAAATTGTCACTGCTGACGGGCAGCCCGTTGAGCCTCTGGTGATGAAAAAACCTCTACTCATCGGCGTGGCCGAGACCTACGACGTGATCATAAAAGTCCCGGCCAACGGAGCCTATGAATTCAGAGCTACCGCCCACGATGGCTCTGGTCACTCGTCCCTCTGGATCGGAAGTGGCGAGCGCCATGCCGCACCCGATATGCCCAAGCCGTTTCTCTACGACACCATGGACATGTTCAGTTGGAAACGCATGTTCGCTCTCACTCCTCGTGGATCGATGGGAATGACCAATCGCGATGTCGATGCCGGGAAATTCGACCAGCCCGGAATGAATATGGACATGAGCGGAATGGAGATGGGCGGCATGAAAATGAGCTCCGATGATATGGCCGGAATGGACATGTCCGCCATGAAGGGCGACAAGATGAAAGGTGGGATGGACCACAGTTCCCATGGAGGCGGAATGGCGGACATGAAGGGAATGGGTGCCATGGACGGAATGAAAGACAGCGGTCTGAAACAGAATCCGCCGAAATGGTATGACTTTTTGCTCAGAGAAGACGCAGCCATTTATCCGCTACAAGCTTCAGACAGCATGATGTCGCGCTACCGCCCTTTCTCGCCATACAAAAACCTACGGGCCACTAAAAACACCGAACTCCCAGCCGACGCTCCACGCCGCGACGTTCGCCTGACCTTGGATGGCGATATGGGAAAATACGTATGGCAGATCAACAACCGCATTCTCGCTCCCTCCAATGACATCCTTATCAAAAAGGGAGAGGTCGTCCGTTTCATCATGATCAACCGAACCATGATGCATCACCCCATGCACCTTCACGGCCATTTCTTCCGCGTGATCAACGGCCAGGGAGAACGCTCACCGCTCAAACACACAGTGAACGTCGAGCCGATGAACACCACCGTCATCGAATTCGAGGCAAATGAATTCGGCGACTGGTTCTTCCACTGCCACCTTCTCTACCACATGGACAGCGGCATGGCGCGGGTCGTGAAATACGACGGCTTCACCCCGGATGCGGCCACTGTGGAATCACAGGCCGACCTCTACGCGGACAAGACCTGGAAATTCTACGGAATGGTAGATGCCCTCAATAGTGAAACCCAAGGCACACTCGTCTTTTCCAATATCATGAACAGCGTGATGCTGAACTATGAAGCTGGCTGGGACGGCGTGGAAGGCACCGCGTGGGAAACCGACATTACCTACAACCGCTACATCAATCGCTTCACATCGGTCTTCGCCGGTGTCTATGGCGAAGGGGTCAACGGAACCCGGGAGACAGAAAGGCTGATCGCAGGCGTCAGCTACCTCCTCCCCGTGAACTTCCTCGCCTCGGCCTGGGTCGATTCGGATGGCGGAGCGCGTGTTACCGTAGGAAGAGAACTCATGCTCACTCCACGCCTCGGTATCTTCGGTGAGGCAGAGTATGACACCCGCGAAGATTGGTCTTATCAAACTGGAGCATCCTACAGACTCTCGCAGTCCTTTTCCGCGACCGCTCTCTGGGATTCTGTTTACGGAGTCGGAGCCGGCGTCACCTTCCGGTTTTAAGCTTCAGGTTCCTTCTCTTCTGGTAATATGAATATTGCGAAATCAGGTGGGGAGAGTTACGCCTAAACCCGTAGCCTTAGTTTCGTCCCCCAGCATACTGAAGAAAGTGCTTTGAGTTGGGAGCCCCCCAAGTAGCCTGCCGAATTCGGGCAGCCGGAAACATCGTTTTCGGCCGGATAAGGCCGGGGGTTTGGGGTGGCCGGGACCCTGGCTCACCAAGTTCTTTGTGCAGGACGTGGGATGGCGTCGTCTCTCCGGGGCGTTGCGGGGTGTCCCCGCTAGAGATGGGAGTGAGCAACAAAGTGCGAACGCGGGAAGAAGCTTCTTCCCGGTCATAACTTGTTAGAATAGAGAAGCCAGCGAACTAATGGATGATTTTCCGGCCAGCACCAATGCAATGATCAGATGTCCTGTCAGAATTCGAAAGTCTCGCAGATTTTGTATTCTCTGGGAGCAATTTCATTGTGTTCTTTGAGATAATAACCTCTTGGATACCTTTCGTCAGCATACCCGTGGTGACTTTTCTTATCCTGATTGATCCACTTTCTAGCAGCCGAATAGGTCTCGAACTTCATAATATTATGATCCTCGTCCCGTGCCCATCGACTGCGATCGGATACCGATTGATCTAGTATGAAAAACGTTTCAATCCATACGTTACAAAGTCCATCATAGTCACGCTTGGCAATCCTAAGAGGAGGTTTTACGTCGAAATCAACGCACTTCTCCTCGAAATATCCGCTATCGTATGGATAACCATATTCAATTACGCGTGTGACATCATTTTCATTGTATATAGGGCTTCCTGAATAAGCCCCGAACATCCGTTTCACAAGGCGAGCGGCTAGAAATAATTGAAAAAAGCGCACGGATTTTTTGCTATCACTGAAAAATACCGTGCACCTACTACGTATATAGTAATCATGTACCGCGCCGATCAACAGCCTTCCCTGCCCGACTTCTACCTCCCGTTTGGTGGCAAGCTCGACCTTGAGAACCGCTGGGTGAAACTCGCCCGCCTCATCCCATGGCACCTTGCCGGGGAAGACTACCGCGCCAACTTCGCCGAGAGCGGCATGGGCGCACCCGCCAAGGAAAGCCGCATCGCCCTTGGCGCGCTCATCATCAAGGAACGCCTCGGCGTCACCGACGAGGAAACCGTCGCCCAGATCCGCGAAAACCCCTACCTCCAATACTTCCTCGGTCTCCACGAATACCTTCGCAAAGACCTCTTCGACCCCTCCATGATGGTTCACTTCCGCAAACGCATCAGCCCCGCGTCCCTCGAAAAAATCAACCACGCCATCATCAGCGCAGCGCGTCAACAAAGCCATCCCTCCGACGAACCACCCGCCTCATCACCCGGACAAAAACCAGACCACAGCGAAAGCGAAAGCGCCCTTGGTCAGGCCGCACCGAACGGCAAGCTCCTCATCGACGCCACTTGCACCCCCGCCGACATCACCTATCCCACCGACCTGAAAATCCTCAACGATGCCCGCGAAAAAACCGAGCGCATCATCGACGACCTCCATGCCGCCATACCCGGCAAAACCGCAAAGCCCCGCACCTACCGGCGCAAAGCCCGCAAAGACTTCCTCGCCACCGCGCTTTGCAAAAAGCCAAGGCGCAACAAGATCCGCACCGCCATCGGCAAGCAGCTCCGCTACGTCAAACGCAACCTCGCCCACATCGACAAACTCTTAGAAAGCGGGGCCAGCCTCGCAAACCTCAAGCCATACTGGCACAAATGCCTCATGGTCATCCACACCGCCTATGGCCAGCAGCTCGAAATGTATCAGCAGCGCAGCCACCGCGTCGCCGACCGCATCGTGAGCATCAGCCAGCCGCACGTCAGGCCCATCGTGCGCGGCAAGGCGGCGCAGCGCGTGGAATTCGGAGCGAAAATTTCCGCCAGCCACGTGGACGGGTTCATCCTGATGGATCGCCTCTCATGGGATGCCTACAACGAAACCTCCGACCTGAGCGTGCAGGCCGAAAATTTCCGCCAACGCCTCGGCCACTACCCCGCCAGCATCCACGCCGACAAGATCTACCAGACCCGCGCCAATCGCGCCTGGTGCAAAGAGCGGGGGATCCGCCTGAGCGGAAAGCCCCTCGGCCGCCCGAGACAACTCACCCGCGAAGAGAAAAAACGGCAGAGGCAGGACGAAACCGACCGCATCCCGATCGAAGGCAAGTTCGGCAACGCCAAACGCAAAGGCACCCTGCAACGGGTGATGGCCAAACTGGCCGTCACTAGCAGGACAGTAGTCACCATCGGCCTGATCGCGCTGAACCTCGACACGGTGTTGAGGTATTTGCGTGCTCTACTCCAGGAATGTCAGGCATGGATAGTCCGCGCAGTCGGCAAATGCCGCAGGCACACCCAACAGGGTTAGTCGCGGCTCCCCTTGCGCCTGGAAATCCACTCCCAACAACGCGCTGCATGAATTTTTTCCGACTTTTTCGGCCGCGCAAATTTTTTTCTGTAAAAGTTGTTTCTGACTTCTGCTGAGAGCTGGTTTTAGTGTGTTTGTATTTTGGTTTGTTAGGAGAGTTTCAGGTAGGCTTTTCCGGTTTCCCAGGTCTCTGAG
>Ga0222659_1000664_pt1 | contig 18198 bp, 8 predicted proteins | sample AntAcemetagen547_FD_179850 | JGI IMG/M metagenome (GOLD analysis project Ga0222659, IMG submission 179850) | Saline water microbial communities from Ace Lake, Antarctica - #547 | ecosystem: Environmental > Aquatic > Non-marine Saline and Alkaline > Saline | place: Antarctica: Ace Lake | collected...
GCCCAACGGACGATTTGGTACCACCCCGTGGCACCAGTACCGGCGAAGTCGAATACCCATTGATTTCCAACCCCTTTTACGAAAGAGGCGCCCTCAGTCAGCTGAAGTTGATCGTGCGTGTCGCTCGCGGCCTGAGCCGCCTCCTTGGAAGAAACCGATTGGCCGAGTTCGAAAACCCAAGGCTCTCCTTCATTCCAGGTCACGTCGTTTCGGATGCTCAATGTTCCCATCCCATCACCCGGCCGCAACGAGCCATTAACAACGGTCTTGCCGGCTATTGTTCCCGAACCGCCCAGCACCGCCTCCGGCGCGATCGTCATCTCTCCGGTGATGGTGCCACTGACCAAAAGCCTTCCTTCGCTCACGGTGGTGAGGCCCAGATAGGAGTTCTCATTACTCAGCTCCAGAGTGCCCTGACCTGTCTTAGTGAGAGCTCCCGCACCAGAAATTCCCCCGCTGAATATGCCATCAACGTTGCTGGGATTGATCCCGTCGTTGACGACGACGGTGCGCATTTCCGCTCCCAAATCCAAAGGATTCTTGAAATCGATCATGTGAGTGGAGTCGGCCGAACCGAGGACCATTCCCTGGCCATTGCGGATAAAATTGAACCCGCCCCATTTTACAGGTTCCGTAAAACCCCCAAAATTCACGGCCCGATCTGCGCCGTAGGCGGCAAAGCCCGAGTCGCCCTTAGCCGTGGACCAACGAATCTCACCTGGGATCCCACCACCAGATTTCGCAACCCCGTGGGTAAACGCCTCCGCCCCCAAGCCAATGATACCGCTGTTCACTCCGATGCTGGTATTCCTGGCAACATCCACGGAATCAAATTGGATAATCCCCCCATTCAACGAAATCCCCACCGCCCCGGAGGTTGTTCCCGTGAAGATCAACTTGCCTTCGTTGAGCTTTTGAATGCTCACTCCTTGCGTTTTCGATGCGCGCACCCCATTGATTTTCACGAGGCCGGTCCCATCAACAGAAAGCCGAAGGCTTTTCTCCTCCGAGGGATTAACCACCCCTTCGGCAAGATCTAGGACCGCCGTTGACGAATCATTGGTTAAGAGTGCATTTCCCGAGCTGTGGACTTCCAGGTTAAAGATTTGCGTCACCTTTTCAGTCACGGCGGCATCGATCTTAAGAGTTTGGGCATAGAGACTTCCCCCCTCAGTGTTGAAGATATATGACCCCGTATCACTGAGAAAGCTGATGGAATTCACCGAAACTTCGTCGACGTTCAGCGAAATCGTAGAATTTGATGCTGCGGTGTCAAATGTCGCAACTTCACCAGTCCCGGTGCCGGGATACGAAGCTCCCGTCCAATTGCCCTCATCATTCCAGTTTCCGTCGACGGCCCCTCTCCAAGCCCCGGAAGCGGCATAGGTTATGGGCGCGGTGCAAACGGTGATTGCGATAAAAAGGGAACAAAAGGTTTTCATGATATTTTGGGGTTAGTGAGTTTTTTTCTTAAATTCCGCGTACCATAAAGGCTTGCGAGATCCCGGATTCATTCGAATTAAAAAAGGCCAGGGAGCCATCTGGAGAAAGAAACGGGTGGACGTGACAATCGATGCCACCCTTCGTGTAAGGGCCGTTTCGCGGATTGAGCAACAATCGAACATTCTGCAGAGGATCGCGTCCGGCCTCTCCGAGCTCCGCCAAAAAAATCCGCCACCCCTGATCCAACGGCCCCGCATCCGAGATCAATTTCTTGCCGGCAATATCGGTGGCAAAATGATAAAAATAGGGCCGGGGAAACTCGCGGGTGAGATCGTTTCTCCGACCGCCTGGAGTTTCTTTTCCGCAGTGGCCGCCATCCTCCACTGGCTGCCCTTCAATCAATTGTCCTTCTGCCGGCTCCAGCGTGTGGGTGCTTGTGATCGCCCAGGGCGTTCGACCGCGCCAGCACTGATGTCCCTGGCAACTCTCATTGCCGTCGCGACCCCAGGGCATGGAACGAAAGTTTTTTCCATCGTCACGGATGACATGAATATCTGTTCCTTTTCCGTCTGGTTTGCTCACCACCCGCCCGTCCTCATTCGTCCGATACCCGTGGGTTTCTTGAATCAAAATATCATGGCTGTGCGGCGGCTCCAAGGAGCGGGAGTATTGAGGATGCATATTGGTCCAGGTGGGACCTTGGATCACCACCTGCACGGAGGGCTTTTCCAAATCGAAGACCAGCAAGCCAAAGGGTTGTTCCGCCGCTTGTCCATCCCCCAGAAAGGCCGAGACCGCCAGCCGTTTGCCATCGGATGAAATGGTGGAAAGCGAATAAATTCGACTGGGACGGCACTTCGTCCCCGGCAAGACCCCGTCCACCACCAGGATCGTCTCGCGATCCCGTCCGTCCAGCCCCACCCGCTTGAGGGTGAGAGATCCGCCGTTCAATCTCGTTTGGTCCACGAAATAGTAGAGAAATCGTCCGTCGGGCGAAACCGATGGAGCGGTCGCTCCCAGCTCATCGGTGATGGGAGTGCAGCGACAGTCGTCTTCAATATCGCAGACCAAATACTGGTGTTGCGGGTCACACGGGTCGCTGCCATGAGAGTGGGCGGAGCGGTGCAAAATAAAACGCTTGGAGTCCGGGGTGAAAATTTGCGACTCCATGTAAACATGGGAACCGGGGACATTTTCTTCGGAGGTCAATTGAATCACTTCAACTCCGGGGGCGGAGTTTTCGTCCAGCAGATCAGGTCTAAGTTTCATGGATTTGGGTTGTTCCAAAGGAAGGTCTGACCAGCGTCCAACACCATCGATTGCGATGGCGCCTGCGGGAAGACAAGGTCGATTCGATGCGCTTCTTGGTGCAAATTGACAACCTCCACCTTGATCATTTTGTTCTCTCGAAGATTGGCCGAGACTTTGAGGCCATCCGGCGTGGTCAGGTTCTCGACCGACACGGTGGTCCAGTCGGCCGGAAGGTTGGTCAAGACCGCCAACCTGTCGCCCTGCCGATTGACCAGCAGGGAATTGATGGCCCAGATATAGGAGGCATGGGCGGTGAGAAAGGGCTGCTTGAGTAATTCTCCACGATAAAATACGCGCTCAGGAATGCTCCCAAAACCGTCGGTGAATTTTGCGCACTGACGGAGTCGTTCCCAGCCTTCCGGCCGTTCGGAAGCGGCCAGGATTCTGGCAATCCAAAATTCCGTCCAAGGAAAAATCCGGTCTCGATAACCCGTCTCCCCATGGGAGTGATACGAGTCAAGTTCCGCGTCGTACTGCGACAGTGCCGACAGGGTCCGGTCCAGGGAAGGATGGTCGGGAAAGAGGTGGTAAATCAAAGACCCCCAATGCGGAGTCCTTCCCCCCGCGAAGGATTGCAAGACTCCCTGCGCATCCACATTATCCTCCAGGGCCTTGAGCACCATGGTTGCAACCTCGTCCAGATTTTCCTGAAAGGGGGTTCTCTTCAGTTTCCGGCAGGCCGCGAGATATTCCTCCAGCGCCTTCGCATACGTTGCCGCCGTCCACGAATCCGTTCCCTTCAAATCGGAAGTGGATTCATCCAAACCCGCACAGGCCCGCAAGCTGGCCGCGCCATTTTCAATTTTTACCAACCGCTCCGTGATAAACATCAGGGCCTGCTCGATCACTTCAATGGAGTCTTGGAGAAATCCCTCATCGCCGTGAAAACTATGAACCTGCAGGCATTGCAGTGCAATGACGGCATTATTGTGGAATTGCACCACCCGCTCCGCGTTCAATTCAAAATGCTCACGACTGGTCGTCCAGGCGAAACGTGCCCCCACCCCATCCATCTTTTCAGCCAAGCGCTGGGCTTCGGGGAGTTTGTTCCGATAAAATTCCGAGAGCTTCGCCGCCTTGTCCGCCCGATTGGAACCCAACCACGCCATCGACGCGAACGAGGTATCCCAAAACATACTGTTTTGCCACAAGCAGGGGAGAATTCCCATGGGAAGAAACCCGCTCTCAGCCTCAAATGAGGCGTCGAGGATATACTGTGAGTAGTCGTAGAGGTATCCGAGATCTTTTTCCGGGAGCTCGATCCGGGCTGTCTGGTCGCCGGCGCACACCCTCTCGACGTGCTCATGACAAATTCCTTCGTACCCCACCTCCTGCGTCTTCTCCACCAAGCGGTCGATTTCCCGGCAGAAGTCCGGGGCATCATAGGAATCAACCACCGCTACATAATGGGTCACCGCCTGGCCCTCTTCAATGAGCGCCGTCCAATCAATCGCCGGCTGGCCATTTTCGTTTGCGATCTCGCCGCCCGTGGCATCCGTCCAGGTCGCGGCGGCGCCGTCGTAGATTTCCGGCGACTCGTAAGAATACGTGAAGCGAAATCCCCGGTCCATGGTTTTCCCCTCAAGCTTTTGGGGATAGACAGGAAGTTCACACTGGTCGGTGGCGTCCGGCGAGACGAGTCGAAAACCCAGCCGAAAACCGCTCTCCGGCGCTTGCAGCAACTCGTAGCGCTCGACCAGAAGATGTTCGTCGGTCAAAAAACTGGTCACTTTGATTTTCGCGGGAACACTACCGCGCGACTCTTTGAGAAGGAAGGTTGTGGTGAGGATTCGTTTTTTGGGATCAAAGATTTGCCGGGGGTCCCGAATCCCCAGATTCTTCTCCTTCCCAATGGCCAACAGCGTGGTCGGCGCCGCCAAGGCCACCAAGGTGCCATAGGTGGAGACTCCATAGCGGCGGTTCGCATAGAGATAATCTTTCCGGGCGGTCTTAAACCAACCCAGACTGGTCCGGAACGGCAACTGCATGGAATAACAACGCCAATTCGGATCATCCGGAAAACCGCCCAAGCCGATCGAAATCGCATCGGTCCCGTTGCCGGCCACCAGAGGATAGTAAGGCCTTTTCGGAAAGCAGGCTCCTTCGTCCCCGGTCTCGAGGTGCCCTGATTCGTAAGTCATCATCTTTGCTGAATTCTTCGTTGTTCGAAAGGATCCCCCTGGTCACTCCAGATTGTGCCAGAAGTGCTTTGCTTCACTAGGTTGAACGCGGATGCTTGAAAATGGTACCGCGCCTGCTAATTTTTCGGGGCACTCGCGTTGACGACCTCACCCTCCACGATGTTGTCTGTCAGTTGGATCTTCGAAGCCGTCTCCGCGATCTTGATGGCCACCCCACCCTCGTAGGGAAGAAATTGATTTTCGGAAACAATCACCTGGGTCGAATTTTCCAGCGAGAGCGACGCCTGCCTCCCTCCCACCACAATATTCCCGGCGATTCGACTGAATTCCGTACGCTTCTGAGGGTCTGAGGCACTTCCCGTCACCCGAATGCAAAAATCGCCCGTATAATTAAAAAACTGGTTGTTCACGACCGATGCATACTTCGTTCCCTGCAGACTCAATCCACTGACTGTTCCGTCCGCGAACATATTGTTTGCGACCACACAGAAATTCCACGCATCAAGAAGGATATCTGTTCCCTTCCCTTTAAAAAACAGGTTGTCCGTGATTACGGTGTGGCCAGCGGCATTCGTCTGCAAGTAAATCCCCGTGGACATCCCCTCAAAGACATTGAAGCTGATCACACTATTCGAGCCAAACTCTCCGATCCCTCCACATCCCACGGAGTAATTTTTGATGAAATTGTTCGTCACAATCGTTCCGGCTTTCCCCATCCAAATCGCCATTCCTTCGCCGTCTTCGATCACATTATTTCGAATCGTCACATTGGCCGCCGTCGCCCCCACGTGGATTCCAGCGAAAGCACACTTGTAGATCTGATTACTCTCGATGGTTGCATTTTCCCTGACCTGCACGGAGATCCCGACTGAGGTCGAGTTCAGAATGATATTATGGCGAACCGTGACATTACGTTGGTCGTTCTCCTTGGTGGGAGCTCCGATGTAAATGGCGGCGAGAAAGTAGGCCTTGGGTTCGTCAGGTTGTGACTGACAATCAAAGGTCAACCCTTCGATCATCAAGTTCGAGATCGCTACCTGAGCCGAGTTGGTGGCTAAGAGCGGAAAAGCAGTGGAAAAAACCGACTTCCCATCGGCCGGACAAACGTCCTTCGCACCAAAAGAACCGTCGATCTCAAAGGTAATCTTCTTTTCACCGGCATCGACCGCCACGATCTTTCCCATCATTCCATTGTCCCCCTCCTCGGATCCATCAACCAAGGTGAAACCCTGATTGGCTTGAAAGCCCTTGATGTCTTCGACATAGGCGACCGTCTCGCCCTTCTTGACCGGTTTGGTCAGTTTCCGGGTGATGGCGGGCGGCCTTTTCAGAATCGCTCCCTGGGCTCCTCTCACCGTCATGTTGGATTGAAGATAAATGGTCCGGCTGATCAGGTATTCGCCGGGAGGGAAGAAGACCACCCCATTTCCCTTGGTCGCCTCCAGAACAGTGGCTTCGATCGCGGCGGTATCATCGGCCACCCCATCCCCTTTCGCTCCTTGGGACATGACGGAGACCGGAAGGGCCGACTGCGCCATCGAGAGAGAAGGTACGCCGAGGGCCACCAAAACAAATGTGAGGCGAATCAGGGAAGAAACCACTGGATTTCGGGAATCAATGAATTTGAACAAAGTGACAGGAGTTTGCATTTCTATTTTTTGGGATCTGGGTTGGCTGCTTTGATAACTTTTAATTCCTCAACAATCGTATAGTAGCCAAGGAAATTGGCGCTGACCGCACCCTCGGGAAGAATGACTGTAGCGGACACTCCTTCGGGACTAAAGCCCACACGAATGGTATGAAATGGCCTCTTCGTTCCCTCCTCGAACAATTGAAGAATTATTCTCGAACGTTTTCCCCCATAGCCGATCCCACGACCAAACAATTCATATGAATCGCCGCCCTGGATGGGAAAGTTGGGAGTTTGCCCGGTGAATGCCGTATTCCAGACGGTCTTGCCATCAGGACGCTCAAAGAATTCCCCTCCGAACCCGTAGGCATTCAAATCCCCGTAATTTAAGATCGGGTGAGGGTTGGCAGATTCTGCCTCTACGCCTTCCAGTTCCTGAGTGACACGGACGTTTTCCACTGCCACTTCGGCCGACGAGGCGGGAGCGAGAAAGAGCTTCAAAGATTTTGCTTCGGAGGGGGGATAAACTACACGACCATATTCGTGGGCTGACTCGGTCAAAATCGGGAGCTTAATTTCCTCCAGACGTTCCCCCGATTGATCAAAAAATTGCATAATCAGGGCACTTCCAACCTGGGTTGTGTTCAAGAGCCGAATCCGGGCATTTTTCTCCACCGTAAACTCTCCACTGGTCCGTCCAGTAAAAGTGATGGCCAGCTTTTTCCCCGGCTCGACAAGCACTTCTGTCGTCGTCAATTCGGTCAACTCGGTGGCCTGGGTTACCGCCTCCGTCTGCCACAAGGGTTCCCCCGGTTTCGAAAATGCACTCCCGCTTCCCAGCAGGGGTGCCAATACCACGATCATAACTAGCCAATCTCGTTTTCTCATCATCAGTCCTTTTCAACCGTCAGTTTCGTCCAGTAGTTATCGTAATGCGTCCGGGTGATCGAATAGCCCAACAGGGAGCTTTCTTCGCTCTCGTCTTTTCCGGAAATCAGGCGGACAAATTTTGCCATAAAGTCGTATTTCCCTCCGCTCATATCCAGCTTCTCCATGGTGGAAAACGGGATTCGAAACATGGCGATATAGTGATCCGACTCATCCTGCACCTTGCCGGACCATGCTTCCTGATCCCAGGGAGCATTATTTTTCATGGCGTACGATTTTCCCTGGCGGTCCAAGGCAAAATAATAGGAGGTCGCGCGCCGTTCCGCCTGAAGCACAATTTCCACTCGATCATTTTTCCCGGCTTTTTGAGCGTCAAAACGAACATAAAGGTTGTCCTGATCCCGCATGACCGAGACGAACGTCGGACGTTCCGCAGGAACATCTTCAAAATTATTCCAAGTCGAGACCTTCTTAAATCCATCAAATTTCAGCGCCTGCAACCAGAAGGTCGAACCAGGGATATCCCACTCCTTCGTCGATTCGGTGATGAAGGGGATCGAAACCCGTTTCATACTTTCCGTTTGTTGATCAAAAGCCACCAGCACGCGCTGAATCAGCAACTTGGATTGTGGGTTTTTCGCTTTTCCTTCGGCCTGAACGAGCAGCACACGAAGCTTCTTCTCATTCCCCGGCTTGACGATAAATGTTTCAAACAGATCGGGAGCTTTCGAATGGCAATTCACCCCCATCTTGATCTCTGGATTGCTCCAGGCTGCCCGGATCAAATTGTAGAACTCGATCATTTCCGGAGCACCTTCCTGATAAGCCCGCCGACAATATTCTTCCCGCAGTTTTTGTGGGTCTAGCGCGGGATCCCACATGAGTCGGCTCATGATCCATTTTTCAGGCGCATCATAATCCCACGGATTGATGCCAGAATCCTTTGCCTTATCAGATGGCATACCATCCAGTTGAATTTCATAGGCCCCGCCGGTTTTGGCCATCGCCAGCCAGTCCTCCCGGGCCGAATCCGCGACGGTTGAAAAACCGCCTGTATAATGATAGTCGAACATGGAGATCTTCCTTCCGTCCGTTGTCCGATCCAGGTATTCGCGGAACTTATTCTCCCATTGTTTGCCTACCGAATTATGATTATTCTCCCCGTCAAGGATGGGGAACCGAAGGGACGCAGTCGGATAGGCGCAAAACATGGGAGCCAGCGACTTAGCGTGAGGGATTGCGGGCGGAGTGGATCCGTAAATATAGGCTGCCGCCGTGATGGTCATGTCCGGATAAGTTTTGGCAAATTCCGTACTCACCCGGTTGAGCATTTGCACCATGCGGGTGGAGAAAAACAATTCATCTTTCTCCGAAGAGTAAGCCGTGGGTTCCAACTTCGTCCCATCGGGCAGGAGGATAGGGGCCATGCAGGAATCACACGTGCAAACCAGCCAACCATCGCGGGTGCGAAGGCCCAGAAAATCGAGCTTTTCTCCGCGGCGCTCATATTCTTCGACCACGGTAACAAGCCCTTTCGAAATGGCTTCCGCAATACCCGGAGCCGTGTAACAAATATATCCTTTAGGTCGTATCTCGCGCTTTCCGTTGACCATGGCGTAGAATTCGGGATGCTCCACTGAGGTTTTGGCAAATTCAAATCCCGGAACGCGTTCGATAATTGACATGAAGCTGCTTTCGAATGAAGGCGCTCCTGCCATTTCCCGACTGCGGAAATTATTGTACCGGTGGGGAGAGGTATTCAGGCCAACGCGGCCCTGCCACATCCCGTCATCAGAACCCTGGGCGGCAGGAGCATGGCTCATCCTGAACGCAAAAGCCGGACGCAGGAGAGTGTCTGCATTCTCAAACCCGAAGTTGGGATTTTTTGAATAAACCGTGCCCATGGGGCTTTGAGGACGGGCAAAGATCAGGTCTGAATTATCTTCCAGAAGGCGAATCGCCCCGAACAACGCCCCGGCCGGACGCGCTCCAAAAACGTAAATATCATTTCCCTTCTTGCGCACGGCAAATCCGTCAGATCCTTCCAGTATCTTCAGATCTTCCGCAAAGTTCTCCCCGGCCCATCCCGTCCCAACGAAGATTCTCTGATGCTTATCCTGAGAAGGCTCCGCTAGAACCGGGATCTCCCGACCGGAAATTTTCCGGACCCAGTGCTGAATTTCCCGAGCCGCCCGGACCTCCGACAAGGCAGAATTGGGTTTGAGAACAATTTCTCCCGGATAGGCGGCGAACTTTTCCTCCGGCTGAACAGGTCCGGCCTTGACCAACTGGATCCCTGCCTGGCTGATAGCCGGAATGCGGTGCTCACGACCATCAGCATATTCAAGCCGGATGAAGGCCGCTTCCGGCGGCATGACAAATTCCTGAGTGCCCGCAGGAATCCCACCCTCAAAGAGGATGCCTACCCGAAGCAAATCGCGGTCGTAGATGAGAAGCCTTCCCCCGGGAGTGGTTTCTTCCATGAAGCGGTAGGTCGCACCGGCCTGCACCGGAATCGGATCCGTGACGGCATATCCAGCCGCCTCGCATTGGAAGATCGGAGTCCCGTCCTCGCTTTTCATCAATTTTGCTAAAAAATGCGTATTCCAGCCGGAATAGTTGTCGGGTCCCGCCGCAAAATTCCCATTAAGCACCAGATTTTCATCCTCAATCTTCTCTAGCTTGATCGCAGCAATCTGCGGATTCTCCCCCTGAGATTCCGTTTCAAATTTGAGCAAATGCCCCTCTCGAGGCGTCCAAAACTCATGCTGGTAGGTTCGTTTTTCTGGAGAGATTTTCTGCCAATCTTCGTTAAAGACCCCTTCATAAGGCAAGAGCCCGTTTGCGGTCAGAATTTGTAATTGCCAACGCGCCTCAGAAGCTTGCGCCGCCTCACCATCAAAGGAGAGACGGTACCGGGTCAGAGGCTCGACCTCAAATTCCTTGACGATCACTGGTGCAGCAAAAGCGCTGGCCAAGCTAGCAAAGGCAGTAACCAGAACGGCTAGGCGAATAGATATTATTAGTGGCATAGCGAGATAATTTTTCAATTGGTGTAAAAGGCTGTTGGCCGCCAGAGCCCGCCACCCCCGGCGGCATCATTGCCTCTGATCGCAATGACATTGTCCTCGCCTTGTTTGATAAAGTCTGTCACGTCGAAAGCGAAAGACGTTTTCCAGTCATCCACCTGGACGAAACGCCGACTGTGAGCAAGGACCCCGTTGATATAGATATCCCCTTCATCGTCGAGTGATCCAATGCGAAGAAACACCTTCTTCCCGTCGGGAAAACTCGGCGCCGTAAATTTCAACCGGTACCAAAATTGGCCATCAACATCTCTGTTGCCTTGTGGCTCGAAACCGTTCCAAGTGGAGATTGTTCGCCAGCCCTGATCGTTATAGCCGGTTTTTTCCCAGCCTTTCTCTAATCCCACCCGATTGTGATCGATTTGGAATTTCCATATCTCCGGAAGCCGAAATAAATTCGGAATTGTGTCTGGCACCTGTTCCTTCGCAAAGAGTTCCTCACGCCAAATGCTATCATTCGCGAGTTCGGGGCGGCCTGCGGAGACAAACTCCACAGGCACGGACAGCGCCCTCAGCCGTGCGAGGACACGGGGAGAACAGGTCGCCTGCAAATTTCGATCCTTCCAAAGCTTCTCACTGTCAGACACCGATTGGCGAAAACGTTTGATTGCTTCCGTCGTTGGCTGGTTGAGTGCCTCGCAATAGTTGCGATACGCTCTTGCCGTAGTGGCAAACATAGCGAGCGTATCACGAAACAATTCCAACCGCTTCTTTTCCTTGCCCTCGGCCTTCTTGATGGCGGATGGGAGGCTCTTTTCAGCCAAAGACGCCAATTCGTCGGTCATGATCATTTGTGTCGCATCGAAGCCGCCATAGACGATTCGCGACATCTTGCGGGCATTGGCATCGATCTGCTTCATCAGATCCAGGACCACCGCTCCGCCATTCTCGCCATAGTACTCCCGGCAATAACTCTCCAGCAAATCACCCGTGTTCTGATCCGCGTTCCAGGCGTACTGAGCCAAAGTCCACAAAATGGGCCACATCTGCTCATTTCGGTTCATGACTTCCACATGCAAAGTGCGGATACCAAGCGCATGATACGCCTCGACGGCATCCAGCAAACTCAGAAACTGCGGCGTTCCATTCCAAGTGGTGTAGGTGGCCATTCGCAACTCCGCACCAGCGTTGCCGGTGGCCTCCATATTCGCTTTGTGGTCTTTCGTAAACGGATAATAAGGTTGATCCTCCGGTGCGTCGCTCCAGGTGATTCCGCGCACGCTCACGGCCACGAGGTTCGGCTCGATTTTAAAGCCCTCAGGGGGACGGGTTAGTTCGAAGTAGGGCGCGTAAAGTCCGATTTTTTTTCCGGGCATCCGTGCATCGAGTCCCCGGGCGACACTATTGTAAAATGTCCAAACCAAACGATCTCTGCTGTGAGGCCCGTCGCCGGCAACTTTTAAGCACGCCTCACACTCGCAGATGCCGTCGGAATCCGAGAGCCCCATCGGAAAACCATCCTCCAATTCGTCAAGATCCGTCGGTGCCTTCGCTTTATTTTCAAAATACTCAACCGCCGTTTGAATGGCCCTTTGTACATTTGCTTTGTTGGTAAAACAAATTTGCCCCCCCTTCGGTTGGCGTTCTTTCTTAAGGGTCGTTTTTTCCGCCTCGTCGGCTTCTGACGCGTCGGTATGGTCAATCGCCGCCCAGTCTTTTTTGGCTCTCTTCGCAAGCATGGGAAACCGTTCCGGCTCCTTGGCGAAATCTACCCCGCCCAATACCTTTGAATTAAGGCCATGACCGCCGGCATCGGTCACATAATTGAAATCAAACCAGTTACCGCTGTTGATCGAACGTTGAAACATTAACCGGTTCCGCAGCCTCCAAAGCGCGTAGTCATATTGAATTTCGTCTTTGTATATGATCGGATCAGAGGCGTCGAAATGGTCATTTTTGGTTCCCGACAGATCAAGACCCCGCTCAAGGAATGAAGGACTGACCGTTTGGCGCTGCGGGGAGATCGCAATCTCCTTGAGCACAGGAACATTCTCCCCGATGTCGCCCGGGGAAAACCAGCGAACCCCCAATTCGCCGAGGTATTCATACACCCCATAGAGTACCGCCATCTCGGTGTTCCCTGTAATGGTCACACCGGTGAGAGGAAATTCCGGGGTAGCGGCGGAAGATTCGACGATGGTAAAGGCTTGAGCCGATTCCTTGCCCTTCCACGCCCCATCCGTCCGAACCACCAGTTGGATTCCGATATCATTTTTTAGTTTCGGTTTCGGATCGCGGTAGGACAAGAGCAGTTCGTCGCCCGTCATCTTGTGGAAATATCGTTGCAATTCTTCCGTCGCCAATGTCACGGCCCGACCATATTTTTCGGGTAGAAAAAGACGGCCCTGGATCTTCCCATCTTTGACCAAATAGGCCGGCTGGGCCGAATCATTCTTTTTTGCTGTTGGTTCCGGATTTTTTGCAACGCCAATCACCGGCAACATGAAGACCAGCAGGAGAGTCAAGCATTTAACACAAAATGCCGGCATGTGAAGAGACAGCGCATCCCTAAAGCGTCTCGTAATGATCAGACAAGGCCCGCCCTTAGCGGAACGAATACTTCTCTGGACAGCGGGGATGATCAGCGCGGTCAAAATCGCCAACACGACGACCGCCACTAAGAGTTCGATTAACGTGAAGGCCAGATTCTGTTGATTGGAGGATAGCGCGGTCATTGATTTATTAGGAATGTATCAGCAAAGCCGTCTTGGCAACGAATTTTCCCCCTAATTTATCGATTAGGGTCCAACCTTGAGATAGAGGGTGGAAGTCGCCTCATCCACCGTGAAAGCTCCCGAGAGCCCGGTCGGTAAATTGGCGACCGCGAAATCCTGGGCCGCGAAGCTGGTCTTTCCCGACCACCGGACGATCTGATACCATCCGGGAGAACCGGTTCCGGCGAAGTCGAAGACCCATCGCTTCCCCGACCCCTTCAGGAAGGAGGCTCCCTCTGTGAGATTGAGCTGATCATGAGTATCACTCTGGGCATGGGCGGCCTCCATGGTTGGAGCCGCTGGACCAAGTTCGAACATCCAGGGGGTTCCTTCATTCCACGTCACGTCGCTAAGGATGGTCAATGTTCCGATGCCATCCCCTGGCCGCAACGAGCCATTAATGACGGTCTTCCCGGCAATGGTTCCCGAGCCGCCCAGGACCGCCCCGGGCGCAACCGTCACCTCTCCGGTGATGGTGCCGCTGACCAAAAGCCTTCCCTCACTCACAGTGGTGAGGCCCAGATAGGGGTTCTCACTACCTAACTCAAGCGTTCCCGGCCCAGTCTTGGTCAGGCCTCCCGAACCACTGATTCCAGCGCTGAATTTGCCATCGACGTTATCGGGATTGATCCCGTCGTTGACCACAATGGTGCGCATTTCCGCTCCTAAATCCAGGGGATTCTTGAAATCGATCATGTGAGTGGAGTCCGCAGAACCCAGAATCAACCCCTGACCATCGCGGATTGAGTTGAACGCTCCCCACTTAAACGGTGCTGAAAAACCGCCCAAATTCACCGCCCGATCGGCTCCGTAGGCGGCAAAGCCGGTGTCGCCGGTGACCTTGGACCAGCGAATCTCACCAGGAACCCCGCCAGAGTATGCGATCGAAAGGGTGAAAGCCTGGGCTCCCAACCCAATGATACCGCCACTGAAACCGAATTTAATATTTCTGGCCCCATCCACGGAGTCAAATTGGATAATCCCCCCGCTCAAAGAAAAACTCACCTCTCCTGAGGTGCTGCCCGAGAAGATCAACTTGCCTTCGTTACCCTTGCTAATGCCAATCCCTTTTGTTTTCGATGCTCTCGCTCCATCGATCTTCACGATACCGGTCCCGTTGACGGAGAGTCGAAGAGCGGTCTCTTCTGAGGGATTGACCACGCCGCCGGCAAGATCCAAGACCGCTGTGGATGAATTATTGGTGTATAATACATTGCCCGCGCTGTTGACCGGCAGGTTGAAGGTTTGGGTTACCTTTTCGGTCACATTGGCATCGATCGTAAGACTTTGGGCATACAAACTGCCACCATCCGCGTTGAAGATGTAAGATCCCGCACCGGTGAGAAAGCTGATGCCATTGACCGCAATCTCAGCGCCATTCAGCGAGATGGTGGAATGTGATCCCGCGGTGTCGAAAGTCGCCGCCTCAGCGGTCGTGGTGCCGGGATACGAGGCCCCCGCCCAGTTGCCATCCACGTTCCAGTTTCCATCAGTGGCCCCCGTCCAGGCTCCGGAAGCGGCATAGGTTGTCGAAGCGGTGCAAACGGTGATTGCGATGAGGGCGATGCGAAAAAAATTCATGATGGTTTGACGTTGGTGGGGTTTGCTCAAGGGAGTTCGTTTCTTAAATTCCGCGTACCATATAGGCTTGCGAGAGACCGGATTCATTCGAGTTAAAAAAGGCCAGGGTGCCATCCGGAGAAAGAAACGGATGGACATGACACCCAACGGGACCCTGTGCGTAAGGGCCGTTTCGCGGATTGAGCAGGAGTCGAATATTCCGCAGGGGGTCATCTCCAGCCTCTCCGAACTCCGCCAGATAAATTCGCCACCCCTGATCCAAAGGACCCGCATCCGAGATGAATTTCTTGCCGGCAATGTCCGTAGCAAAATGATAGAAACAGGGCACAGGAAACTCTCGGGTGAGATCATTGCGGCGGCCTCCGGGCGTTTTCTTTCCGATATGTCCACCCGCCACGGTAGCACGCCCTTCAATCAACTGTCGTTCTGAGGGTTGGCGGGTGTGTGTGCTCGTGATCGCCCAAGGGCTTCTGCCTCGCCAGCACTGATGGCCCTGGCAACTCTCGTTCCCATCGCGGCCCCAGGGCATGGAACGAAAGTTTGTCCCATCGTCACGGATGACATGAATATCAGTTCCTTTTCCGTCCGGTTTGCTCACCACCCGCCCGTCCTCATTGGCCTGATACCCGTGGTTTTCCTGGATCAGGATATCATGGCTGTGCTCCGGCTCCAGAGAGCGGGAGTATTGGGGGTGCATATTGGTCCAAGTGGGACCCTCAATCGCCAGGTGCACGGAGGGATTTTCTAAATCGAAGACCATCAATCCGAAGGGTTGTTCCGCTGCTTGGCCATCTCCAAGAAACGCAGAGACCGCCAGCCGCTTGCCATCGGATGAAATGGTCGAAAGCGAATAGAGACGACTGGGACGGACTTTCGTCCCCGGCAAGACCGAATCCACCACGAAGATCGTCTCGCGATTCCTTCCGTCCAAGCCCACCCGCTTGAGGGTGAGAGATCCACCGTTCAATGTGGTTTGGTCCACGAAATAATAGAGAAATCGACCGTCGGGCGAAACGGATGGAGCGGTCGCTCCCAGCTCATCGGTGATCGGAGTGCAGCGACAATCGTCCTCAATATCGCAGACCAGATATTGGTGTTGCGGGTCGGGGGGGGAACTGCCATGGGAATGGGCGGAGCGATGCAAAACAAAGCGCTTGGAGTCCGGAGTGAAAATTTGCGCCTCCATGTAGATATGGGAGCTCGGGACATTTTCTTCGGAGGTCAATTGAATCACTTCAATTCCCGGAGCAGAGTTTTCGTCCAGCAGGTCAGGTCTTAGTTTCATAGATTTGGGTTATTCCAAAGGAAGGTTTTACCAGCACTCAAAGACATCGATTGCGATGGTCCGTGAGGTAACACAAGGTCGATTTGACGCACCTCTTTGTGTAGGTTGACAATCTCCACCCGGGTAATTTTGTTCTCCTGGAGACGAGCCGAAACTTTGAGGCCGTCCGGGGTGGTGAGGTTCTCGACCGACACGCTGGTCCAACCGGTGGGAAGATTGGTCAAGACCGCCAGCCTGTCGCCCTGCCGATTGACGAGAAGGGAATTTAGGGCCCAGATATAGGCGGCATGCGCCGAGAGAAAGGGAAGCTTGAGCAACTCGCCATGATAAAAAACGCGTTCAGGGAAGCTGCCAAACCCATCGGTGAATTTTGCGCACTGACGCAAGCGTTCCCAGCCTTCCGGACGTTCGGCAGCAGCCAGCAATCTCGCCACCCAAAATTCTGTCCACGTAAAAATCCTGCCACGATAGCCGGCCACTCCAATGGAATTATAAGAATCGAGCTCAGCGTCGTATTGCGACAAGGCCGCCAAGGTCTGATCGCGGGAGGGATGTTCTGGAAAGAGGTGGTAAATCAAAGACCCCCAATGCGGAGTCCTTCCCCCCGCGAAGGATTGCAAGACTCCCTGCGCATCCACATTATCCTCCAGGGCCTTGAGCACCATGGTTGCAACCTCGTCCAGATTTTCCTGAAAGGGGGTTCTCTTCAGTTTCCGGCAGGCCGCGAGATATTCCTCCAGCGCCTTCGCATACGTTGCCGCCGTCCACGAATCCGTTCCCTTCAAATCGGAAGTGGATTCATCCAAACCCGCACAGGCCCGCAAGCTGGCCGCGCCATTTTCAATTTTTACCAACCGCTCCGTGATAAACATCAGGGCCTGCTCGATCACTTCAATGGAGTCTTGGAGAAATCCCTCATCGCCGTGAAAACTATGAACCTGCAGGCATTGCAGTGCAATGACGGCATTATTGTGGAATTGCACCACCCGCTCCGCGTTCAATTCAAAATGCTCACGACTGGTCGTCCAGGCGAAACGTGCCCCCACCCCATCCATCTTTTCAGCCAAGCGCTGGGCTTCGGGGAGTTTGTTCCGATAAAATTCCGAGAGCTTCGCCGCCTTGTCCGCCCGATTGGAACCCAACCACGCCATCGACGCGAACGAGGTATCCCAAAACATACTGTTTTGCCACAAGCAGGGGAGAATTCCCATGGGAAGAAACCCGCTCTCAGCCTCAAATGAGGCGTCGAGGATATACTGTGAGTAGTCGTAGAGGTATCCGAGATCTTTTTCCGGGAGCTCGATCCGGGCTGTCTGGTCGCCGGCGCACACCCTCTCGACGTGCTCATGACAAATTCCTTCGTACCCCACCTCCTGCGTCTTCTCCACCAAGCGGTCGATTTCCCGGCAGAAGTCCGGGGCATCATAGGAATCAACCACCGCTACATAATGGGTCACCGCCTGGCCCTCTTCAATGAGCGCCGTCCAATCAATCGCCGGCTGGCCATTTTCGTTTGCGATCTCGCCGCCCGTGGCATCCGTCCAGGTCGCGGCGGCGCCGTCGTAGATTTCCGGCGACTCGTAAGAATACGTGAAGCGAAATCCCCGGTCCATGGTTTTCCCCTCAAGCTTTTGGGGATAGACAGGAAGTTCACACTGGTCGGTGGCGTCCGGCGAGACGAGTCGAAAACCCAGCCGAAAACCGCTCTCCGGCGCTTGCAGCAACTCGTAGCGCTCGACCAGAAGATGTTCGTCGGTCAAAAAACTGGTCACTTTGATTTTCGCGGGAACACTACCGCGCGACTCTTTGAGAAGGAAGGTTGTGGTGAGGATTCGTTTTTTGGGATCAAAGATTTGCCGGGGGTCCCGAATCCCCAGATTCTTCTCCTTCCCAATGGCCAACAGCGTGGTCGGCGCCGCCAAGGCCACCGAGGTGCCATAGGTGGAGACTCCATAGCGGCGGTTCGCATAGAGATAATCTTTCCGGGCGGTCTTAAACCAACCCAGACTGGTCCGAAACGGCAACTGCATGGAATAACAACGCCAATTCGGATCATCCGGAAAACCGCCCAAGCCGATCGAAATCGCATCGGTCCCATTGCCGGCCACCAGAGGATAGT
>Ga0222659_1000665_pt1 | contig 18180 bp, 19 predicted proteins | sample AntAcemetagen547_FD_179850 | JGI IMG/M metagenome (GOLD analysis project Ga0222659, IMG submission 179850) | Saline water microbial communities from Ace Lake, Antarctica - #547 | ecosystem: Environmental > Aquatic > Non-marine Saline and Alkaline > Saline | place: Antarctica: Ace Lake...
ACGAATGGTAAAGCCCGTTATTAATGCCTGACAAATTACTTCTTGTATTTGCGAAAAATAAGTTATTCGGTTTGGTTAAAACACGCTTAGCGAAATCGATTGGTCCAGAAGCTGCGTACAAGGTATACGAGCAATTATTTCATCTTACTGAAACGGAAACTCAACGTGTTAAAGGTGTAGCTATTCAGATCTATTTTTCACATGAAATTGACGAATCAGCGTGGGGAGAAATACCTAAATATGTACAAGAAGGTAAAGATTTAGGTGCTCGAATGTCAAATGCATTTAAAGCAGGATTTAAGGCTGGTTATACTCAAATTATAGGTGTTGGTGCTGATTTACCCGATCTAACATCAGAACGCATAGAAAATGCTTTTGTAGAACTTGAAAACCATGATTTTGTTTTCGGACCGGCTGAAGACGGAGGTTATTACCTTGTCGGTCTTAATGGTGATAAGGGATTGTATGTTTTTGAGAACAAACCGTGGAGTACCGCCGAACTTTTGAGGTTAACGAAAGAAGAAATTGAAGCAAACAAGCATAAGTTGACTTTACTCGAAGAATTGAATGATATTGATACAATTGAAGATTTAGAACAATCGAGTTTAAGTATAGATGTGACTTTAATTCGGAAAGAGAAATAAATAGCTTGCTGGCACTCGCTTCTTAGATGTGAATTTCACCACGTTAATCTTGATTATTACGCAGTAATTCTCTTCTCATTACCCTTTCTTATTCGCTAACCGCTCAGCAGCAAAATTTCGTATTCCTAAGCCTTTTATTTTTTTGAGTGCTTCAAGTGTTGCTGTTCCCTCGGATAATTTAAGAAAAGGGTTGATGCGAATAGATTTTCCATCTTCCTCAATCAAGATAAGATCATACGTGTCGGTTGAGCGAGGTTTGGGCGAGAAATAACTGGACCAATAGACTTTTTTGTCACCAATACGTTGGGAGTTATAACGTAATTCTACGGCGCTATAGCGACTTAAATCATGCCATTTGCCCAGTTTTAAGCCTAAAAAATTCGTGTATTTGCGAATACTATTAGATTCATAGCTGATCGCTAAACCTGTTTTAACAAAAAAGAGTCCAACTCCAACACTGAAGAATAAAAGCGTCCAAGTCCAATGAATTGGTAACAGCACGAAACCACTGATAACTAGTACTGAACCGTGAACGACATATTCGTAAGTTCTCCCCTCGTCTAGATTAAATTGATTATTCATTGAGGAGTTGCGCTTGAAATTAAAGGCCTATTTGTTTAATAATGTTTTGGCAAAACGCACAAACGTTTCTAGATCTTCTCCTCGGGTTGCAATCCCAACAGATACCCGCGTAGCTCCGCGCATTTTTTTCAAATAGTCGATCATATCTTGGTAATTTCCGTTTTCACGACTGGAGAAATAGGTAGCTAATTCTTGCGTTGACAAGCAATTATTGATTTCGTCAATTCCTGGATTGCAAAAACAACCTGAGCGAATGGAAATTAAACGTTGATTAGCTAATTTCTCAATTTCCTCAAATGCATAAGGATTTCCGTTTGGATCAAAGAAATTCATGATCAAGGTGCTACCGACATTTTTACGATCGCTCGGTCCGAAGATGCGAACAAGCGGTTGACCATTGCTGTGCTTGATTTCGAGCAAGCGTTCGCATAGGTTATTAATGAGACTTGTAACACGTTCGTTAATTCTTTCAATTCCGATAGCTTCTATGTATTCTAATCCAGTTTTAATTGCGGGGATATCGAGGTAATTAAGTGTTCCGTCTTCGTAACGTTCGTGATTTTTTGCCAGGTAATGGTGGCTGGCCTGAACAGAAACGAGCGTCACCGTTCCTCCGGCAAACCAAGGTTTTACTAATTTTTCGAATTTGTCTTTCCGAACGAGTAAACATCCAATTCCAGTTGGATAACCAAATATTTTATAAAACGAAACCGATACGAAATCAGGTTTTACGACAGATAAATCAAGTTTAGAGGTTGGAACAAAGGCTGCGGCATCTAATAAAACATCCCAACCCTTCTCATGTGCTTTTTCAATCCATCCTAGGTCATGCTTTACCCCTGAAACATTGGATTGCGCTGGAAAAGCAAAAAGTTTGTTCTTGTGATTTTCTTTTCCAGACAAAAGACCATTCAGTTGATTTTCATTGATGCGAAGATCTTCGTATTGGATGGGGCAATATTCAAACGTTCCTCCTTTATGTGACGAAAATTCCCGAATTCCATTTACTGAATTGTGATTATCTGCCAATAAAACAAAATAGCTATTGGCGTTAAATGGATAGCATTCTCCGACAATTTTTAATGCGCCTGAAGCATTTTGCGTAAAAATGCAGAAATAGTCATCCGCATTAAAATAAGACACTACTTTTTTACGACTTTCTTCAACCAACTCCGTCGCTAAGCTTGAGCTTGGATTTGTAGAATGTGGGTTCCCTAAGACGTTTGCATTCAGCATTTCAAAATGATTATCCAATTGACATTTCGGATAAAGATTGCCTCCAGTAAAATCCAAGTAGGTCTGCCCCGCATCAATAACGCGTTTATATTCCTTCTCAATTAAGGCATTGAAGTAATCGTCATGAGCTAACTCAGAGGTTGACGTTTCTACCGGTTTCTTTTTGAAAATTGAAAAACTCATGCGTGCATCTGATTTTAATTAATTCCCAAAGCAATAGCTACTTATGGATTAGTCTCCAAATGTATGAAATTCGGCATTGAAATCGGCGAAGGAAGGCAAGAAATTAAAGCCCATTCTTGGATTTTAAATCTCAGGATTCGAAATGATTTTAGAGCATAATCACAAAAAGTAAGGCGAGCGCTAAGGTTGTTGTAATACTTACTGCTTGTTTTTCGGTGTAAAAATAGGTGATGCTTTTTGGCGTCTTGGTAAAGAAACTCACCATACTGCAAACAACAGAACCTGGAATAATTATAATAAAGAAGAACAAGGGAGCTAAAATAGATACAACTAAACCACCCAAAATAATTTCAAAAATAAATTCGCCCATGCTTTACTTCAGCTACTTCAATTTATCTTCAATTTTTAACACTGATTGCTCCAACCATATTATCACTTATCCGTGTTGAAATGTCTTCGTTTTCTGTACCGCCGTGGTAATAAGGTTCTGTCACTACGTCAACTTCGTTGCCTAAATGATCAATAAGTTCATACAAATTAATGTTGAAAGCCAACGTATTGCTGCCTTTTTTGCTAACCTCAAAATTGTGTGAAACGGCATAGGTTCGATAACTAGCTTCCCTTCCTGTATGATACGCAAATGTTCCTTCGTATGTCCCATCTAAGTCACCGTCGTACCTGCCTTCACTCATGATGAAACGGTACATGCTCGCCCATCCCCAATAGGTGTTTTCGGTAATGTTTAGTGGATTTCCCTCGTCAGAATAAGTAGCGGGATCAGCTTCGTTTAATTCTTTTTTGACTCCAATTCCAAATGAAACAGATGTATAATCTCCAAAAGGAACACGAAAGTCGATTGATGAAAACCCGGTTGCATCAAATTTGAAGAGCTCAATTTCGCTGACGAGTCTCGCCTGATCTTTCGCATTAATAATCGTTATATTCGACAAATAAAACTGAAATGTTTCATATTGTATATCCACATTACTTGCGTTACGATAAGGTGTATTAAGCCCAAAATTAGCGCCATCAATTTGATTTTGAAAGCTGATGGTTAAATCTGCATTATTCGTCTCTCCATTTTTCTTGCAGGCTGTTAAACTGAGGATGAAAAATAAGACGACAGTAGTATATTTAAATTTTTTCATTTTATTTTATTTTTAGAGCAGGATGAATGCTAGATTCACCCTGCTTTTTGTTTTTTTACATATCAAAATGGATCATCCATTTCAAGGTTGTTGTTTTGTCCTCAGCATCTGTTACTGTAAAATGAATCCATGCCATCATTGGCGCATCTGTAGGAACGATAAAATGTTCGTGGAAATCATACGTCAATTCAGTCGTCGTACCTGTTTCCATGAAGTTAATGACATTATCCATTGTTCCGGCTTCATTTCCAATCATAACAGTATAGTTTTTTAAGCCCCTGTCATCTGTAAATGTTGCTTCAACGTGAACTTCATCTCCCCAATTAAAATGCGTATGTTGCTCCGGCTCATTCACTGTTATAGTCGGATCTTCTTTATCTTTCTTACAAGACGTCGTTCCGAATGCTAAAGTAGCAATTGCTAATAGAACGAATAATTTATTTGAAAATTTCATTATTGAATGTTTTAAAAGTTATAAGTTATCCCTAGGTTAATTTTATTGGATGTTAATAATTGAGTATAGCCATTTAATTGGCTTGAAAAGGCATACTGGTATTCACCAAAAATAGTGAAAGCATTGGTGAAGAATTGGATGCCTCCATTTGCAAAAACAACCGTGCCGCCCGTGTCATCATGGCGCTGTTCGTTTTGATAATAATCACTGTAGGTTGCATCCATTTTTGCGTTTTCAAGATACGTTCCGGCCAAGAACCTAATTGTAGATGCTTTAGTGGTCCAATCGAAAAAGAGATTTGAGGTAGCATTGGAAGTAAATCCATAGCGATATAAAGTAGCATCTCTACCGTTTCTTCTGAAATTTGCAATAAAATTTATACCTATAGACTTGTATTTAAAGGTATAGGTTGCAAAAGTCATGATGTCCCATGTGCCCGTTCCAGGCTGTAAATCTAAATTAGGTATTCCATTCTCATAGGATAAATCTGTTTTTCCTAAGGGGAATTTTAATCCAATTCCGGCGGTCAGTCTATTGCTAAAAACCACTTTACCCGTGTCCTTTTTTGTATTGATGAGCTGGTAAGCAGTCATTAGGGTTGGATCTCCAATTCCTTGGGCTATATAACGATCAACGTTTCCTATTTTTTGACTATTTTGAACATAGGGCACTACCGCGCTAAAATTCCATTTATCGCGCAAATAATAAGTACCTCTTAATTCATAGGTTTGATACGTTTCGTATACATTTTCTCCCCAGAAGGCCATGTCATTTCCATGTCCGGTATGTCGTGTTGCAATCATTTCTCCAAAAAGGTCGTAGGTCCCAAAAAGCTGACGTTGACGCATGTATACACCGACTGAATTACGGTAGTCATTCGGAGAAAGGTTTAAATAGATATTGCAATTATCACAAGCATAACCAATCATCATGTGCGTGAGTACAAAACCCACCATTAATTTTTTCATTGATTTGTTTTATGATCGTTAATTCAAGAATAGTTTTAGGCGACTTGAATGCTCTCGGGCGGATCAAAAACGAAGGGGTGGAATTTTTTTGTTTTTTCTTTATTTGAATGAAAAAAAACGTGTTTGGTCGTTGTGTTAAAAGTAAAATCGGTAAAGCGGAAAGCAGACCTGAATTGAAGGACAATTAATCCTGCTCGAGGACTTGTTGTGGATCTGTCATTAACCTCTAACGACTGACTTGTTTGGTTGAGGGTTTTGTTCAAATGACATTGACCATGGCAATTTAAAGCAGGGCGCTCTTTGTTAACGCAATAGATTGATTCAATTTCAGATTGATTTGCATAAAAATGAACAATAACAAGCGATTGCCAAACAACACTGGTGAGTATGATCAGTCCGATCAAAGCCCCGAGGATGGAATAAACTCTGTTCATTTAGTACAAAAGTAGAACAAATTATTCACGCACAGAATATTCATAATATGATTTTTGTCAGGAGAATAATCTTGGTCTGTTTTACACTTTTTATCCGAACATTTTGATTAATTTCGGAAGCTAATATGGATCTATGAAAAAGTCAATCTTAATTCTGGTTTTAGCTACTTTTAGCTTCGTTTCTTGCAAGTTGTTTGTTAAGTCCGCGGCGAAGTATTGGACATCCAAACAAATAGATGAATTTATAGGGAACTGCCAAGCAAATGCCTCAAAACTCATGAGTGATGAGAAGGCCGCAGAATATTGTGATTGCGCCGTAAATAAAGTCGCAAAAGAATATCAAAATTATGCAGACGTAAAGAAAGCTTCACTCAAAGAAGTGCTCAAAGTAGCGGCGGACTGTAAGGAAAGTTAATCTTTATAATAGGTTTCGTTTAATCACGACTACCACTGAATAGAGTGCCCTGATAGATTTTGATGGGATTTCAATGGTGTTTTCCTCATCTTCCAGATTTGTCAATAACAAGGTGTCTTTTTGAGTGGATTTCAATAATGCTTTTATGAGTAATTGCTCCTGTGTAACAATCGCATGCGTGGCGCCATAATTGTAAAAACTTTGATCAACTATTTTTCGTAAACCAATTAAATCACCATTCGAAAGTTGAGGTTCCATTCCTTGTCCGAAATAGCTGATAAATAAGTCGGCCTTCACACCGGGTATATGCAAATAATCTTTCGGTTGATCGAACGAGGCATTCATCCATAGCGCCGCTAATCCGTATTGTCCCTCTATTTCAAAAAGAGGGATCATGTCCTCATTTTTGTTACTTTGGTTGCTGTTGTATCTTTCAGCTGGATCAGCAACATTTTCGAGTGAATAGAGATTCGAGACGTCTGTCTCCAAAATAACAGCCAATTCTTCCAATTTGTTAAAGTGAGGAAAGATACCTCGAAACATCCAATTGTTAAAATCTTGTTGGGTTACATTGAGTTGCTCAGCGACTTGTTTTTGTTTCAGCGTTCTTTTTTTGATTAAAAATTTGATGTGCTCTTTATTGATTTTCATTGGGTATTTATTTTGTAACAACAGCGGTACCATGTGCATCTCTTTCCAATGATCGCTGTATTTATATCTATTTTTTGTAACTCTTTTGGGGATTAAAGAATTCTATCGAAAGACAAAAGTATAAAATTTCAACCCATTAACTCGAATTTTTTACCCATTTTATCGAAATCTCGGCATTTATTTTTAAATAGCGTCACTGATTTCCGAATATTTTATTTATTTTCTAGATTAAGTGCTTGTTAATGAAAGTTTAATTTAATACTATGAAGGGTTTTTAATGTTTAAATGAAATAAAATGAATAAAAAAAGATATAATCTAAAATAAATTGATATATTTGAATTCAAAATAGATTAACCTGCTTCTACCCAAGAAGAATTATTAAATTATGAAAAATAATATGCCCAATAAAAAAATTAAGTATAAATACTTAATTCATTATCATCTTAATCAACTGCCGCATGAAAAATATAAAATAACCTCACAGCAGTTGCCAAAGAAAATAGGTATAAGTACTGAAACCTTTCGTAAATGGAAGTATATACAACTTGATTCGGACGCAACTATTCCTGCAGATAAATTAGCTATCATTGCCTTTTTTTTTGATATTCGTATCGAAGAAATTTTTAATTATCCTATTCCTAAGTTGAATTTTTCAGAACTTGAGGAAGCATATTTAGCACATAAACTCCAAAACTTATGAAAAGGTCAGTCAAAGAAATTCTGAAACAAGCAGTTGGACAATTGTTTGTTCGAATACACGGTGATTTGTTTCGAACCATTTATGCATCTGAAAATGTTGATTTGGATTTAAAAGGATTGTTATATGATCCTTCAAATGAATCACATGTAATACTTGTAGAACTTTGTAAAGAAAAAATCGGTTATGAGCCAGTTGCCACATATCAAGATATTTTTTATTCAATCATGTCTATCTATATAGAGGGTAAGAAAAAAGAAAGCGGTAAATCCTAAGGTCAAACTGCATTTTGCAAGATGTTAATTGACATTCATAAATAATTCGAACTAAAAATTTGCATAGTAATAGCATTACTATTACTTTTGTGTATAATAGGAAGGGTTACAATGAATGAATTAGGAATTCAAATTAAAATTAGTCAAGAGCTTTACATAAAAGACCCACAGTCTACTGATTTGGGTAAACGCATAGTTTCTGCTAGTATTACTTTGATTGATGAATTAGGCTTTGAAGCATTCACGTTTAAAAAATTAGGGATTGTAATTGGATCACCCGAAAGTTCAGTTTACCGCTACTTCGGAAGTAAACATCAGCTACTCGTCTATTTATTATGCTGGTATTGGAGTTGGATTGAATACAAAATTGTATTTGGAACAATCAATGCGGCCAGCGCTGTCGATAAATTGGAAAAGGCACTCACTATAATTGCAGAGCCAACAGCAATGGATAATACGTTCATACACGTTAATGAGGTTTTACTTCATAAAATCGTTGTGTCTGAATCTACGAAGGTATTTCATACCAAAGCGATTGAAGTCGAAAATGAGAAAGGCTATTTTGCTGTCTACAAGCGAATAGTGAAACGATTATCAGAATTTATTATTGAAGTCAAACCAACCTATAAATTCCCTTGTATGCTTGTAACAACTATTCTTGAAGGGGTAATCGAACAGAATTATTTCGGAGAATATCTTCCTTCGATCACTGATGAGCATCAAGGCGAAAATCGTGTGCTTGAGTTTTATAAAGAGCTTATTTTTAAAACGATTGCATGATGAAAAAGATTGCAAACAAGGGGAGAATAAGATTGCATGTTTTGAGAAATTTCTCACTGCTCTTCATTTCAAAATCTTCTTGCAAATATCAAGACCTTCCTAAGGGTAATTCACTTTGACCATGGAAATAAAACGTTTCTTTTAACTTTTGTATGAATAAATATAATTTGAGTCCTTTTAAAAATTTTAAACATGATTTACCGGCAAGTGTAGTCGTTTTTCTTGTTGCAATTCCGCTTTGCCTAGGAATCGCTTTAGCTTCTGATGCACCGCCATTGTCAGGTATTATTGCAGGTGTCATTGGAGGAATTATGGTAGGATCGCTGAGTGGTTCAGCGCTCGGAGTTAGCGGTCCCGCAGCTGGTTTAGCCCTAATTGTCGCTAATGCAATCGGAGAATTAGGTGGTTTTGAAGCGCTGCTTGTGGCCATAATTTTGGCTGGAATTCTTCAGCTCATCATGGGGTTTTTAAAATTTGGAACAATCGCCTATTATTTTCCTTCTTCTGTTATTCACGGTATGTTGGCAGGTATTGGAATCCTAATTTTTTTGAAACAAATTCCGCATGCCTTTGGTGATGATCGCGATCCAGAGGGAGATGAATCCTTCTTGCAGTTTGACGGTGAAAATACGTTTTCAGAAATTTTCATTAGTATCACCGATTTGATTTCACCAGGCGTCCTGATAATTACGGCTGTATCACTTGTTATTCTTATTTTATGGCAAATGAATTTTATCAAAAAATTCAAAATCACAGGCTTATTGTCAGGACCGTTGGTAGCCGTTATTGCTGGAATAGTTTTGAACTATATATTTATGGCTTATCCGGATTTGACTATAAGCGCTGAGCATTTAGTCAATCTCCCTGTTGCTAAATCTGCTGGAGATTTTTTAAGTAATTTCTCCTACCCTGATTTTAGTATTTTAAGTAATCCACAAGTGTACATAACGGCCGTCTTCATTGCTCTAGTAGCGAGCATGGAAACCCTATTGTGTGTTGAGGCAGCGGACAAACTAGATGAATTTAAGCGTATAACACCTCCGAATCGAGAGCTTAAGGCGCAAGGATTGGGCAATATCATTTCAGGATTAATTGGAGGTATTCCAATTACGCAAGTGATCGTCCGCAGTTCTGCAAATCAGCAAGCAGGTGGACGCACAAAAGCTTCAGCGGTATTTCATGGGGTTTTTATACTAATCAGTATTCTATTCATCCCAAAGGTGCTTAATATGATTCCATACGGAACATTGGCAGCAATTTTAATAGTTGTTGGCTATAAATTGGCGAAGCCTTCTCTTTTTAAGAAAATGTATAAAGAAGGATTTAGACAATTTATTCCTTTTGTCGTAACGATTATCGGAATTTTATTGACTGATTTGTTGATAGGAATAGCTTTAGGACTTGTTGTGGCGGTATTCATCATCTTAAGTAATAATCTGCGTGTCCCATTTAAGGTCACCACGCGAGGAGAAGGAAAGGATCAGATAACTGTGGTTTCGCTTTCAGAAGATGTTACCTTCTTGAATAAAGCTTCAGTGATGACTTTATTAAATCAAATTCCGGATGACTCTCAAATAGAAATTGACGCGAGTCAATCCCAATTTATTCATCATGATATAATCGAAATAATTGAAGATTTTAAGATTAATGCTGAAGGGCGTGGAATTAAATTAACAACAATTGATTTAACGAAAGAAAAACAACAACCCACACTTGCTGAGTTAGAGCAAGGAGGATCAAAAAAATAGGATATGAGAACTTTAATACAAGAACTTTAAGAAAATCCAAAACGAACGGATGCGCATGGAATCCCTGTAGAATGGATCAAGCGATTCGTGCAAAACTCGATAAAACGAATTCGAAAAGAAAGCCCGATTATAGTTCAAATGGAGTCTGATGGTGAAATTGAAATTTAGGGACTCTGTATAGTGTGACTTTTGGAGCGGTTAAGTTCTACTAAAAAATCCGATACAGTTTGAAGAGATCGAAATCTCCGTTCTTATTTTATAAGTTTATAGGTGAGGTGCTGATTATTCGAAATTAATGTCAAAACATAAGAGCCGTTTGATAGGTTATTTGTCTCAAGAATTGCTTTGTTGGATCCATTTCCTTCTAAGATTAAATCACCAACTGCTGTGTACATTTGATACACGAAATCACCATTGATGTTAATCAAGATGTAATCCTTGAAAGGATTTGGTGCAACCAATATTGTATCTTTCACTTCAAAATCTATTGACGAAAAAACGGTTGTGCCAACAGCATATCCGATCTCCCAAAAGTAATCGGTAGAACCTTCTGGAAGAGGTTCAACATCTTTGCCTGTGTACCACATTTTGAGCGATCCATCCTCATCCCATAATACAGAAGGGAATGATGCTGTATTTTCGTCCCATGTACCCGATTCCCCTCTGACTAAAACAGGATTTTCAATCGATTTGTTCCAGTTAATTCCGTCTAAAGATGTTGCTATTCCTACTTGTTGGCCAAATAGGTCGTATTGATTAGCGCCGCCATACCACATGTAATAAATACCCTCAATTTTTAAGACATGGGGATCTTGAACATAAATACTATCCCATCCAAAAGGACTGACTTCTAAAACCGGATTATTTTCATATTTCTCCCAATTAATTCCGTCTGAGGAATAAGCATAACCAATGCTTACATAGCCATCCGTTTCTTGTCCATCAAATACACCATCAAAAGCGGCATACCACATGTGGTATGTGCCATCTTCTAAAATTACGGAGGGACCTTCCAGAAATCCGTTATCCCATTGTGTGTCGCTTCCAACTAGAAGAACGGGTTCAGGAGCTTTCGACCAATTTAGTCCGTCTGAAGAATAGGCATAACCAATGTGGTAGGTTCCTGTTTCGTCGGTTAAACCGGCATACCACATTTTATAGCGCTGACTGGGATCGGCAAGTGGGTCTATTAATACACTTACGGTTTCCACACCAAGTGAATCCCAACCATCATAAGAAACGTCCATTACCGGATTTGCATCCGATTTCTCCCAATTTATGCCGTCAGATGACTCACAATAACAAATTCTTGCCCGAAGGTTGAATTCATCAGTTGGATAATTAAACCCTCCGCAGGTATACCACATTTTATAAAGGTCACCTTCTCGAAGTACAAAATTATCACTAATCGCATAAAAATCGTTGGAAAGTGAAGCAAAAACAGTGTCTCTTTCAAGCACAGGTGATGTGCCAAATTTAGTCCATGAATATTGGCAAAATGTGATGATTGAAAGGTTACATAGTAGAAGTGATGTCCATATCTTTTTCATAGCTTATTTACATATTGTCGCAGACAGACAAGGAATCCCCTATCGAGAAAGAATCCATGCCGAATTTTCGCTTGGATGCGCAGCAATGAATTTTACTTTCGCCTCTTCCGCTTTTTCTTTTGTTGCGAATGATCCTATGGATACATAGGTGTATTTATTGCCAGTAATGACACGTGCGTTTTCATTTTCCTTTATAATCAAGTTCCGCTTTTCTAGGGCGTTATTAAGTTTAGAGAAAGCTCCAACAATAAGATGGAACGAATCTATGTTGGTTGTCATGAAAGGCAATGATTTTATTTTATTTTTAGGACGAAAATGATGTTCGTATTTTCTTTCATCACTAATCATTAATTTGTTTAAGGCTATATCATTATGTCGCTCGAATTTTGAGAGAGGCACTGAATCATTGTTTGAAATTATCGATTGTTTCCAATACCAACCAAATAAAGTGGGGGGATGTAAAGTTCGTTCCAACTTAAAATCTTTAAACACTTCGATTTTACCTGAATAACAAGCTACCCATATTTCGGACTCTTTCCAATTTCCGCAAATACCAATTGGTTTATCAGCAGTTGCGATTTCTGCCTCAATTCGCATTGAATCTGTATTTATCTTGGTAAATAGGTTGTCAAAGTAGTTTACCACGTAGAGTGATTTTTCGTCTGGCGATAAGGTCATACTTCTAGGACCTGCCGCCGTTTTACAAGTTGTTCGCTGATTTGTATACCGATTGTATTTTACCAATTCATGGCTCCCATTTAGCGATATATACAGGATAGAGTCATGTTGTGAAAGAAGGACAGATCGAGGTGATTTACCAATCTTTTCGATTGTACGTGTGGCATATGTTTCTAAATCGATTTCAACGAGTTTAGTTGATCCCATGATTGTTATATATGCATACTTTTCATCTTCTGTAATCGCTATTCCTCTGGGATGCGCACCAACTGTTATCCGTTTCACTTCTCTTTCGGTCGCCAAATTAATGATAGAAACATCAGAACTGACCCAATTGCTTACTAATAACCATTTTTCATTGGAGGAGATCGCCATGAATTTTGGTACTGATCCCACTTCAATCACATGTTCAATTACAAAGGTTTCTGTATTAATTTTATAAATGAAGCTGGGATCATAATCCGTTCCAACACAATCATCACAACCAGGATTTGTAAAGGTTGAACCCGACATATGATAATTTGAGACCCAGAGATACGAACCGCCAGCTGAAAACACACCTTCAACTGGAGCGCCTCTAAATTTTTCCGAACCATATTTATTGATGCCAAAACCAGCGAGTTCTACTGCATCATTGATTTTTGAGACGCGTTCACCAGATTCATTGTAAATGGTAACGGTGTGGCGATACATCATATTTTGAGCGGCAAAAAGTCCGTTTCCACTCGAAACCACTGATTTTGGCGCTATACCGTCTATGATTTCAAACTTTTTGCGGATATGGGTTTCGACTTGTCCAAATGAGCAGTTGGTAGGGATGAAAAAAAGTAAAAAGAAGAAGGTGCACCAAAGCGTGTTTAGTTTTTTAGAAACGGAATGATATGATTGTAATCGGAACATATCCTTCTACTCCGTATCAATCTCAGACGTGCTCGTTTTGAGAATGAAATTTCCAACTTGGACCGTGATTTTTTTGCCGCTAACTTCCAGTATTGTGCCGAGTGTCTGTTGATTTTTTAGTTTGACTTTTGAGCCAATTTTTAGTGCGTTTTTTACTTCCTCTAATTTTTGTTCTCGTGCTGCTTTCTCTAACGCTAGGGCTTTTTCTTGTGCCTCTTTTGAAATGACGGGCAAATCAGGTGATGAGATGTCTTTTGCTAAGACAAGCGGTTGTTTTTGTTCTATAATTTTTGACTTTTCAATGGACGCCATCTTTTTTAACGCCTCATACATAGCTTTATCGGTTTTGTGATGCTTGAATTTCCCTATAATTTCAAAAAACTTTTTTCCAGCATTGACAAATTTGTTTTGCTGTTCGATAAAGAGGTTTAAACGATCGGATTTATCTTGCAGTTTTTCTAACTGTGAGGAGTAGGTTCGAATAGTTTTCTGCGCTTCATTTTGCGAACGGTATTGCTCTGTGTTTATTTTTTTGAATTTAGATTTTTCCTTTTGAAGTGCTACTGTTAGTGCATCAACTTGCAACTTTTGCTCGGAAACTTTCCCTTTCGCCTTCTCGATCAAATCCAATGGAATTCCATTGTGTTGTGCAACCTCAAACGTGAAAGAGGAACCTGGTTGACCGATTGAAAGTTGAAAAAGGGGTTCTAATTTTTTAGTATCGAAGAGCATGCATGCATTTGTCGCGGCATCCAAGCTTGATGTTAAAATTTTGATATTCGTATAATGCGTCGTGATCACTGCGAATAAGTTTTTTTCATATAATTCAAGATAAAAAACCTCTGCTAATGCCCCTCCTAATTCGGGGTCTGATCCACTGCCAAATTCATCCAATAATAACAACGTATTCGCTTCAGCGTGTTGAAGAAAATAGTTCATACGATTCAAGCGATAGCTATAAGTACTCAGTTCGTTCTCGATTGATTGATTGTCTCCAATATCTGAGAGAACTTGTTCAAACCAACAACACGAACTGTTTTCGTCTAATGGCAAGAACAAACCGCATTGAAACATTAATTGCAATAAACCAACGGTCTTTAATGTAATTGATTTACCTCCTGCATTGGGGCCTGAAATGACCAAGAAGCGGCTCTCTTCACTAAGTGAAAGGTCTTGGCCAACAGTTTTGTGCCCTTTTGCATTGTTTTTCAAATAAAGTAAAGGATGAATGGCATTTTTCCATTCCATCTTGCGCGTGGCGTTATATCCTGGGCGAATACCATTATACGTTAATCCAAAAAGAACTTTTGCATTGAGGAGGTCGAAACGGACGAGTAAACGTTGGAATGCTTTCAACTGTCTCTTTTCGCCGCGTAGCTTATATGTTACTGCTTCTAGTATTAAAAAAAGTTCGTTACTCTCGTCAACATAAAGTTGTTCTTGTTCTTTATTGATTTGTATATTTTCTTGGGGCTCGATATAGGTATAAGTTCCTTTTGCGCTCACACCATAAATTTTTCCAGGAACTCGTTTTTTATATTGTGAAAGTACCGCCAAAAGTCGCCTGTTTTCTAAATATGTTTCTTCTGACTCACCTAATAACTCTTCTTGTTTGCACAGGCGCAATGTTCGCTCAAAATTCTTATTAATATCAAGCCGATTGGATTTTATTTTTTTTCGAATACCTGCTAACCGGGGGGTGGCATCATCTTTAATTTCTAACTTTTTTTGATCAAGGACTTCTGTAATTATTTCCAATACGTCTTTAATTCCTGTAATATGTTCACAGGCATCAGCAACAAGTGGAATGTCATATTTATGACTCTTAGCAAAGTCAATCAATTTTTTTGTGCCCAAACAAAGCGCAAAGACTTTAAGCAATTCGCTTAAGATTAGCACACCATTTTCTATTCTTAGAATGTTTAATGCTGTATCAATGTCCTCTGAATTGGAGTGAGGAAAGGATAGACGTGGATCGTGATGGATGGATAAGATTTCAGCAAGTAAATCGAATTCATGCACTAATAGATTAGGCTGATCAAAAAATTGGATTTTTCGCGCATTTTCTTTTGCCTTTTGTGACTTACAATAAGTAGCAAGTAAATCACAAATGGCATCAAATTCAAGTTCTTTACTGCTCTGTTGATCAAATTTCATCTCTTCTCCTCAAACCGCACGAAATTAGAGATTTTTTGTTAATGTTCGAGACCTTCACCTTATTTATTCGCCCAATTTTAATCTATTTGATGATCAGACTATTTTTTTTAGTGAATTTTCATAGTTTTGAATAAGGCCCATTAAAATGAGTATGAAATTTATAATCAGCATATGCGCTTTTTTAACTGCGGCGTTTGCCTATTCGGACTCACCGTTAACCTCCACCTATTTTGCGAAGTATTGCGCTGCTGATGCAGTAATTCAAGGGTATAAAGAAAAGGGGTTTTCAGTGGAATTAATGCAGTTTTTATCGAGCTCAAAAGAAAATCCAGTGCATAAAATTGCCCTAATTAATGAAATAAGTTGGGGTAGCGATCAATATGTTAAGAGGTACGAAGCCTACTTAATTAAGAACAATAACGGAATCACTAGTATGATTTTCGAAGCGTTGAAGTCGAGTAATGGATCACAGAAAGAACTAAATAAATTGACAAAATCGCTTTCGGCAGATGAATTGATGTCTTGGGCTTATTTGCAAGCATTGGGTGATTATTTTCACCCGTCAGAAGCTATCAAGGCAGCTGCCCTAGCGCATAACCGAATGAAAGAGAAAAGTATGGCACATGCTACAGTTTATGCACTTATACGTTGTCAAATCGCATTCAACCAAAGTTGGTGTGAGGTGTATCGGGTTGGAAACGAATATTTAAGAGTGCGCAAATACAGATCCAATCTCCTAAATACAGAAGCGGTTTCAACAATTATGGAATATCTCGACTTGTATAAAGGAGATTGTTAAAAGGTAATTTGACAGCCAATTACAATACCATTGCTAAATGCATCATGTTCGCTATGCGTTACACCAGGAGGGAAAGGTTGAAAAGGATCGCTTCCACTGATCCAATTTAATGGAACGTATCCATCCGTTCTAAACAATTCAAGAAAGAGTTTTGAGGATTGATCGATTAAAGCGGAGAAACCCAAAATGAGTTGATTTTGTCGCTCCCAAGGCGCGCCATTTGGACCAGCGACGAAGTCTGAAAATTCGGCAGATAATTTATAAATTACGGGTTTGTTTGCGTTTAATGTATAAGCAGCTCCTAGATCAAATGAAGAAACTCTGAAGGCTTCAAATTGATCGAGTGGTGGAGTAGGATTGTGTGTTCCAGGCCAAACCTTTAAGGTTTTAGCATAACCACCTTTTATGATAATCCGATCATTTACATTGAAGGTGCCGTATGCTGTAACTGCTGGATTATTGAAAGATGCTGGGTCAAAATGCTGCACCGGAAAGGCTTGATTATAAGTCGATCCATGAAGGTATGAGCCACCAAGTTTTAAACTAATTTTTTCCGTAAAATAAAGGGTGTAGTTTAGGTCTGCGATAAAATTATTGACTAAGGAGGGGATATTTGTGGAGTCACCTACAGTCGTATTCATTCCTCTAAATTGTGCCCCACCTTGCGCAGCCATAAATGAAGCATTGATGTTCCATTTCTCAAAACTGATTTGGGCACCATAACAAAGCCCACCAAACGCATGCCATAGGGTCGAATTCGTAAATGGACTTACAGATCCCGTTTGACCAAATGGAGAATCTAATTTACCGATCGCCCCATAAACAGGAAGTTTAGTAAGGTTGCCAAAAGCAACAAATCCTTTTCTCAACTGAAGTTGGTTTCGCTCGAGATCAGTAATTAATCCCGTTCCAAAACTTTGTTCGGGGTCATAAAGTATCTCAGCATAGGACGTGATCCAATTGTTGACCGTTCCCGTGAAAGAAAGCTGAAAAGAATGTATAACCGCTTCTGTCACAACATGTCCGATTTGATTCTTTGAGGTGGGATGACGCATCAAGTATCCGAATTTGGAGTCGATATTAGAGTATTGATAATCTCCAAGTGCAATAAGTGATGTACCAATGACCAAACCTCGCTCCTTTATTGTGCCCTTTTGTCGTTCTTCCATCAAAATACTTAACTTCCTCAAGTTCTGTGTAGGTTCCATCATGCGATAACTGAAAGGACTGTTGGCCTCTAGTTTAAAAGATGAATTGGTGGTCGTATCATCTTGTGCAACTCCTAATATATGGAAGAATGTGAAGAGTAGGAGCCCCATCCATTTAGTTGTCATAAGCACATCATTTTAGCTTTCAACTTTTGGGACTTGAAATGTTTTATAGTTTAAATTGGTGCCTAAAATTAACAATAATAGGGAGTAAAAAAAATTAGACTCAAGATAAGGCACAGTTTTTATCAAATCATTCGGCAAGTGCATCCATCTTCCAATAGGTGTGGATCTCTTTTTCAAACTTCTTTTGTTGGACGAGTGCTGGCTGCTTATTAGGAAGCATTGCTAAGACAATAGAACCTCCATCTTCATCTATTGCGCAAATTTCAAAGTATTTTTTCTCGTTTTGACGAAGAATAAGTCCTTGAAATTTTTCTCGTTCAATGTAAATTTCGTTCGAACGTTTTTTTCGGAATGGTACCCTGTTCCCTCTCTTTATATACTTTTCAGTGATAATGATTTCTATTGAATACAGCGAAAAATAGATTAATGTGAAGAGAATGCTCAAGCAAATTGTCGTTAAGAGTGCCGAATCAAAGATGGGATCATACAGTCCCATAAAGACAACCCAAATGGCCGCGAAGAATAAAACGATAGGAAATTTTTCTT
>Ga0222659_1000673_pt1 | contig 17954 bp, 9 predicted proteins | sample AntAcemetagen547_FD_179850 | JGI IMG/M metagenome (GOLD analysis project Ga0222659, IMG submission 179850) | Saline water microbial communities from Ace Lake, Antarctica - #547 | ecosystem: Environmental > Aquatic > Non-marine Saline and Alkaline > Saline | place: Antarctica: Ace Lake | collected...
TATTTACAACTTTACCTTGATGAATTTTGCTACAAACTTAACCGCAGGTACTTTGGAGATAGACTTTTTGATAGACTTGTACTAGCCGTTGCAAAATCTTACTGGTAGGATTACGGGGAATCAATAAAACATTATGTTCGCCTCACTTCAACCGTGAAATAAAAAAACAAAAGATACCATTTGAATTAATAAATCATGCAGAAATAGAAGTACGAGTTAGGCACTGGCGAAAAAAAGCGGAACAGTTATCTAAAGAAATAGAACAACTTTCAAGAAGCATAAAAAATGCTGCTACAAAAGAACAGAAAGACAAAAACATTCGAAAAAGACACTACCTTACTTTAAATCGAGATTACTTTAAAGGTAAATACGACCGATTTATTTGGACAGAGCCTAGGGTTGGTTTTAAAAACAGTCAGATACCAGATACTGGAATTATCACTCGCTATGCGCAGGCCTATTTAAAATCCTACTTCAAACGCGTGGAAAGCGTAAAAGGTGGAATGGTAGCCGAATTTCGAAAAATTTGGGGAATACAAGAAAGCTATCAACAAGATGGCAATAAATACTTCAAAGAAAAAGACAGAAGTAAGCATACACACCACACCATAGATGCCATTACGATTGCCTGTATGACCAAGGATAAATATGATATTTTGGCTCACGCTTGGACGTTAGAAGATGCAGAAAACATTGGTGAAGCTCGAAAAATTTTGGCAGATTCTAAACCATGGAAAACTTTCAAAGAGGATCTTATAAAAATTGAAGAAGAAATTTTGGTTTCACATTATACCCCTGACAATCTTCAAAAGCAATCGAAAAAAATTGTTCGCATAAGAGGTAAAAAGCAGTATGTCGCCGAAATTGCAAGAGACATAAACGGAAAAGCTGTGCCCCAAAAGAATAGCCATGGCAAAATAATTTATAAATTGGATGACAAAGGAAACAAAATCCCAATATTTAAAAAAGGTGATACGGTGAGAGGATCCCTACATCAAGACAGTATTTATGGAGCTATAAAAAACCCGCTTAACGAAGAAGAAATTCGCTACGTTATAAGAAAAGACTTAGAGAGTATTAAAGCTTCCGACATTGAAAATATTGTAGATGAAACGGTTAAATCCAAAGTTAAAAATGCAATTGAAGCTAAGGTGTTAATTCTTTCATCAAATCCAAAACAAAAAAATAAGCTTGACGGTAACGTTTGGATGAATGAAGCAAAACAAATACCTATTCATAAAGTCAGAATCTATGCTAACTCCGTTAAAAATCCGCTGGAAATTAAAGCACATGTGCCTTTATCAAAATCAAAGCATAAACATAAACAAACTGTCTATGGTCAAAATGATGAGAATTATGCTATGGCAATTTATGAGGGTCTTGATAAAAAAGGGAATCGAAAAAGGGAAGTTGAAATAATAAATAATATGGATGCAGGTCACTATTTTAAACTTAGCAATAATGAAATGAGAAACCAATATGGAATTGCGCCCTTAAACCATTTTAATTCTGGTTTTTGTGTAAAATATATTTTAAGAAAAGGAATGATGGTTTTAATGTATGAACAGCACGAAGAAGAAATTTGGCATTTATCGAATATAGAAAGATTGGGTAGACTTTATCAAATTACTCAGCTAGATACTGAAGCTTCGGGCATCAAGCTTTTGTTTCATCAAGAGGCCCGGGAAAAAAAGTTATTAACTGAATTTATGGGACTAAAAACTGGTATGAAAGGCGGTAAAAACATTGATGAATCTAAAAAATTTCCATGGATCAAAGTCAGTCCAAATAATTTTGATTGTCTTGTCGAAGGATATGATTTTAAAATCAGTCCCACCGGCAAAATTCAAAAAGTTTAATTTAATGGCACATGGCACACCCTTGAGGTTTTTAAAACCTCAAGGGTGTGCCAAAAAGTTCTTCAATGCAGGAAAAAACAATAAATAAAAAAGCAATTCTAGCGCCAGATGGCTTTTATCACATCTACAACCGTGCGCATGGAAACGAAAAGTTATTTTTATCTGACGATAATTACCGTTATTTCCTGAGGCGTTTTGAAGAGGTTTTAGGATCTTATGTTGTTTTGCATTGTTATTGTTTAATGCCGAATCATTTTCATTTTTTAATTCAAATCAAAGGTCAGCCGGAACTAATCGCGCAATTTGAAGCGAACATGGATGAGGGCAATAATGGTGGTTTACACCCTCGTGTTGCTTTTGCTTTACACCCTCGAGGTCTCGAAGACCTCGAGGGTGTAAAGCACCCCTTTTTATCGATTGAAGAAATAGATAAGTTTTTGATTCAAAAATTTTCTAATTTTTTCAATGGATATACCAAAGCATTTAATAAACAACAACGTCGTTTGGGTGGTTTATTTATGTCTCCGTTCAATCGTATTGCTATAACTACCGATAGGTATCGTCAGGAGTTAGTGCCTTATATTCACTTAAACCCTGTCGAAGCTGGTTTATGTTATGATCCTAAAGGTTGGGAATATTCTTCTTATTCAAAAATCATTGAGACCATAAATCAAAATTCACCCAATGAAGTTGTCAGCTGGTTTGATGATATTGAAAATTTTAAAGTTTGCCATAGAACCTAAACAGCCGTTCAAATTGGTGCTCATCTAAGTAAGATTATTGTCGCCTAAAAAACCATATTATGCTTAAACGAACTTTATTATTTAGCAACCCTTATCACTTAAGCACGCGCAATCACCAATTACAAATTGCGACTAAAGAAACAGGCGAGATCAAAACCGTTCCAATCGAGGATTTAGGTTACGTTGTTTTTGAACATCCACAAATCACCTTTACGCAAAGTGTCATGCAATTAATGGCAGAAAATAATACAGCGGTTATTTTCTGTGACGCTAAATTTCATCCTTCTTCAATGCTCCTGCATTTGGATACACATTATACCCAAAGTGAGCGGTTTAAATTTCAAGTAAATGCATCTGAACCACTTAAAAAACAGATGTGGCAACAAACCATTAAGCAAAAAATACTCAACCAAGGTAGTTTACTTGCGAAAATCACTAAAAATGGAGATCCGCTATTTCATAAAGCAAAGCAGGTTAAGAGTGGCGACACCACCAACGAGGAGGCTAAAGCAGCACGCTATTATTGGTCCGAATTAATGGGGAATAATTTTCGGAGAGAACGCTTTGGAGACGCACCCAACCCGGCATTAAATTATGGCTATGCTATTTTGCGAGCAGCAACAGCGCGCGCCTTGGCTGGCAGTGGTTTATTGGCAACCTTGGGCATTCATCACCGCAACAAGTATAATTCATTTTGTTTGGCAGATGATATTATGGAACCCTATCGTCCGTATGTGGATGAGTTGGTACTAATTATGCAATTAGAAGGACTAAATTGCGAAGAACTTGGACTAGCGGAAAAAGCGGCTTTGCTCAAAATTTTAACAACGGATGTGGAAATGGGTAAAACCATAAGTCCGCTGATGATTGCTTTGGGCAAAACGACAGCTTCGCTAGCACAGTGTTTTGAAGGAACTAAAAAACAAATCAGTTATCCAAGTTTGAGGTGATGACAGAATTGCGACTAAATGCCTATCGTATTATGTGGTTATTTGTTTTTTTTGATTTACCAACCAATACAAAAAAGGAAAGGCGCACGGCTCAGCAATTTAGAAAAAGTTTGTTGAAAGATGGATTTACCATGATGCAATTTTCGGTTTATACAAGGCATTGTGCCAGTTTTGAGAGCGCCACTGTACACGAAAAAAGAATAAAAAAATTAGTACCGAGCGCTGGACATGTGAGTGTTTTGCGAATCACAGACAAACAGTACGGTGATATTGTCAACTTTTGGGGAGCAGCGACCAAAGCCATGCCCGAAACGCCACAACAATTAGAACTTTTTTAGGTGTAAAAAATGACTTACAAATAAAAAAAAGCAGAATCTAGGCCATTTACTTCCTAAAAACTGCTTTTTTTTTGAACGATATTTCCCTGTAAAACGATAGAAAACAACTACTTAAGAACGTTGGTAATATCGTCAATCTTAATCTTTAATCAAACCACAACTACGATTCCTTTCCTCTATCTTTTTTAAAAAAATATCGTCAATCTTAATCTTTAATCAAACCACAACCCATAAATAAAGGGATAGGCAAAAAAGGTAAATATCGTCAATCTTAATCTTTAATCAAACCACAACCAGTAGATAACACGGTGTAAAATTTATTTCAATATCGTCAATCTTAATCTTTAATCAAACCACAACTTACCTAAAGTAAGACCGAATACTTCAAGAATATCGTCAATCTTAATCTTTAATCAAACCACAACTCATCAAATGAATTTATATCATTTATAGCTAATATCGTCAATCTTAATCTTTAATCAAACCACAACTGTGTCATGCAAAGTGGTAATTGATGCTTCAATATCGTCAATCTTAATCTTTAATCAAACCACAACTCACCAACCCATTTTAAGAAGGTAATTAACAATATCGTCAATCTTAATCTTTAATCAAACCACAACTAAGGATTCCTGATAATTTCAAAGATTTTAAATATCGTCAATCTTAATCTTTAATCAAACCACAACTTACAATCGTTTCATAAACTTGGTTACCGTAATATCGTCAATCTTAATCTTTAATCAAACCACAACTACGCCTTTAAAAGTTGTAGGATTACCAAAATATCGTCAATCTTAATCTTTAATCAAACCACAACACTTCAACTTGATCGCCAACTTTAACGTAAAATATCGTCAATCTTAATCTTTAATCAAACCACAACATGCATAGCCTTAGCCGTTGTGGCGGTGGTAATATCGTCAATCTTAATCTTTAATCAAACCACAACTAAACGTGACACCGTGCTAGAATTTGAAGTAATATCGTCAATCTTAATCTTTAATCAAACCACAACCTGCAAATGCTTCGGCTTTTGTGTAAATCTAATATCGTCAATCTTAATCTTTAATCAAACCACAACCACTAAATCAATAGTGCGGCATTTCATATAAATATCGTCAATCTTAATCTTTAATCAAACCACAACTAGAGTTAAGCAAAACTAGATCATGGACAAAATATCGTCAATCTTAATCTTTAATCAAACCACAACTACGGCCGGACGGTTAATTTGTCATCAGGAAATATCGTCAATCTTAATCTTTAATCAAACCACAACTAAAACAATCGCAATCACCAGCCCCGGGGAAATATCGTCAATCTTAATCTTTAATCAAACCACAACTAAATATTATTGTATTGTTCGCCAGAATCAATATCGTCAATCTTAATCTTTAATCAAACCACAACGTAAAGCAGACAATTCTTTAAAGCGTATGTAATATCGTCAATCTTAATCTTTAATCAAACCACAACTTAGCCAATGATTATCTTTAATTCTAAAAAAAATATCGTCAATCTTAATCTTTAATCAAACCACAACAAAGACGACAGCGACTATCTAAATGAAAAAAATGTCGTCAATCTTAATCTTTAATCAAACCACAACAATGATTTTAACCGTGTCACGCTTAGCTTTAATGTCGTCAATCTTAATCTTTAATCAAACCACAACATAGGCTTAATGTAGATTGCTTTATTGTTGAATGTCGTCAATCTTAATCTTTAATCAAACCACAACTCACGCTTTACTATGTTCTCGTAATCATCCAATGTCGTCAATCTTAATCTTTAATCAAACCACAACACTGTTATCAACTTCAATTGGAATAGGAATAATGTCGTCAATCTTAATCTTTAATCAAACCACAACAGGTAATAGTTCTCTAATTCCACCCTAATTAATGTCGTCAATCTTAATCTTTAATCAAACCACAACCTAGAAGTTACGGGTGGCTTCGTAGCTGCAAATGTCGTCAATCTTAATCTTTAATCAAACCACAACCAATTTCGTATGATTCATCCTCGCCGCCGCAATGTCGTCAATCTTAATCTTTAATCAAACCACAACCACTCGAGGAAGGCGCATCACTTTCAATGAAATGTCGTCAATCTTAATCTTTAATCAAACCACAACTTAATCGAGTTCTTAATTTCATTCACCTGAAATGTCGTCAATCTTAATCTTTAATCAAACCACAACCTAATAGTAACTATTCGCTCATACTCTGCTAATGTCGTCAATCTTAATCTTTAATCAAACCACAACACTAACGTGATTGATAAAACAATGAAAGAGAATGTCGTCAATCTTAATCTTTAATCAAACCACAACTACATATATATATATAATATTAATTTATAAAATGTCGTCAATCTTAATCTTTAATCAAACCACAACTTACATTGCTTGCGTTCCTTATATCGCAGCAATGTCGTCAATCTTAATCTTTAATCAAACCACAACAATCAACTCGCCCGTCCAATTCTCATTTATAATGTCGTCAATCTTAATCTTTAATCAAACCACAACCTTTGATTGCTTAGTTATAGTTTCGGATTGAATGTCGTCAATCTTAATCTTTAATCAAACCACAACCCAGTGTCTTCAATCACTTCAAATTGGTCAAATGTCGTCAATCTTAATCTTTAATCAAACCACAACTTACAACGAGTACATTCTTTCAATCCTTGTAATGTCGTCAATCTTAATCTTTAATCAAACCACAACCATTGTGCTATATTGTTTTATTTATCCGTTAATGTCGTCAATCTTAATCTTTAATCAAACCACAACGCAAGTTCGATTAGTAGCGCAATAGCAGGAAATGTCGTCAATCTTAATCTTTAATCAAACCACAACACTCCTTCTTTGCAAAGTGCTGCGTCTTGCAATGTCGTCAATCTTAATCTTTAATCAAACCACAACATCTAAACGCTGATGCTCTTCACGGACATTAATGTCGTCAATCTTAATCTTTAATCAAACCACAACATCCGTTCGATCTTTTCGATAAATATAGAGAATGTCGTCAATCTTAATCTTTAATCAAACCACAACATAGGTTGCAAGCACAACCGCAGCACCAAAAATGTCGTCAATCTTAATCTTTAATCAAACCACAACTAAAACAGACGTAAGGGATTTCAATACTGTAATGTCGTCAATCTTAATCTTTAATCAAACCACAACACCATTGTGCGGTTACGTTTTACGCCCTCTAATGTCGTCAATCTTAATCTTTAATCAAACCACAACATACTTATCAAGGCTTTGTGATCTGCTGAAAATGTCGTCAATCTTAATCTTTAATCAAACCACAACCTTGTAAGTTGGACTAACCCATCCGATCTTAATGTCGTCAATCTTAATCTTTAATCAAACCACAACTAGTTAATGTGGATTACTCCAACTGAATTAAATGTCGTCAATCTTAATCTTTAATCAAACCACAACATGTAACCTAATGATTCAAGACTGCTAACGAATGTCGTCAATCTTAATCTTTAATCAAACCACAACTGAGTGACATCTGTACCACCGATAAACAAAAATGTCGTCAATCTTAATCTTTAATCAAACCACAACTTCGAGGTTACGCGGGGTTCTTTTATCCTTAATGTCGTCAATCTTAATCTTTAATCAAACCACAACACAATCAACGCGTTCACGATTCTCAGCTAAAATGTCGTCAATCTTAATCTTTAATCAAACCACAACTCATCAGGACTACAACTAAAACCACTACTTAATGTCGTCAATCTTAATCTTTAATCAAACCACCAGGTTAAAGCAGCGATTATTAATCGGCAACAATAAGTTAGCCGCAAATCACCCCATCTCCCGCTTACATTTCTTCCAAAACGAAAAAAACGAAGGGTGATAACCTTCAACTGTAAACATCCAATTGCGTTTATGTTCTGTACCTTTATAATGGGTGTTGAGTGGATGCTCTTTATAATGGATGTCTTTGAGATTGTATCGCTCAGTGAGTTCATTAAATTCATTGCAATACACTTGTATGTTCGGGATGTTCTTACTGAGGTCTAAGATGAATTGCATGACTTTTTCGGAGATGGGATAGTTTTCAAATTGGCTCGGTTCGAGCAATAAAATACGGTTGGCTTTTTCTGCCGTTCCCCAATTCGGATCCAAATTATAGGATGTGTAAATATAGGTTGGCAATGCGTGGTCGAAACGAAGTGTCTCGCTTTCTGGAAGCATTGTTTTGAGGGTTGGCATGACCGTAGTTGCAAGTCTGTCGGGAATAGGGAGGGCGTCAAATTGATCATAAGCGACATCTAAAAAGGTTCCTTTTTGATGTGTATAACAATACTTATTAATATTCTCTTGATTTGCGTAATATTTTTTGTTGCTATTTGCTCCAGCTACCCATTGCCAACTCAAGGCATTACTGGCCCAGTCGCCATCTAATAAATGATAATACATCCATTTTGCGGGAAGTAACCAGTCACTTTTGGCAATATTGCAAGCGATTGCTGCACTATACATTCGAAGGTGATTGTGCATATAACCTGTTTCGTACAAGGTTTGAATGGCATTATCAATGGCCTCTATTTCAGTTTCTCCATCCATGAGTGAACGGGATATCTCATAATTTTGAACATCAACTTGTGGTTGCCGAATCGCTTGATTAATTGCGTCTTTTTTTGCAATCCAAACCTGCTGCCAATAATCTCGCCACGCCAATTCTTGTATAAAATGCTCAATTTTTTTTAAATCACATCCTCGCTGTTGGACAGCTTCAAAAATTTGTTTAGTCGAAATCACTCCTCTAGAAATATAGGGTGAAAGTCGTGTCACATCTCCGTCTATATAATTCCTGTTTTTGACATATGACACAGGTTTTATTTGATCAATGAGATTGAGGATAGAAGTGTAATCTGTTTGAAACATGAAGTCCTGTTCTTGATTAAGTTTTTTATGCGTAACGAACTAGAATTAGCAAACAGTTAGTTGACAAGAATGTTCTAATGAAGATGGTTCAGCAACTGCTGCGACTGATCCTTTAGAAGGTGATCCTGTTTTTGTTGGCGGTGTCGAAAGGATGCAGCAATTTCTGATTAAAAATATTAATTATCCCGAGGAAGCACGAGAAAATGGTGAGCAAGGTGTTGTTTATGTTCAGTTTTACATTGAACCCGACGGTTCAATTACCGCTATTTCCGGAGCGAAGGGTGTGTCAAAAGCATTGGACGCAGAGGCTGTCCGGGTGATAGCCGCTATGCCAAATTGGACACCAGGATACAATCACAATCGTCACAAACCCATAAAATATACAATTCCTATGCAGTTTAGATTGGGTTAGTTAACCGAAGTTTTTTTCAATGATAGAACTTATTTCCACTTACCGCGTCCAAATTTTATGCAAAACTTAAAATAAGGCGAAAGTCCTGTTTTGCTATACATGCCCGGTATTATTCCTATTTCTGCTGAATGACCAGTAAGTTTGTGTTCACCGATTGAACTACTCGTAATTTCATATCCCAAACTAAATCCAATTGCTTGTCTATTCAAAAACGAAGATGGAATCACCGATTCTGAGGTGGATTCTGGTATACCTGATTCATTCGTGAATGTATAGTCATATTGAATACCATCTCCCTTGTTTGTGAGTAGAATATTAATGTCAAAATAAAAGTCTATTATCTGCGATCGACTTGCGTTAAATTTCATCTTAGATTCTGTGATGGCAAGTATTTTGCTCTTGATAGCAATTTGGTAACTGCCACCTATTTTTAGAGTCGTATTTCGTTGGTTTATTTCTGCGATTGGTGATTGGATATCATTAAAATAATTAAAGTTCGGCTGTTCTTCCAATTGATCGGAATATGCAGTTGAAAAAGTTCTTTTATAATCGGAAATTAAACCTAATCTGACATTTATTTTATGGTAACTCGGAATGTTGGTGTATAATAGATACGGTTTATTCTCTTCATTCTTGGCAGAAAGTGGACGACGTTTGTTTACCGTAAAGTGAAAGACAGGCAGACTTACAATTGCGGAAAGATCGATCGGTGAAATTGTTCTTTCTGATTGAAGAATGGATTCATCAAAAGCTAAATCTTTATAGACAATAGGGACGTAAAAATCGATAAAAAGTTCTCCCTTTTTTATTGAATGAAAGCGGCCGGATGCACCGATTCCCATATTCATGGCAAACGGATCAGTGAATGAATTTTTTAAACTATTTATTTTGACAAGAGCATTTGCGGAAGCACTGTAAAAAACATCTCCTTCATCAATGTGCTCCTCTGATATCAATGTGGCTGATTCACTTTCAATTAGTTCCAGATTTCTATTAATCATATTTGCACAGCTCGACAATAAGAGCAGGGATAGGGTAATAAAAGTTAACTTGTTTGTCATGCTTAACATTAAATGCAAATTAATACGATTGAATTATTCTTAATCAGGTTCTATTGTTCCTTTTTATTGCTGTTCAGTTAGTACCTCTCAACCTTGGAATTATAAGACAACGAAATTATCAATTTTTTCAATGATACCAAAATCAATGAATCCGTTTATTGTTGTAAAGTGGTTTTATAGATCTTATAAAATAGAGGTTCAATTAATTTCTCTATGTTAGATTGGCCTGCTGCATAAAAAAAAGAGATTGCCCATTGGACAATCTCTTTAACTATTATTGGTATTCTTAAGTTTTAGTACACTCTAATTTTTATTGCTGATAAATAAACTTTTTGACAGCAATAATTGCACCATCACCGCTGATTATTTTCGCAAAGTAAATGCCACTTGAAGGCAAATCACTAAGTTCTAGTTGAACATACTGCGAAGCGCTGTTCACAACCATGATTTCTTTTCCTAAAAGGTCAGTGATAAGGATCGTTCCAACAAATTGATTTGCAAATTGTAAGTTGATCACACTTTCCGCAGGATTAGGATAGAGTAGGACGTCTGAACTCGAAAATTCTGCTATTCCTGAATCATCTATAATCGTCGTGTCTTCTGCACATGGGTATAACGTATCACCGTAAATATTATCGATATAACAAATATTATCACCAACTCTTCCATCTAAATTATAATCAGGAAAAACGACAATTTGATCATAGGTGTTTCCAATATGTCCTGAGAAATCAAACGAAAGTAATTCCCACTGATTAATCACTGTATTTGGTATTTTAATTTCAGGAAGGGCAAAACCGTCCGCAGCAACTAACTTGATTCCAACATCAGAAATAACCGGTTTATAAACCATGACATTAATAGTGCTGTTCTCAGCATCAATTGTCCATTCACCAATTCCTTCACCGTGAGTAGATTCATAACCTGCCCAAGGATTACCTGTTACTAAAGCTGTAAACTGAGCAACTGTAGATGAACAGTTAATGCCTGTTGTGTCTGGATTTTCTACGATTTCAACTGGTGGGTTCGAATCATTTTCAAATACCGTCCATGTCCAATCAGCTCCATTGCCATCTACTTCGTGATCGATTGGGACATTTGGTCCAACTAAAACAACTGGATCACATAAGTCTTCTAAATCCCCATAAACATTGTCAATATAACAAATATTATCACCAACTCTTCCTGCTAAATCAAAATCAGGGAAGATGACAATTTGATCATAGGTGTTTCCGATATGTCCTGAGAAATCAAACGAAATTACTTCCCATTCATTAATTAACGTGTTCGGAATTTTGATTTCACCCAATGAGAAGCCATCTGCAGATACAAGTTTTACACCAACATCAGAAATAACCGGCTTATAAACCATGACATTGATCAAGCTATTATCTGCATCAATTGTCCATTCACCAATACCTTCTCCATGAGTAGATTCATAACCAGCCCAAGGATTTCCGGCCATAAGAGCGGTGAATTTTGCCACAGTTGAAGAGCAGTTAATTCCTGTTGTATCAGGATTCTCAACGATTTCAAGTGCAGGGTTCGTGTCGTTTTCGAAAACAGTCCATGTCCAATCTGCTCCGTATCCATCTACTTCATGATCAATTGGAATATATGGAGGATCTGCTGGAGGGCAAAGATCTTCTAAATCACCGTAAAAATTATCGATATAACAAATGTTATCACCAACTCTTCCTGCCAAATCAAAATCAGGGAAGATGACAATCTGATCATACGTATTTCCGATATGCGCGGAGAAATCAAACGAAATAACTTCCCATTCATTAATGAGGGTATTCGGTATTTTAATTTCTGGCAATGCAAAACCATCTGCTGCAACTAATTTTATTCCGACATCAGAAATAACTGGTTTATAAACCATGATATTAATGATGCTATTCTCAGCATCAATTGTCCATTCACCAATTCCTTCACCGTGAGTTGATTCATAACCTGCCCAAGGATTACCTGTTACTAAAGCTGTAAACTGAGCAACTGTAGATGAACAGTTAATGCCTGTTGTGTCTGGATTTTCTACGATTTCAACTGGTGGATTGTAATCATTTTCGAATACCGTCCACGTCCAATCTGCTCCATTTCCATCTACTTCGTGATCAATCGGAACATTTGGTCCTTCAAGAATAACAACCTCACAAAGATCTTCGAGATCCCCGTAAAAATTATCGATATAACAAATGTTATCTCCAACTCTTCCCGCTAAATCAAAATCAGGGAAGATAACAATTTGATCATAAGTGTTTCCAATATGTCCTGAGAAATCAAACGAAATAACTTCCCATTCATTAATGAGGGTATTCGGTATTTTAATTTCTGGCAATGCAAAACCATCTGCTGCAACTAATTTTATTCCGACATCAGAAATAACTGGTTTATAAACCATGACATTGATAGTGCTGTTCTCTGCATCAATCGTCCATTCACCAATTCCTTCGCCGTGTGTAGATTCATAACCCGCCCAAGGATTACCTGTTACTAAAGCTGTAAACTGGGCAACTGTAGATGAACAGTTAATGCCTGTTGTGTCTGGATTTTCAACCATTTCTACTGGTGGATTGTAATCATTTTCGAAAACAGTCCACGTCCAATCCGCGCCGTAACCACCCAATTCGTGATCAACAGGAATATAAGGTGCAGGAGCTACTGGGCAAAGATCCTCTATATCACCATAGAAATTATCGATATAACAAATATTGGTTCCTGCTCTTCCCGCCAAATTAAAATCAGGGAAGATGACAATTTGATCATAGGTGTTTCCAATATGTCCTGAGAAATCAAACGAAATAACTTCCCATTCATTAATGAGGGTATTCGGTATTTTAATTTCTGGCAATGCAAAACCATCTGCTGCAACTAATTTTATTCCGACATCAGAAATAACTGGTTTATAAACCATGACATTGATAGTGCTGTTCTCTGCATCAATCGTCCATTCACCAATTCCTTCACCGTGTGTAGATTCATAACCTGCCCAAGGATTACCTGTTACTAAAGCTGTAAACTGGGCAACTGTAGATGAACAGTTAATGCCTGTTGTGTCTGGATTTTCAACCATTTCTACTGGTGGATTGTAATCATTTTCAAAAACAGTCCACGTCCAATCAGCTCCATAACCACCCAATTCGTGATCAACAGGAATGTAAGGGGGGGCGCAAGGACCACCTTCATCACCGTAAACATTATCAAAGTAACAAATATTATCCGTTCCTCTTCCTGCTAAGTTAAAATCAGGGAAGATCACAATTTGATCGTAGGTTAAACCTCCGATATGTCCAGAAAAATCAAATTCGAGTTGTTCCCATTCGTTAATGAGTGTATTTGGTATTTTTATTTCACCTAAAGATGCTCCACCGGCGTCAACCAATTTTATTCCAACATCACTAATTACGGGTTTCCATACCATTATTCGTATGATACTGTTGCTCGCATCTATGGTCCAAGACCCTATATCTGCACCGTGCATAGTTTCGCAACCAGCCCATGGTGCACCTGCGGCTAAGGCTGTAAATTTTGCCACTGTCTCCGAACAATTCAGCCCTGAAGGGTCCGGATTTGGAATAATTTCTAAGGGTGGATTGTAGCTATTTTCGAAAACAGTCCATGTCCAATCTGCGCCAAATCCACCTACTTCATAGTCAACGGGTATATTTTGTCCCCAACTCGCTAACGAGAGGAGTGATACACATGCAGCCGCCATGATTTTCTTCATTTTGTATTGATGTAACATAATTCTTGAATTAATTAGTTTTCTGACTTTATGCTAATTCATCAAAATAGATCTCGCGCAAGTCACTTATTGTCAAATTTACAATAAGAATTAATTAAAACAAGTTTTCTTATAGTATTTTTTACTATAAGTTGATAAATTGTTAGTTATCAACGAATATCGTTCACTTTTTTAGTAAGTGTGACGGGAGTTTTTAGCAAATGCATTCATTATTTCTAACAATAGGGTAACTGTTATACAATAAAAAAAAGAAAAGCTATCTTATTTGAAGATGGTCACGTGACCGCGATAATCATACTTTTTATCGGAAAGCGTGTCTTTAAATTCGATCGACCAAATATAGACACCGTCTTGAACAATTACACCATTATAGGTGCCGTCCCAACCAATATTGATATCGTAAGATTCAAAAATGATCTCTCCCCAACGGTTAAAGATTTTTAAATTGAAATGGTCGGGATCAACTCGGGATGTGAAGACAGGACTAAATTTATCATTTATTCCAGTTGCATCTGGTGTAAAGGCATTGGGAATATAGAAGATCATGATGTCTTCATAAGCGACTGTTTTGTATGCTGTATCAGCGCATCCGTATTCGTTTTGTGCAATAAGTATTACCTCGTATACCCCGCCAATTATTTCAGGATAGGTATGTGTAGGTTCAAATTCAGAAGAAGAGGAAGTGCCGTCACCAAAATTCCATGAATAAAGTGAAGAATTAGTGGAGAAGTTAGTAAAGTCAACCGTTGTATTTGTAATGTTGATAACGTCAGGAAAGATTGCGAAATTCGCTTCCGGTATGGCGACGGAGGTAATGTAATCTGACCTTGTTTCACTCGCCGTGCAACCATCTACCGTAACGGTTAAAGTGACATCATAAACGCCGGGCGTATAGATATGATAGTTGTCTCCGCAATCTGTTGAAATGTCTCCATCTCCAAACTCCCAAAGGCAATCGTCTCCCATTGGGCTTGAAAGATTTATGAATGCCACGCCAAGAGGAGCACAACCTACCAGTTTATTTGCATTGAAATCAACTATTGGATAGGGTTTAATGAGAATTTGTATGGTGTCAGTAACGGCATCACATGAGCCGTTCGATACCGTCCATACCAATTCGTAGGTTCCAATTGCAAGGCCATTTATAGTCGTTAGTGGATCCGTTGAATCGTCAAAAACAACAGCTGTCGGTCCACTAGCTTGCGTCCATTCGCCAGAAGATGATCCTGCAGGCGAATTGCCTAACAACGCACTTGCGTCTGTTTCACAAAGCGATTGATCTGGACCCGCATTGCTAATAGGCAAGTCATAGATATTTATAACTGCGGTGTCAGTCGTGGGAGTACATGTTCCGTTGCTCACCGTCCATACTAAGATATAAGTTCCTTCGATTAGGTCAGTAATAGTTGTTACAGGATCTGTCGCGACCGAAAAAGTAACAGGGGCGGGTCCACTTTCCATTGCCCAAAGACCTGTAGAAGTACCGAGTGGAATATTGCCTTCTAAAGTGGTCTCAGTTAGGCCGCATAATTCTTGATCTTCGCCAGCATTACTGATTGGTGAATCATAAACGTTGATTAGTACCGTGTCAACAGAATCAATACAGACACCGTTACTCATTGTCCATGCGAGTGTATACGTTCCTTCTACAAGATCCGTAAATAACGAATAGGCATTGGTTGGATCTGAAAAGGTAGGAATGGATGGGCCTGAAAGGCAGGTCCAGACTCCAGAAGTACTTCCAATCATTACATTTCCATTTAATGCCGTCGTATAAGAATTACATAAATCTTGATCAGGTCCTGCGTTGCTTATTGGTTGGTTGTATACCGTAATGGTCATGGTGTCTTCTATCGTTGGACATGTTCCGTTGCCAACGGTCCAAACCAATTCGTAAACTCCCTCAAAGAGACCTGTAATTTCGGCCGTTGGGCTTGTGTCATCATCAAAAGTTGGAGATCCTGGACCAGACAATACAGTCCATGTTCCGAAGCCTGAATCGACTAATGGTGTATTTCCAGCCAATGCAACTGTATTGGTGTCGCAAACTTCTAGGTCAAATCCAGCGAAACTGGTCGGGTGCTCGTAAACGGTAACCACTACTGTATCATCATCTTCACATCCTTCAAAATCCGTCCCAATTACTGTGTATGTGATCGTTGTACCTGGAGTAAAAGCAATACTGTCGAGGACACCGTAATCCCAGGTGTAGATTCCACCAATTCCTGCACCTGTGCCAAATAAGAGCGCTTCCTCACCTGAACATAGTTCTAAATCTGGTCCTGCATCAACTTGGTAATCAAAACTAAATCCAGCGTAATAAGCCCCTGCTGCCGCATTTCCATTCACTGCAATAAATCCCGCAGCCATTGCTCCAGTTGAATTAACGGTCACATCTCCAATCATATCTAACTTATATGTTTCCCATTCTGGCAAACCAATAGCAGGTTCTGGTCCTGCTGCTCCTCCTAGCACGGATCCGTTAACAGTAACTACAGCGCCGGTTACGGTAATGATGTACAATTTACCGTCAAAAATAGTTGGACCTATTCTATCAATGTCAGGTATTGCATCAATAAAGTCAGTCAAATAACATTCGAGTGGTGGAATAAAATTGAATTCACTCGTGGCAGAACTTGTGTTTGCTGCCGTGCATTGATACACATAGGCTGGCTGAGACGTTTTGATTACCATATTTTTGTGCAGTGTACCACTGTAATATGATTCGGGAACAAGATAATAATCACCTTCGTTAATCGTAGCGACTGGCGTTAGAATATCATTGATATAAATTGCTGTTCCATCTACTGTCGCAACAACCAGTGGTCGCTCCATTATTGGCCCACCTTGACCTTCAACTACAACATGTTCTGTTCCCAATAACTGAATGGGAACTATTTGCACCATTCCTCCATCTTGGAAACCTTCAGAATGAATAGAGCCCATATAGTTTCCAGTATTGACAGCTATGTTCTTATTTGAACTAATTCTTGCCCCAATAAAGCCGTTCATGTTCGCCGTTGTCGCTGTTGTATACCCACTTAAGACATAGGTATCTCCCGCATTCAGAAAGATGGTAAGGGCATCAGCATAAATGAGTCCTGCAGGGGCCTCAAAAATTACCGCAGGATTATAACCACTCACGCTTACAACTGTTCCATTTTCAGTGGCCATGATAGACGTGACAAAATTTCGATTGGTATTAGAAACCATTTGAGGCATACTGCCCGTATAAAATTGCTTACCTAAGGCCGCACGTCCTTTACAGGCGATTGATGTGGCCTGTTGCGCCGCTTTAATCCGAACGTTGCAATAAAAATCGTAAGGGGCACTTGCAATAAATCCACTCGCACGAAGGACCGTTGCTAAACTGTCATGTGGCACTGCAACTTCTGTGCCCGGGAATTGCCCCGAACCGATAAAAATAGATGCGGGATTGTCCTGTGATATTGTTGCAGTTGCTACGGTGGCTCCGTTTCCGTCGACTAAAGTAACGAGGAAGGGTGTTGGTTCAGGTGTACTCAAGTAGACATACTGTTCTGCAATTTGTGAATTCTGACGGCTGTGAAAAGCAGGGAAATAATGGATAGAATCTAGTTGACCAAATGAGAAATTGGAGAGAAATAGCAGGAGAAATAAGACGAATTTGCTAAAATTGGATTTAAATTTAGCCAGTATAAGTCTAGATTGAAGGCATTCGCTCATATATTAAAGTCAGTTATTAATCAGCCATTTACTGCGAATGTATGAAGATTATTTTGGATTTTAACATTGTCTCAACGAATTATATTTTTTTTTTGATTCCCCGTAATCTTACCAGTAAGATTTTGCAACGGCTAGTACAAGTCTATCAAAAAGTCTATCTCCAAAGTATCTGCGGTTAAGTTTGTAGCAAAATTCATCAAGGTAAAGTTGTAAATAT
>Ga0222659_1000688_pt1 | contig 17661 bp, 16 predicted proteins | sample AntAcemetagen547_FD_179850 | JGI IMG/M metagenome (GOLD analysis project Ga0222659, IMG submission 179850) | Saline water microbial communities from Ace Lake, Antarctica - #547 | ecosystem: Environmental > Aquatic > Non-marine Saline and Alkaline > Saline | place: Antarctica: Ace Lake...
AGAACTAGCGGCTAACAACCACAAAGATTGGTTTGACATCAACCGAGATCGCTACCACAAAACCATCAAAGAACCGTTTGAAGTATTCGTTTCGGACTTGGTAGATGAGTTGAAAAAAGATGACTCTAGGCTTAATATCAATCCGAAATCAGCCATTTTTCGAATCAATCGAGACATACGCTTCAGTAAGGATAAATCTCCTTATAAACTGAATCGATCGGCTGCTATTGCGCCAAACGGTAAGAAGAGTATTGCCCAAGGTGGGATCTACATAGAAATTGGTCCTGGAAGGATGATGGTAGGAGGTGGAGCATTTCACCCCGATAAAGAAGAGCTGCAAAGCATCAGGGAGGCCATAGCCGCTAAGCCCAAGAAGTTTAGAGAGGCGATTGAAGATGAGAAGTTTTTGAAGTTCTATGAAGAAATTTACGGAGACGAGAATAAGCGCTTGCCGAGCAAAGAGCTCATGGAAGCTGCCGCAAAAGAACCGCTCATTTTTAAGAAGAATATGTACTACTTCTGTGAGTCTTCTCCCGAAATGGTTACTTCAGATAATCTTATTCAAAATATTGTAGAGCAGCACAATGCGGCCAATCTAATAAGGGAGTTCATCTCAAAAGCCGTGGGCTAATCTTCATTTTTGATCTTATTCCAAGTGTCGATGAGATTATCCTGATTTGGACGATTTTCTTCCTCTTCGGTTAAGGCTGGGGTATCCTTAAGCGATTGGCGACATTCTTCTGGTAGAGATTGATAAAGAGCGGTTCCCTTTGTTTTCCAAGCTATCATTTCATCAGATACTTGTTTGATTACTTTCCCAGGATTTCCAACCACTAGGCTCCTCGCGGGAATATCCTGTCCTGCTGCGACAAAGCTCAAGGCCCCGACAATCGATTCCTTGCCAATCTTAACATCATCCATGATAACGGCATTCATGCCAATGAGACAATTCTCCCCTAGATGCGCACCGTGAATTACAGCTCCGTGACCTACATGGGCTGAAGGCTCCAGAACCACCGTTTTTCCTGGGAACATATGGATGGTGCAATTCTCCTGAACGTTGCAGCCATCTCCAATTTCTATTCGGCCCCAGTCTCCTCGTATGGCGGCTCCAGGTCCGATGTAGACATCTTTTCCGATAGTCACATTTCCTGTCACCGTTGCATTCGGATGAATAAATGCTGTTGGGTGCACAACAGGAGTGAAGCCCTTGAAGGAAAAGATATTACTCATAAATTAAACGTTTGGGTTTTCCAGAATCACAGCATAGCCTTGACCAACACCAATACACATGGTGCAGAGGGCGTAGCGCTTGTTTTGAAGGTTGAGTTCTAGAGCTGCAGAATAAGTGATCCTGTTTCCAGACATGCCTAGCGGGTGTCCCAGAGCTATAGCTCCGCCGTTTGGATTGATACGTGGATCATTGTCCTCAAGTCCAAGCGAACGAGTCACTGCTAAACTTTGTGCAGAGAAGGCCTCGTTGATCTCAATCACATCCATGTCATCTAGGCTAAGTCCCGCTCTTTTAAGCGCCTTTCTGGTGGCGTCGACTGGACCTATGCCCATAATTCTTGGCTCCACACCAGCTACTCCGCTGCACACGATGCGAGCCAGCGGCTTCAAGTTGTGTGTTTTTAGTCCTTGCTCAGAAGCGATGAGAGTGGCACAAGCTCCGTCATTTAGGCCCGAAGCATTTCCTGCAGTCACGGTGCCTCCTTCTTTGCGAAAAGCAGGTCGTAGTCCAGCTAAAACCTCTGCGGTTGTGCCTTTCCTTACAAATTCATCGTGAGCAAATCGTATGGGATCTTTCTTCCGCTGAGGAATAAACACGGGTAGAATCTCCTTGTCAAGTCTTCCGTTTTCTTGGGCTCTTGCAGCCTTCTCGTGACTCCAAGCGGCAAAGCGATCTTGGTCTTCACGCGAAATTTTATGGATGTCGACTAGGTTCTCGGCGGTTTGCCCCATGGCATCCGTACCGTAAATCTCTTCCATTTCTGGGTTGATAAATCTCCATCCAAAACTGGAGTCATAGAGCTTGCTGTCCTGACCAAATGGGGTTGATGCTTTAGACATTACCCATGGACCGCGTGTCATGTGTTCCATTCCTGCCGAAATAAACACGTCACCTTCATTTGCTTTGATGGCTCTGTAAGCATGAACGATTGCGCTCATTCCCGAGGCGCAAAGTCTGTTTACCGTTTCACCGGGAACGATGAAGGGGAGGCCAGCCAAAAGGAGCGCCATTCTAGCGATGTTCCGATTGTCTTCACCTGCTTGATTGGCGCAACCCATAATTACGTCATCGATCGCCGCCCAATCCATATCAGGATGGCGATCCATGAGCCCCTTGAGAGGGTATGCTGCCAGATCATCGGCCCTCATAGTGCTCAGTGTCCCTCTGAATCGGCCTATTGGCGTTCTGATTCCATCTACGATGTATGCTTCTTTCATATTAGATTTCCCAGTCTTTTGAAGTTCTATAAACGCTACCAAAAAAGGATGCTACAACATCTTCGTCTTGATTGGTAATGCTAATTTGATAATGTGCTACTTTTTCGCCGAGGTTGGTTTCCTGCGCTTCAGCCGTTAGTATGTCTGCCAATTGTACTTGCCGAAAGTGAGCGATGGACGTCCCTGTTGATACAGACATTTTTCCATGGCCATTGCTGGCAAAGGCCAATGCGCTATCGGCAAGGCTGTAGGTTATACCACCGTGAGCAATGCCAAATCCATTCAGCATTTCGTCCTTCACCTTCATTTTGAGCTTGGCGTAGCCTTTGTCCACTACTATTACCTCAATGCCCAGCCATCGACTGAAAGCATCTTTTTTCATCATCTCCTCCACAATCCTCCAGGATGACGGCTTTTTATCGGGCATTAATTTTCAATTAGGTTTTCTGAATAGAAGGACTTTTTTTCCTTCACCATTTTCTTTAGCAATACACTCGGTCTGTAACGGTCTTCACCGTATAAATCTTGAAGCGCTTCCAATTGTTGTAAAACGACATCTATCCCCAACTCATCGGCCCATTGAAATAAGCCTTTAGGATAGTTGACTCCTCGAGTCATGGCGAGTTCGATTCCTTCTCGGGTAGAAATGTTAAGGTAAAGGGCGTCAGCAGCCTCGTTGATCAACATTACCAGAATTCGGTGAAGCACTTTTTGCCCCAGTTCCCTGTCTTCTGTTGGCTTAGGATTTTCGGCTCCATCGGTGTAGTCATAATATCCTCTTCCTGATTTACGCCCCAACCAGCCTGCTTCCATCATTCGCTTTTGAGTGAATGATGGTCTGTATCGAGGGTCGTAGAAGAATTCGGTGAAAACTGTTTCCGTAACAACATAGTTGATGTCATTTCCGATGTAATCCATTAATTCAAAAGGCCCCATTCTAAAGCCACCCAGCTCTTTTACGGCCCAATCAATGGTGGGAACATCAGCAATGCCTTCTTCTAAAATACGAAGGGCTTCACCGTAAAATGGGCGAGCCACACGGTTTACAATAAAACCAGGTGTGTCTTTCGCGATCACAGTCACTTTTCCCCATGAGTCGATCAGGTTTCTTGCCTCTACCAGTGCATTTACTGCTGTTTGAACAGCAGGTATTATTTCTACCAACGGCATTAAAGGCGCAGGATTGAAAAAGTGAATTCCGAGAAGTCGATGAGGTTTAGTGCATGCCGACGCAATTTTGGCAATACTCAAACTTGACGTATTCGTAGCAAGTATCGTAGTGTCGTCAGCTATTAGTTCTAAGTGACTAAATAGGTTTCTTTTAGCGTCTAAGTTTTCAACAATAGCTTCAATCATTAAGTCGGCGCCAGCTAGGTCTTCGAGATTATTGCAAAACTCGATTCTTGCATGAATAGCATCAGCTTCTTTGCGCGTTAAGCGCTCTTTTTGCACTTGTCGATCGAGTATTTTTGTCAGCTTTCCCGATGCTATTTCCAGGGCTTCTCTACTGTTGTCAAATAGGCAAACATCATGGCCTGCGGTGGCGGCAACTTGGGCGATACCAGCGCCCATTGAGCCACTTCCGATTACCGCAATTTTGGAGTTTTTATCTAGTTTACTCATTTCTTATTCTCCTTTAAAATCAGGTTTTCTCTTTTCCAGAAATGCCGTTACTCCCTCATTGTAATCGTATGTGCTGCCCGCCTTCGTTTGGAGCTGTTCTTCCAAAGCAAGCTGGGAGGATAAACTATTTTGCATGGAGTAGTTCAGCGCTTTCTTTGTGAAAGCTAGCCCTTTTGTGGGCATTCCAGCTAGTTTCGACGCTATTGATTCTATGACAGAATCAAAGTCGTCATCTGGCACAGCTTTGTAGATCATCCCCATATTTTGGGCGTCTGCTGCAGAAACCTTGTCGCCTAGCATCATCAGAGCCGAAGCTCTTTGAAAACCGATAAGTCTTGGAAGAAAAAATGTTCCTCCACTATCGGGAATGAGTCCGATTTTGCTAAAAGCTTGTATGAAAGAGGCGGATTCACGGGCTATTACCACATCGCAAGCTAGGGCTATGTTTGCTCCAGCACCTGCTGCAACGCCATTTACCGCAGCAATCACGGGCTTATCGAGGTTTCTGATCTTCTCAATGATTGGGTTGTAGTGGTCGCGAACAATGCTACTCAGAAGAGGCCCTTCTGGGTCGGTAACTTCCTGCAGATCTTGGCCTGCACAAAACGCTTTTCCTATTCCTTGAATTACCACTGCTCGCACCGCTTTATCAGCTTGACAATCATCAAGAGCAGCGTGCAATGCATAAGACATTTCCTTGTTAAAACTGTTGAATACTTTGGGTCGATTAAGCCTGAGAAAAGTAATCCCCCCTTGCTTTTCGATTAGAATTGATTCCATGCTGTTCGTTGAATTGATTGAACGAAGTTAAGCGAAAAGATAGAGCCTACAAGACAGTTGAGTCGTGCCGAAGTCCTGATGTTCCGTGAAGGAATTGTGGGCAACTTCTTATTTGTTTTTGTAGCTTTCGACGAAATACATTTAAAACTTTAACTACTATGAAATTTCGTTTTACGCTATTTGCCTTTCTCTTAACCTCTTTAGCCTTTTGCCAAGACATAGAAGGACGTTGGGTGAATTCAAGTTTTTCAGGCGATGAAAATTTGGCCTACGAATTTCTAGAAGATGAAATTGTTAAGATGTATTACGCAGGCAAGGAAATAAATACAAAAAAACCTGTCGTATATGATCTCAAGGAAAAGGGAGACTTTTTTGTGATGACCATGCAGTACACCAATGCTATTAATGGATTTAGCGCCAATGTTTTCGGTCTAGTCAAAATTATCAGCAAGAATCAAATGAAAATGGAGTTTTGGGATAAAAATAAATTACCCGAAGAGCTGGAATTCAGCACCGAATCATTGATTTATACGAGAGAGTAATCACTTTAAGGGCTTCATCGAATGAGAAGATCCTATTAAAATTGGAGATTTCCTTAGGGAAATTCGAAGGAAAGGCAGCTCTTGGTTAAATACAGCCAAACTTTTGAAGAGGCGGTTAAAGCGGCCACGACGGGCTGAGCTCCTTGGTAGATCACTCCTGCTGATGACAAATGGAAGATGACAGGAGTCGTGTCTTCGATCATGGTAGAAAATATTCTCGGTTTGGATATCCCTCAAGTAATTGATAACTATTAAGATTGATTGAAGTTTAAAATAGAGAAAGAGAACTAACCCTCTCTTTTTAATATTTCATTTCTTTATCCTCACTTAACCAAATCATTGCTCGATGAAAACCCCTATTTATTTTTTCCTGTTCGCGATTACACTCTTATTTCACTCTTGTGGAACGGGAGAATCAGTAGATTCTGCTCAGGTTAGCGATAGCAATGCAACAGAAGCGCCTCAGATAGATGATGGTCACAACAGCGAGGGTTCATTGGATTGGATGGGCACGTATGCGGGTATTCTTCCCTGCAGCGATTGCGAAGAACTCCAAGCTGAAGTAACTCTGAGAGAAAATGGGCGCTTCTCCCGCAAATTGATCTACAAAGGAAAATCGAAGACTCCACTGCTTAGCATGGGAATGTTCGAGTGGAACGAGGCAGGTTCTGAAGTTACCCTAAAGAGCTTCAAAGGAAACAACCAAGTCTTCAAAATGGGAGAGAACCGACTCATTTATCAACTTTCCGAGGGAGGCTCAGGAGAGTTCTTTCTATCGAAAGTTCAAGTAACTCAAGAAGATGCAGTTTAGCTCTAAACGCTGTTTCATTTAGATTACCGATCTTCCTATCCCAGAACCGAGAATGTTATTTGCTTCAGGGCTTTTCAGCCAATCGTGAAGAATGCCAGAATAGATTTCTCTGAAATCGGTAGTGTAAATCAAATCACCTTGATCCAGATTTTCGAGCGAAGGCATTTCGCCTCTTAGACCTGGTTTTTTCAATCCACCACTGAGTAGTATGAGGTTTCCTGCGGTGCCGTGATCGGTTCCACCACCTGCATTTTGAGACACCCTGCGTCCGAATTCGCTGAAGACCATTACCAACGTATCATCCCAAAGGTTTGCCTGTTGCAAGTCATTCCTAAATGCGGTTAAGGAATTCCCAACATTCTTGAGCAATCGTTCCTGCGTGCCTCTTTGATTGGCATGTGTGTCAAATCCCGAGATGGAAGTATAGAAGACCCTCGTTTCAGCACCGGACTTGATAAGATTGGAAACGATGCGAAGATCAGCACCTAATACATTCGACGGATAATCGCTCTCTTTTAAATCCGTTTTGATCAAACTCGTTAGGTAATCGGCACCTTCAGTAACGCGAGTCGCCGTTTGGTAGAGGTAGGAAGCCATGTCATGATCGTGTTCCTTGCTATGTGCTATTGCTTGCAAAAGACGATCATCCTTGATCCGTTTGATTCCATTCAGGTTGGCTATCGCCAATGATTTTCCCTCGGAGGCCTTCATTGCTAAACTCAAGCTTTCGTTGATTTCCAGTGATGGAAAGTCACTTTGGCTCTTTTCAGACCAACGTCCAAGCCAACCTTGATCAGAATATGATTTCCCATCCGTGGCTGTGTGCCATATGTCCATACTTCGAAAATGCGACCGATTTGGTTCGGGATATCCGACCCCTTGGAAAATAGCCATCTCTCCTTCATCGAAAAAACTCTTCAGAGAAATCAATGATGGATGTAGACCTATTTCATCAGTTAATTGAGCCACACCGGCAGGGCTTATAGACAACTTGGGTCTACTCTTGTAGTAGATGTCATTTCTGAATGGAACCAATGTATTGAGCCAGTCATTTCCGCCTGAAAGCTGCACTACCACCAAGCGTTTCCCCATAAAGGATGAAGGAGTCGAAAACTTGAATAGGTTAGGAATCATCGTTGCGGTGCCTGCTATCCCGGTTGTCTTTAAGAAATCTCTTCTGTTTTGCATGGCTACTTGAGTTGGTATTCGGGTAAGGATGCAATAAGAGCCAGAGCACCTTTGGTTCCTTGAGAATTGAGAAGTTTAATTTCCTCGATCATTTCGTTTTGCGCGAGGACCGTTTCGGGGATCAACCAATTGGTTATTTGGGTGGTTTGATCGGCGTATGCCAAATGCCCAAATGCGTTTTCAATATCTGAGATATTCGGCTCCACTTGTAGCCCTTTTTTAAACCGTTTCGAGAGATTTTCAGTTAGGTCTTCCCCTTGAGCAAATGACTTATTCGTTTTCAATTCGTAATCATTTTTCAGCAAAATAGCCCTGGCAAGCGAAAGCCTAGTAGGCAGGGTAGAGGCATCAATCCAGCCTTTTCCAGCAGGCCATCCTGCCACGTTTGGCGGCTGAAAGAGTATTTGACCTAAACTCTTTTGAATGGCTATTCGATAGAAATTGTTCTCTGCACTGAGGCGAAAGTCTCTCTCTAGGCGAACCAATAGTTCAACTGGAGATAGAATATCTTGTCCAATGATTTCTTCTGACCAGAATTCTTTCGAATTTACAATGGCTAGCAGAACAGGGGCTATTTCATAGTCTCCCTCGTAAAAGGTTTTCGTCAAATTTGACTGTAGTTTTTCACTGGGTGGTTTTCCTAAAAAATAACGGGCAATTTTTCCTGAGACATATTCTGCTGCATCCTCCTCTTCAAGTATTCTCTCAATGATTTCTTCACCACTCCAGTTTTTTGTTTCACCAAAGAACGTTTTCGTTCCTGAGTCATGTTGTCGTTCGTTCAGCTTGAAACTTTTATCGGCTCCTACAGCCCAGCCAGTGAATGCCCGCGCCGACTCCTTGATGTCTTCCTCGGTGTACTTTCCGATTCCTAAGGTGAATAACTCCATTACCTCTCGAGCAAAGTTTTCGTTGGCTTGTCCTTTGCGGTTTTGCTGGTTGTTCAAGTAGAGCAGCATGGCGGGTTCTTTTGCTACTCCGTGCAACAGACTTCTGAAATTCCCCAATGCCTGATTCCTTAGCAACTCCAGGTACGAAGCCGCCATGTGAGAGGTCTTTGGCTTACACGCAAAATGATCGTGCCAGAATAGGCTCATCTTTTCTCGAAGTGGATTAGAGGTACTAGCCATCTCGGCAACCCACTCGCCATTGATCTCGATCACCACCTTGCGGTCATCCTTAGCCATGGCTTTCCGATCGGACTTTTCCATTTCCGCCATTTCTTTGAAGCGAAGTGGAGCAGTGTTTTTTGATATTTTTAGCGGACGGTAGTCACTTACTGAAACCTGCTTATTCAGATGGGCTGAAGCATCAAAGGAATTCGACTTTGTGAAAATGAGATAGTCCTCGAGACTCAATCCGAAACCGAAGCGAGAGTGATAATGCTTAATGTTCTGTAGTGAAGTCATGTTGTTCAGGAGATTAAGACCTGCATTTCTGAGAATGGTTTAAAACCAATTTACAAGAATTGCTCCATGAAATGTTTTACACAAACTGCAACGAAAGCGACTGAAAGTTGTTATAGGGAAAATAAATTGTGCGAGTTCAACGAATAATTGATCGAGTTTTCGGAATTCTTCTCTCCGAGGAAACCAAAAAGAAAAGTGAGACGGTGATCATCACCATCGCTATTGTCTGCTTTTTTATTCACCTCATTGGGATTTATCTGAAGAAGTTTGGGTGGATGAGTATAGAGGCCCATCCCGAGCTATTTTCGAGCCCTATTGCCGCTATATACACTCCTTTTTCATTTATCCTTTTGTATGAGGCGTATCTATTGGTTTACTACTTGCCCAAGTCCACGACATTCTACATTGCGAAGCAGTACGAGATCATTACCCTAATTGTGATTCGAAGAATATTCAAAGATTTATCGAATCTAGAATTCACTGAAGATTGGTTTAACGTGAGCTATGACCTTCAGTTTACTTATGATCTTATTGCAACGATTTTTCTCTTTTTCCTCATTTACCTCTTTTATCGGCTCAATTCTCAAAAAACGATACAGAGGAGCAGCACCGAAAAAAGAGCTGAAACAGAGAAATTCATTTTGAGGAAAAAAATAATTTCCATCTTCTTAGTCCCCATCTTCCTTGTTTTGGCCATTTATAGCGTATTCAATTGGGTATACATAAGTTTCACTCTTTCGGAAATGGTGGACAGCATAAGGGATGTAAATGAAATTTTCTTCGATGAGTTTTTTGGGATTCTCATACTCACCGATGTGCTCTTGCTTCTACTCTCTTTTTTCTACGTCGATCGATTTAGCTTAGTGATTAGAAACTCGGGGTTTGTGATCTCTACCATCCTTATTAAGCTCTCATTCGGGACAGAAGGAATTCTCAATTCAGTGCTTATTGTCGTTGCGGTGCTCTTTGGAGTTTTGGTGTTGTGGGCTCAGAACCTATATGCTAAGATTGAGCCGCAAGGAGATTTTTAATAGCACAAACTAAGCTTATCCAATCAACACCTTTAATTGCTGCTGTGCCTCTTTGTTTTGGGCTCATAGCTACTACGCCAAAATTGAGGCGCAAGGAGATTATTCATAAGATGATTTAAGCTTATCGATTCAGCGCTCATTGTCGGTGTTCTACTTTGGGTTGTCGGCTCAAAGTCGATGGCTAAGATAGAGCTGTAAGGAGGTTGCTAATATGACGGATTAAGATTGCTGAACATGTTTAAATGAAAAAGAGTCTGTTGAAACAACAGACTCTTTTTCGTTTAAAATAGATATATTCTGATTGAAGCGCTCAGTGTTAAGCTACAACGGGATCAATTCTGCCCAAATCTTTTAGCATCTTAAAGTGGCTTTTCACTGCTGCTAAAAGGGTGTCTTGCATGTGGTAAGGAATATTAAACTCTGCCGCCGTTTCTTGAACGATCTTGGAAAGCTTTGGGTAATGGATATGGCAGATATTCGGGAACAAGTGATGTTCGATTTGGAAATTTAGACCTCCAGTAAACCAGCCAACGATTTTGCTTTTTGGAGCAAAGTTGCACGTGGTCAAGAGCTGGTGAACCGACCAATTTTGTTTGATCTCTTCTCCCTCAGCTACTACGAACTCAGAGCTCGGAACAACGTGAGCCAATTGGAATGTGATGCTAAGAGCTACGCCCGCTACAGTATGCATGGTGAGAAACATAAGGATGGTCAACCAAGCTGGAATATTTACCAGGAGTAAAGGAAGAACAAGGAATACTGAAAAGTATAGAATCTTACCGAAAATAATTTTTGCTAGTCTTCCATTGTATTCTCCCTTCGATGTTACAAAACCTTTCTTTTTGTACTGGGCCAGTTTCATAAAGTCTTTTCCAGTAGCCCAAAAGAATGTGCTGACCGCGTAAAAGAAAACAGCATAAAGATGCTGGTATTTGTGGTACCAGTATAGCGGCTGATTAGGGGAGAAGCGCAGTAGATATTTCACCTCAATGTCTTCATCACCATTTTCCACATTGGTATAAGTATGGTGAAGTACATTGTGTTGTATTTTCCACATTCTAGCATCGGCGCCCAGTGCGACTGATGAAAATCCGAAAAGACGGTTTATTGGTTTTTTGCCAGACATGGCACCATGCAACGCATCATGCATTACTGAAGTACCCATGAATGCTTTACCTACACCCATCACAATCCAAAGAGCCCAAAGCACAGCTAATGAATCAAAACCAGCCAAAATAATAGCAATGAAAGGTCCGAAATAAAGAAGTAAAGCTGAAACTGTTTTCAACTTCATTTTCGCGTTTCCGCTTCTTTCTAAGTGGTTGTCGCTAAAATAAGCATTCACCCTCTTTCTCAATTCTACTGAGAAATCCTTGTTAATTTGTCTTGAAAACTTGTATCGCTTTATCATAATTGTTGTATTGCCTTCTACACTCTATCTTCCTTAATTAGCGCAAAAATGAGAATAATTGATAGTACCTCTTTAGAATAAGCATTTTTTTCTCAACACTTTTAATTGGCAAAGGTACATTTAATAGGTGGTCTTGCATTTAATTCGCTTTTTATCAATTGACTAGAGGAGTAGTTTGCAGGATGTTAAAACTTGTTTGATTTCACATAGTCACTCTTCAAAAGCAGAACATCGAGATGGGAATAAAGTTTTGGGAAGTCTCATTAAACCCTCGGCCATAATTCTGGTCAAAGAGCAAAATTGTCAATATGAGAAAAGACTATCTATCGTTGATCCTTCTGTTGGGATTGATCTCCATCGCCGCCACCATTGATATTGACAATCTTTTTCTTTACAGTGAATTGGAATTCCCCAATTATATCGACGCAGATAACACACCAGAGGGAAATCCCATTACAGATGAAGGTGCGACACTAGGAAGAGTGCTTTTTTACGATAAGCAGCTTTCGCTGGATGGAACCATTTCTTGTTCGAGTTGTCACCATCAAGAATTCGCGTTCGGCGATACGGCCACTCAAAGTATAGGTATGAATGGCAATACGGGCCGACATTCCATGCGGTTGGTAAATGCTCGTTTTTCTGACGAGTCTAGATTCTTTTGGGATGAAAGGGCAGCCACTTTAGAAGATCAGGTCACTATGCCGATTCAAGACCATATTGAAATGGGCTTCAGTGGTGAGGATGGAGATCCAGATTTTGACTCCTTAACCACTAGATTATCGGAACTAGATTATTACCAAGTCCTATTTCCACTTGCCTTTGAAACCCCTGAGATCACAGAGGAAAAAGTTCAATTGGCCTTGGCTCAATTTATTCGGAGTATTCAGTCTTTTGATACCTCATTTGACGAGGGTTTAGCTCAAGTCAATAATATCAATAATCCTTTTCCAAACTTCTCCAACCAAGAAAACTTGGGCAAGCAGCTTTACCTTTTGCCGCCACCTGATGGTGGCGCAGGGTGTGCGGGGTGTCATTCTCCCCCTGAGTTTAGTATTGATCCCTTGTCTCTAAACAATGGAGTTATTGGTGTGGCAGGTGCAGAAGGGACGGACCTCACCAATACTAAAGCTCCTTCTTTGAGGGAACTCATCAATCCCAATGGTGTGGAAAACGGACCATTTATGCACGATGGCAGCTTGCTTAGCTTGGCAGAAGTTATTGACCACTATAATCTGATTCCGCCAAACCCTCAGAATACCAACCTTGATATTCGACTGCAAGGGCCGCCTTTAAATTTGAACAATGCAGAAAAGGCATCATTGGAAGCCTTTCTTATTACCCTGTCGGGAATCGAAGTTTACACCGCCGAGCAATGGTCTGATCCTTTTGATGAAAACGGAAACTTAGAGCTGATAGGTGGAACGACCAATGTTGAAGGCACAATTGATAGTGATTCTAAAACCGAGGTATACCCAAATCCTTTTCAAGACTATTTTATCATCGAGTCTGATTTGGAGAGATTTCAAGTGGAGTTCTACAACTTAAACGGCGCTATGGTAAAGCGGGTGATGGCTTCTTCTGGGGAAAGAGTCAACTCGGCTGATCTGCCTAATGGGGTGTATCTTCTTAGAGTTAGTTCGACCAACGCGAAAGTCCAAACCGTTAAAGTGATGAAGTACTAGAATTCCGATAACTGGGAGGGAAGTTAGACCTTGACAAGTAAGGCTTGATTAGAGGCTTTCCAATTCGTGCATGTAGTCTGCCTGAATATCTTCATGCAATGAGGCTAAGGCCTTTTGTATTTTGACTTTCTGCCGTTCGTACATATTGGTCAGCACAGCACTCTTGTCGATGGCTATATCCGAATTATTTATAGACTGGCAGAAATAAAGGAGTACTTCGACCTCTGTCTGCTTATTTCCAGAGTACCGAATATTCTTGTTTAGTTGCCTGAGAATCTTCTGAAGTCCTTTCTTGGCATAGTAGAGATGGTTGGTATTTACTTCCGCCATTAGTTCATCAATGTCATATTTTACCGTTTCCACATAGGCTGATTCATGGTGTGCTTCAAAAAGCAAGTAGGTAAGAAGTTCCTTGTTGTCTTTTTTAAATCGACCGAGCCGTAGGCACAATTCAGCCAATTCTTTTGGATCACGGTTCTTTAACTCTCGTCTGATTTCTGCTAGGGAAGCTGGTTTCATTTAAAGGCGGTTAAGCATTTGCAATTTAGTATTTTGAGGTCTGTTTTCATCTCTCTTCTTCCCATTGACCGCAGTCAACTCCTGGAGTCTTATAACTACTCGAACATTGCTATCGAACTTTTTATAACAAACTCTCGATTGCATTGTCAGATTCCAAATAGTGTCAGCTCCTGATCTAAGGCATCGGAACCCTGCGTAAGGATAAGAATAATTCAATCTTTCTAATTATCTCATCCTAACTCGTATTTCAGGGTCTTGCCTTCTAGAATAAAGAAAGCAGTGAAGAATTGGGATTCTGATTTACTTTCTCTGGTCAAGTCTACAATTATACCCTTAAATTCAATGGCCCTCTAAGGCCTCTTCTATGCCCACAAGAGTATACTGGAACCATTACAGTAGTTCGCTAATTGATTACACAAACCAATATCAAGCGACTGTTTATATTCCTTGCCCTTTTCCTATCCATAAATCTCTTGGGAGTGTCATTCACGCTGAGGAATATTTCTTTCAAATCCATTCCTTTCAAAATTCGTGGTGTGATGAATCCCAGTCTGTCACCCATGTCGAATAGCCGTGTAAACATAAAAGTAGGTCAAGAAGTCTTCTGTAAAATTGACGGTAAGAAAGTATTGCTCCTTACGGTAACAGAAGATCTAAGGGATCAGACTTTAAAAGTGGATGAACTCATTCGCGAAAAGAGTTGGAAGCTGCTAAGAGTAAAAAGTAGTTTTGACAGGTCTTCTGAATCATGAATACACACTTTCAAGAAGTTACCTTTCACCTTTTACATTAGGTTCACTATTGCCGCTCTACCCTTGGATGAAACGATATCAGGCAGTTTCTTTAGAAAATTTATGGATTGATAAATTCTGTTTTTACCCATAGGCTAGAAGTTTAGGGCAAGTCCGAGTCCATTCGCTCCGGCGCGTATGCTCAACTGAACAGCGGAACTTTCAGGCAGACCTCTGTTTTCATTGTAAATTCTAGCGCCTTCAATCGCATTTCGCTTATAGCCAACAGCAAATGGAATAGATATGGCAATAAGACCTGCGCCTGCGGCTGCTAGAGTCCAATTGGGATCTCCGCCTCCTATAGCGGTTCCCAGCGGCCAACCAACCAGCGCTCCACCGATGAAACCAAAAATATTCGAGAAATCATTGTTGGTGCTTGCTTGCTCCATGAATCGATATGCTTCAGGATTGTCTTGGGTGACCCGCTTCAGATCTCTCATTTTTAACGGCTGTCCTTTTTGGCTGAAGACAGGGCCAAATAGGCTCGAACGGTTTTCGATATCACCGAAAGAGTTTTGTGCTGTGCACGTTGCAGATCCTACAATACTGAGCAAGAGCAAAAAGGTTGTTACTTGTTTCATAGTAGCCAAATGATTCAAATGTGAAATCCAAAAATAACAAAGCTCAGCCTTTTTCGGAAAGCTTCTTGGTTCATTTGTATCCCTTCGCTTGGAGTCTAAATAGAGAGGCATACTTCCCGTCTTTCTCCATCAGTTCTTCATGACTTCCCAATTCCAATAGCTGTCCGTTTTCCAAAAAGAGAATCCGATCGGCCATGCGCACTGTGCTAAAGCGGTGGCTAATTAATACGGCACATTTGCCTTCCATCAACTCGGCAAAGCGGATGAACACTTCATTTTCGGCGCGGGCGTCGAGGGCGCTGGTAGGCTCATCGAGAATCATCAATTGAGCATTGCCCATATAGGCTCTGGCCAAAGCTATCTTTTGCCATTCGCCACCGCTGAGTTCCACTCCACCTTTAAATCGCTTGCCCAACATCTGCTCATATTTTTTTGGCAGTTTATTGATGACGGTATCCGCCAAACTCTTCAAAGCACTGTTTTCAATGGCGGCTTGATCGTCTTTTCCTTCAATGTTTCCAACGGCAATGTTTTCACCAGCCGCGAGCTGAAACTTCATATAGTCCTGAAAGATGATACTCACATTCTTTCGTAGATCATTCAGATCGTATTCACGTAGATCGTGACCTTCGAGCAAGATGCGCCCCTCGGTGGGTTCGTAAAGCCTAGAAAGTAGTTTGACCAAGGTGGTTTTCCCCGCACCGTTTTCGCCTACCAAGGCTAGCTTTTCACCGGGCTCTAACTTGAAGCTCAAGTTTCTCAGGGAATAGTTCCCTGCCCCAGGATATTGGAAGCTCACATTGTCGAAGGCAAAGCCCTTTTTAATGCTTTCGGGAAATGGGCGCAGTGTTGCTGTATTGTGGATGTTCGGTTTGATTTTAAAAAAGTCGAATAGGTCTTGCAGGTAGAGTGCGCTCTCGGCTATTTGACTGAAGCGGTTCATAATGCTCTGGAGCATATTTCGCATTTGCAAAAATGATCCCGCCAAGAAGGTGAGTTGTCCGACGGTAATATCTCCGTTTACGGTATCCATGGCAATGAAGATATAAGCTCCGTAATAAGCTGCCGTTCCGATGACCGAAAGAGCCGAGCCCCAAAATGCGCGTGACAAAGACAGCTTTCGATTCGCTTTGTAGTATTCGTCGGCGAGCGTCTTGAATCGATCTGAGATGAAGCCCGCTAAGCCAAATACTTTTATCTCTTTGGCTGTTTGGTCACTCGCACCGATGTATCGCAAGTAGTCGAGTTCCCGTCGTTGGGGAGTCCAACTTTGCGTTAGGCTGTAACTGTCGGCGCTGAACTTTGTCTCTCCCAAGAAGGAGGGCAATATGGCCACGACAAGGATGAGTATCAAAATCGGTTTGAAAGCAATGAGCCCTGCCGAGAAGAATGCAATGGTGATGATATTTTGAACCTGAGTGAGCACCTGGCTCATTAGGACTGTTCGACTATTTGTTTGCCGTCGAGCGCGCTCCAGCTTATCGTAAAATTCGCTGTCCTCAAATTGGTAGAGGTCTAGGGTAGCAGCGTGGTGAATGAGTTTGACGGAAGTCTTATTGCTAAACAAATCCCCGAGGAGCCCGTCTAGAAGGGTAATGGCGCGGTTTGTCACATCGCTTAAAATCGCAAGTCCGAATTCTAAACCCAGGTAAAGCCAGATGTTCCCGTAGAAAGCCTCTGGCTCATCCATTTGGAAAATAATCTCATCGATGATGAGTTTTCCAATCCAAAGCATCACCACAGGAATGGCAGCTTTGATGATTCGCATCACCACATTCCCGATGGTCATCGAGGGACTCGTTTCCCAGATCATCTTGAAGAAACGCGGAAGATTTTTGAATGCGTCGAGGCGGTCTCTAAAAGAGGGCTTCTCAGGTTTTTGAGTCATAGAACAAATGTAATCAGATGGAAGAGGTCGTACATCCATTGACAATTTTCAATGAAGAATGTTCAACGGTCAATAATCAATGAAGAATACCCAATTAAAAATGACCAATAAAGAATGGCCATAATCAAGGTTTTCTGTTTTCGGCTGGCTCACTCTGTAAGTTGCTTATTATAAAAAGTATGAAGTATTATGATGGGCGATCCCTCATCGGGACTGATTTCTGCACACTAAAATCTGGTCTTTGCTATCTGAGCTCTGCAACATTCCTAATTGATCATTGCACATTCTTAATTGAGCCCTTCCCACCAACCTTTGTACTCCGTACTTGGCTCATTCACCGAAACGAACTCGCCGATTTGAGGAATTACCACGGGGATATTCAATTCCGCGGCAGCTGGAACTACGCGCTTGATTGGGTCATCCCACTGGTGAAGCGACAAGGTGAAGGCTCCCCAATGGATGGGCATCATAACTTTGGCACCGACTTCTTGCGAAGCTTTCGCTGTTTCTTCGGGCATCATGTGGATGGCCGCCCAGCGCTTGTTGTATTGACCGCATTCCATTAAGGCAAAATCGAATGGTCCGTATTTCTCGCCGATCTCCTTGAAGTGTGGGCCATAGCCACTGTCGCCACTGAAGAAAAGCTTCGAGACCGAACTCTTGATAACCCAAGACCCCCAGAGGGTAGCGCTTTGATCGGTCACGCCGCGACCTGAAAAGTGACGAGAAGGCGTAAAGGCTATTTCTATTCCTCCGATGTTTCCTTCATCCCACCAGTTGAATTCGGTGATTTGCTCTTCGGGAACTCCCCATTCACGGAAGTGTGCGCCCACGCCAAGTGGCAAGTAGAAGTGTTTTGTCTTTGATATCAGGGCTTTGATGGATCCATAGTCCAAGTGGTCGTAGTGATCGTGGGAGATAATAATGGCATCAATGCTCGGAAGGTTTTCGATG
>Ga0222659_1000692_pt1 | contig 17625 bp, 16 predicted proteins | sample AntAcemetagen547_FD_179850 | JGI IMG/M metagenome (GOLD analysis project Ga0222659, IMG submission 179850) | Saline water microbial communities from Ace Lake, Antarctica - #547 | ecosystem: Environmental > Aquatic > Non-marine Saline and Alkaline > Saline | place: Antarctica: Ace Lake...
TTTTTCAAAAAATCTGCAGCTGAGACGAAGGAACAAACACCTGAAGGTTTCTGTCCCAATTGCTGGGGAAAGCAGGAATACGATCACACCATTCGCGAACTCTACCGCGATAAGCAAATAGACGTCAATAACCACTCAGCCAACCACGCCTTTATCCAAGAATTTGTGGTGGAAAGAGTGGCGGGCATTCACCTCAAGAAGGGCAACAATGGTCTTGAATGCCCAACTTGTATAAGCACACATCCTCTTTGATATCTCCTCTAGAAAACTACGCGAAAACTGATCGGCAACTGCATTGGCTCTCTCAGCTAGTGGCTAAGGCGAATAGAACCTTTTTGCCCAAAAAAGAAGACGACAGCCACACCAATCTTTACTTCGATACACTTGGTCATCGGATTGCGGGAAGGTGGATAGAAGCTGCCAATCGCGAAATTCTTTTCACCCTGAACTTTGCGAATCAATCAATCGAGATTATCGATCACCGTCAAGAAACGTTGGCATCTATTCCCACGGCTTCATTTACCATGAGTGAGGTGGGGAAGAAGATTGAGCAGCATTTGGTCAAATTGGGATTAAATCCCAAGGGATACTCGGACATAATGCATTACGATATGCCCGATTATGATTTTTCTAACAAGGTCATTCCAGTTATGGATCAGAGTGATTTGCTCGAATGGGCCAATTACCGGCAGATAGCTAACGAGGTTTGTCGTATCCTTCTCGGATATTCCCAAACTCAAGCTGAAATCAGGATCTGGCCTCATCATTTCGATACGGGAATTTACATCGATGCCTCCGAGTCTTTAAGTATTGGTTTTGGATTGGCCATGCAAAACGATCTAGCTAGCTGCCCATATTTCTACATGACGGGATACCCCAAATCGGGCACCATCAATTATGAAAAGGCTCCGAACTGTGCAGATTGGAAATGGGAACTAGGCGAAGAGTGGCAGGGAGCTATTTTGCCTCTCAACCTTCTCGATGGAAAGTCAATCGACGATCAAAAGCTAATGGTGCGGCGCTTTCTGATAGAGACGTTTTCGTGGTTTATAAAGCAATGATTTTATTACTCTCCTTGTCTGAAATCCAAACAAGGAAGTTCAGAGTTCTCGACAACAAGCACGAACTAAAAGACGGACGATTGATGACCGTGGTGGCGGATCATTCTGATCTTTGCCTCACCAATTGGAAAGGGAAGCTTACGGCCATGATCAATAAATGTCCGCATCAAGGTGGAGGCAGGATTGATGGAGGTAGCCGATTCCGCCGCCAGCAGCGACATTAATGAAGCCTTCGTCCTTGGCTTGAACTTTAGGTATAAGTTTTCAGAACGTCTATTTGCACAAGGTGGACTGCAATACTCCGAAAGAGGTTATACGCTCGAGGGATGGGAGCCTTATAGTCCTGGATCAGGGTTAGGAGATCCAACCATTGGCGCCAATACGGGTGTGGAGCTTAGTTGCATTGGAGTTCTCTTATTCGTTGGTTATTGCGTCCTCAATAGTGATCGAGTCAAGATTGAAACTGCTCTTGGCTTTGTCACAGAATTCCTCGTTGGAGATAATCTAGAAGCACCGTCAAATAGACGTAATTCAGTATTGTTATCGCCTCAATTAAATCTTGGTTTTGAATACCACTTCGGGAATAAATGGTTTGCGTCCGTTGAGCCTTGCGTTAGACTCAATACCATCGCCACTGATCCAGTCATTAGGGAGCCAATTTCCGTTTCCTAGGGGTTATTCTCAGTGTGAGTTACAAATGGGTATCCTATTTTGCTTTTATCCGAGCATTTTTAATGCGTTGTCAAGGCTTTATTCCATTGCTTTTTTCAATCCATGTGTGCAAGTTCTATTGAGCCTGCTTGGATTGCGTGACCTATCGAATAGCTACTAATTCAGCAGAGGCAATGAGAATCCAAGAAATTGAATTGGTAGATATGAAATCTGCACATGTCAATATGACTTCTCCGGTTAAAGCCTTAAATTATTTACTAAAGAAGAAGAGGACTTATTGACGATATCAATAAAGTGTAAAAAGCCATAAATCAAGTTTTTAGAGATTGGTTTTTGCACTACCTTAAGGGAAACCAGAACTTTTTCAGATATTAACGTATAATATAATGTGTAAGAACAAATTAAAGACATAAACCTCTGTTATCTAAATAGTTTAAGATATTTGAGGAAGATCGGTTTTTACGAACTAGAATTTGTCGATTTATGTGCGTGACTGAGCTAGAGAGTACATTAGCAAGGCGCGTAAAATCTGTAAGTCATTAATTTAACTTAGGTCATTTACTGTTTTTTTAAGCAAGTACAACGTAGAGAATGGACTTTATAAACACACTAATCAGTTTAAGAAGAAATCAGTATAGAATGAAAACTATCATACCCAAGCACTTTTTTCTAACCACGGTACTTCTATTATCTATAGGTACGATTTCTGTCGCTCAGCAAGTTCCTCAATTTAGTTCTGGAAAGAAAAAAACGGGAAAAGCATTGAGAACGGTGCAGTCAAGCACCAACGTAGATTATTTAAAAGGTTTAGCTCAGCGAACTAGAAATAGGGAAGACTCTCTCAGATTACTAGCAACCGTTCTCACCAAAGAAAAAGGATGGACTACTGGTAAGACATTCGAGGATGGAACCGTAATCCAATTGATGGGAGTATCTCCAACGGGTCAACCTTTGTATTACACAACACACAATGTGGATGCTGCAAGAACGACATCAACGGATAGGGTCCAACCTGGCGGCGACTTAGGTTTAAACCTGAGCGGTACGGGTATGATCATCGGAGAGTGGGACGGTGGTGATGTACTTACCACTCACGACGAGTTTAACAATACCGGCAGCTCGCGCGTCACTGATATGGATGGTTTTGGGCAGTTAAGTAACCATGCTACTCATGTAGCAGGAACTTTGATTGCTGGTGGAGCTGAATCCGATGCTCTTGGGATGGCTTACAATGCGCAGTTGCATGCTTATGATTGGTTCAATGACTTTTCTGAAGCTGCCGATGCCGCAGCAGATGGACTATTGGTCTCCAATCATTCATATGGTTACATTACGGGCTGGCAATATTTTAGTGATACCGATGAATGGGTCTGGTATGGCGATCCTTCTTACAGCGAAGAAGAAGACTATCGATTTGGTTTTTACTCATTCGAATCAGCACTAATTGACGACATAGCTTACAATGCACCGTACTACCTTTACGTAAAATCTGCGGGAAACGATCGCGGTGATTGGGATGGGTTTAGTGATATACCTCCCGATGGTGGCGAGGAAGGCTATGATTGTATCGGAGGTCAGGGAAATGCAAAGAACATTCTTACCATAGGAGCTATTCAGGACATTCCCGATGGATACAATTCCGTCTCAGACGTTGTCGATGCCAGTTTCAGTAGCATGGGCCCGAGTGACGATGGGAGAATCAAGCCAGATATCGTCGGTAATGGCATTGGCTTATTCAGCAGTTTAGCTTCTGATGATAACGGTTATGCTTCCTACAGCGGTACTTCTATGTCAGGTCCAAACGTGGCGGGTTCCTTAATCTTGTTGCAAGAGTACTACGAAGAATTATATGCAGAATATATGCTCTCTTCTACCCTTAAGGCATTGGTTATATCCACTGCAGATGAATCGGGACCAAACCCAGGGCCTGATTATAAGTTTGGATGGGGTGTTTTGAATATGGCTACTGCCGCGACCACCATTACCAATATGGGGCAAGAAACGCAGATATGGGAAGAAACTTATTCATCAACTGTCACAACTTTTGCAGTCACCGCAAACGGCAATGAACCATTAACGGCCACCATGGTGTGGACAGACCCGGCTGGTGAGGTACCGCAGGAAGGCCTTGATCCCACTGATATTGCCCTTATAAACAATCTTAACTTGGCGATTACGTCAGGCGGAGCGACTAGTTTTCCCTACAAGCTTTCAGCATCTGATCCTTCGGCAGCTGCTACCACGGGAGTTAATAATGTGGACAATGTAGAAAAGGTAGTTATAGAAAATCCAATGCCAGGAGTGGAATACACGCTTGAAATATCCCACACTGGAAATATCGTAGGGGGAAGTCAAAATTATAGTCTCGTAATAACGGGCCTTAGCTCTTCCGTCTCTGACCTCAGGATTTCCAAGGTATATGGTCTCGATCAGACTGGTCAAACAAGTGGCGCTTTATCTCCTCGATTTTATGCGGATATTATCAATTCTGGTGATTTCATTTCTGATGAGGTAACGGTTCAGTTAGATGCCACGGGTGCCAATCCAGGGTTTGCTACTGGCGAATTTGGTAGCTTGAATCCGACAGAGACTTCTTTTGCCGCAATTTCAGGATACAATCCTCAAAACCTAGGGGTCAACGAGATTACAATCTCTCTCCCCGAAGACGATTTCAATGGAAATAATTCGGGTACACTCACACAAGAGACTACCGAAGGAACCTACAGTTATTCGAATGCTGAGTCTCCCGCAGAAAATTCATTGGGTTTCGGAGAAGGTGAAGGAACACTGCTCGCAAAGTATCCAGTGTCAGGTACTCGAAGCCTAACTGATATAGTTGTTTACCTGAGATCAGGAACGGGAAATACCATTCGCGCCTTAGTTATGGACACTCTCGGGAATATTTTGGCCCATGGCGATGAATACATCATTGAAGAGACTGATCTGGAACAATGGGTTACCCTTCCTTTAACGTCCACTGCTAACCTTACCGATGCCATAGTCTATGCTGGAGTAGAACTTCACCAAGGTTCACAGGTGTGGTTCCCAATAGGCCTTCAAGAAGAATCTCCAGCGCATCCAGATGCCTATTACTCTTGTGCCATAGGAGGTGGAGAACCTGTCTTTGGTCCATACAGAGACTTTGATCGGTGGATGATAAGATTGAATACGTGCAAGGTCTTACCTCAGGAAGTTTCTGTGACTGGCCCAGAAACTATTTGTGAAGGTAGCAGCTCTGAATTCACGGTAGAATACGACGGAGATAGTGATGTCGAATGGTCAATTCCCGATGGATGGAATGGTGTGGTAAACGGAAACACCATCACAGTAACTCCCGACGAAAATGATGGCCTTATTTCAGTTGTGGCTTTCAATGAATGTGAAATGGGAGATCCTCAAAGCGTCGCTGTGAGTGTTTTCCCTAGCTATGAATTGTCCTTTACCGTTGAGTTGTGCCAAGGTGAATCCTATGTATTCCCCGACGGTACGAGCGAAGACAATATTCAGTCAGATTTCTCTTATACAAGTGCTTTGGAAAGTACGATGGGTTGCGACAGTATTTTGGTAACCAATGTTATGGTTTACGCTGTAGAAGATGGTTCTGAATCCATAACAGTTTGTGTAGGTGAAAGTGTGACCTTTCCCGATGGTACGAGTGAGGACGATATCCAGTCCGACTTTTCATACACCAGCACTTTAGAAAGTATGACGGGTTGCGATAGTTTGCTGGTAACTGACGTTATGGTGCATGATGTAGAAGCAGGTTCTGAAACAGTTTCCGTTTGTACTGGCGAAAGTGTGACTTTCCCAGATGGTACCACAGAGGAGGACGTAGTGGCTAACTTTTTTTACACAAGTGTCATACAAAGCACTGAAGGTTGCGACAGCACGGTTGTCAGCGAAGTAGAAGTGATTTCCATCGATAATAATTTGATTGAACAGGAAGGAAATGTGTTACTGGCTCCCGAAAATATGGAGACTTATTCATGGTTGTTTTGCACGCAAGGTTCTACCGAGGAGCTTGGAGAAAATACAATGAGTTACTCCCCGAATATGAATGGCGATTACGCCGTACTCGTCATGAATTCTTTCGGTTGTACGAATACATCTCCATGCTATTCATTTATTCTTAATTCAGTCAATGGCGCTTCCAGACAATCAGCGGTAAATGTCTTTCCCAATCCATCTGCTGGGGAACTTAACATCTCTGGGATGCCCGTAAGCAGATATCAGCTTTATGACATTAGCGGCAGATTGGTTGAGGATGGTTTAATCCCTTCGCCATCTGGTGAGGTTAAATTGATGTTTTCTAACATTCCAGCCAGCCTTTATATGTTGAGATTATTTATGGACGAAGGGTACGAAGATATTCGTGTCATTTTTGAATAAATTTTGATCCTGCCGAAAATATGCGCGACTCATCTGAAAGAGTGTTAACGGTTAACAGATTCTTCTTGCTTTTGGCGCTTTTGGGGTTTATTTCATGTGCCAAAAACACCCATCACGGCAGCTCTCAAAATGAACAAGTTCGCCATTACCAGCTATCGGATAGCGCAGATAATGAATGGGTAAACCCCATTTTGGTGCATCGACTCACAACACGAGAAGAACCATTTAGAAGCTTTCCGTTTGACGTCAATCAATCAGACTCAGAACGCATAGATTCGACGGGTTTTAATGGTTTTATTCAAAGGGTGAACTCATCTTTCGCAGTGAGCAATCTTTCTATCGCTGAGGCCGATATGATCTATTCAATCATCCAAAAGTCTGGTCTACTTCGTACAGATCCTGGGGCAATAAACCCTCGATTGAAGGCAACTTCCTCTAATCTATTGTCACTGGACAAGCTCAGAAGCCGTGTTGCTTTTAAAAGAGTGGGTGATGATTGGAGATTCGGTGTTTTTTACAAAATGCACGACTGTGGTTGGAATTATTCACATGAAGAGATAGAAGTAAATCCAGGTGATTCGATAATTAACACAGTTGAAATAGTTGAAACTTGGGTGGCTCGAACGCCTTGCTGAATGTGTGCTCCACCCTTTTTGGCATATTACGGGAACGGGAAAACAGATTAGACATCCTGCCGTTAAATAACCATCAGATTACCGAAACCTAGAAGAGCGGGTGTTCATGTTGTAGACACTCACTTTCACAACCTATTAATTAGACAAGCCAATCAAGACTATTGTTCCCCCCTCCTCCGATATCAATAATTAGGTTAGTTGGCTTTTTGAGAATTTTAGAGAGGGCTTGAGATTATCCTTATTTTAGATCTCAGTATTTTCCAAAAGCTCTAAAACATGCATTTATCCTTTGACACTCTTTCCGAAGCTGTAAATGGTTTAGCCAAGATGGGCTACACCAAGGACTTTAATCTAAAACCCGATTGTGTTCACTGCGTGGCAGATGATTTAGTCCTTTCACCAAAGGATTTTAAAATTGATAACGTCTTCAGGTTTGAAGGGGATAGCAATCCCGATGACTCTTCCATCTTGTATGCCATCTCTGCAATAGACGGTAGCATAAAGGGGACTATGGTTGACGCTTATGGCGCCTATTCTGATCCAATCAATGCTGAAATGATTTCAAAACTTCAGACGACTGATAAATGAGAGTCAAGACTCTTATAGTTGATACAAATCCTGACATAAGGATTCGTCTCAAAAATTTTCTCACTAAAGATTGAGTCAAGAGTGCGCTTCGAATGATAAGGGAAAGTATAGTATTTTTCCTAAATTCATCTGACCAAAATCACAGTAACGATGAAACTATACACACTCCCTTTCCTGTTTTTAAGTCTCGCCTTATTCTCCCAATGTCCAGAAGGCGATGTTCTACTCGAATCTCAGCAGGATATAATTGATTTCGTGACCGAATATCCTAACTGTAGCCATATTTCTGGAGATTTGAGTATTAGCACTTTCAGCGAAAACTTGGACCTAACACTTTTATCAAACTTAGAACTTATTGAAGGAGAATTGAGAATAGGAGGTATAACGGAGGTTATTTTCCAAGAGAATGACTCATTGCCTCCGGGGTCTTTGGCAGGGTTAGAAAATATTTCGAGCGTAGGTGATTTAATTCTCACTGGCTCATATTCCAATCTTGACCCACTCACGAATATTTCTGGCGAGATTGGATTTATGTATTTCAATGGGATGAGGATGACAGGCCCGTGTCCTGATTTTGATGAAGTGTCTGAAATCGGAGGCTTGGCATGGAACGACTGCTTTTTTGTCACTGAGTCACCTCGTTTTTCTGGCCTTCAGTCAATAGGCACAATGGAATTTATAAGTAATAATTATTATTGGCTTCGTGATTCTCTCAGAATTATACATATTCCAACCCCATCTTTAAATAGTGAGGAACTCTACATCACAATTTTTGGTTTCAAATATTTGGAATCCATTCTTGGTGACGGTGAATTAACGAATTTGAGCCGTTTTACATTGCAGAACAGTTCAAGCTTGGTAAATCTATCGGCATTTGAGAATGTCACCGAAGTCGAGCAAATACACATCTCTGCCAACAATGCTGGTGCTTTTAACAGTTTTCAGAATTTAGAAACAGCTGAAAAAATTTACCTCGAAGTAAATGAATTCAGCGATCCGCAATATATAGATGAATTGACAGTGTCAATTGGTATGAATTCGGACGAATTGAAAATTACGGAGTACGGACTTGATATAAGGCTTGATCAGGTGGGAACTTTTGATTTTCCGGCAAACACTCCAATACTATCTTCTCTCAATATTCGTGCTGATGAGGTAGATGTTATTTCAGGTTTTGCGGAACTTGACAGTATTGTTGGCCCTCTTTCGTTGTCTGGTCCAGGGCTCAGTGAAAGTCTGCGGTTTTGGATTGTTCAACTTCAAGAAATGCCTGCCTTCACCAACTTGAAATATATCAAGGGTGCATTGTATTTTCTTTATAATTGGCCTGATGAATTTTCATTACTAACTTCAACGAGCTTTCCGTTGCTTAACCATATTGGAGGAGGATTGGGATACAGTTCTGGTCAAAATTCAACTACAGTAAGCAGTTTGAATCACTTTCCTTCTCTAGAGTATCTGGGAGGAATTCATATTTCTAATGTCAGCGGAGAATTGGACATGTCTTCTTTACAGCAAACTGAAGGGTTGAAGCATTTTAGACTAATAGATGCAGGATCTTTTGAACAAGAATTAGTATTTGAAAATACGACTGAGTTAACCGAATTGAGAATCTACAATACGGATTTGACGACCTTCCCACAATTCCCTAATGTTAGTTCTATTGGAGAATTCGAAATATTTCAGAACTCTACTATCGAGGTGGTAAGCGGGCTACCAGGCTTAACACATGTTGAAGAGTTTAATGTGGGACTCAATCCTATGCTGACTTCGATTGATCTTCCTCAAATTGACGAAATTGGTGAATTGTCTTTTGGTGGTAATCTGTCTTTGATGGCATGCGATACTACACCTTCTCTTTGTAAAATATTACTCGCTGCTGCGGAGTTGTCACTGGGCAACAATGGAACAGGATGCAATGAAGAGAATGCAATCATTTCTGCTTGTACCGTATTGGGATCAGAAGATCATGAATCATCTTCTTTCAATGCTTGGATCGATTTCAATCGGAATCTAGTTATAGAATCGGCAGACTTGGAAATTTCGGACTTTCGACTTTACGACGCATCTGGCAGAATTGTATTGGAGCAGAATAGTGTTCATCTGGGCTATAGAACAACCCTTAGCCTACCCAACATCACAATGGGAGTTTATTTACTCCAAATTTCATCCGAGAAGCGCAGAGCTGCGAAAAAGATAATGGTACATTAATGAGTTTACTCTAGAAGTTGGATTTTTATAGGATGTTAATGAGCAGTCTCAATGTCGAAACCAATTCCGAAGTAGATGCTGTCTTTGCTGGCTATCCTGCCAATGTCAGCAAACAAATGAAACAACTTCGGCAACTAGTCCTAGAAGCCACAGACGAAATCGAAGGCCTTCAAAACGTAGAAGAAACTCTCAAATGGGGCGAACCGAGTTACTTGACCAAATACGGCAGCACTGTGCGTATGAACTGGAAACAGAAAACACCTGATCAATACGCCATTTACTTTAAGTGCACTAGCAAGCTGGTGCCCACCTTTCGGGAAATCTACCCGACTGAATTTAATTACGAGGGCAATCGGGCACTGATCTTTTCGCTCGAAGAAGAGCCGCCAAAAGAGGCTTTAAAGAACTGCATTAAAGTAGCATTGACGTACTACAAAGTGAAGCATTTGCCGCTTTTGGGGATGTGAAGTCATAATTTCTTTCCCATTACAGAAAATTCTCTCTTGAATTAATTTCTCAGTTCTTGCACAACTTTACCTTTGTCCGAACTTGAATGTATATCCATGGAAAAGACCGTCATCCGCAATGCAGTTATCGTAAACGAAGGACACCTCACTCAGACTGATCTCTTGATTGAAGGCGAGCTGATCGCCAAAATTGGCGATGTGGGAGAAGTGAATGGTGCCAAGGAGATTGATGCCAGTGGCAAAATGCTCTTTCCGGGGGTGATTGACGGTCAGGTGCATTTTCGCGATCCTGGGCTTACCCACAAGGCTGATCTTTATACAGAGAGCCGAGCGGCAGTTGCTGGTGGAACTACTTCGTTTATCGACATGCCCAACACGGTTCCAAATGTTTTGAACATGGAATTGCTCGAAGAGAAATACGAAATCGCCAAAGGAAAGTCTTTGGCCAATTACGGCTTTTGGCTCGGTGTGACCGCCGATAATATTGATGAGGTACTGGCAACCGATGTTTCGGGTTTGTTGGCTGTTTCTGATGATGGACTCTATTTTACCAAGAAGGGAAACCTCTTGGCCGATAGCCCTGAAATTATGGAGAAGTTGTTTGCCAATTGTCCCGCTATCATTACTATACACTCAGAGCGAGAAGAGATTATCGAGAAAAACGAAGAGAAGTACCGCGCCGAATATGGCGATGATGTACCTGTCAAGTTTCATCCGATCATTCGCAGCGTGGAAGCTTGTTATTCGAGCACAGTGCGCGCCTTGGAAATTGCCAAGAAGTACAACACTCGCCTTCACATCTTGCACTTGAGCACAGCCAAAGAGACCGATCTATTTCGCAACGATATTCCCCTGGCGGAAAAGAATATTACCACAGAGGTATGCGTTCACCACCTCTGGTTTTGCGATGAAGACTACGATCGACTGGGAAAGAAAATCAAGTGGAATCCTGCGATTAAATCCAAAGAAAATCGAGAAGGTTTGCTCGAAGCATTGATCGATGGGCGCATTGACTTGATCACTACCGATCATGCTCCCCACACTTGGGAAGAAAAAGACAAACCCTATTTTCAATCGATGTCGGGTGCGCCTTTGGTCCAACATGCGCTGGTGGCTATGCTCGAGTTTGTGCGCCAAGGCAAACTTTCGTACGAGCTGTTGGCCGAGAAGATGTGTCACAACCCCGCCATTCTATACAGCATCAAAAAGAGAGGCTTCATTCGCGAAGGCTACTACGCCGATCTTACCTTGGTCGATATCAATCGCCCTTGGACGGTAAGCCCAGAAAACATCCTTTACAAGTGCGGTTGGTCTCCTTTGGAAGGAACCACCTTCCACTCAGCGGTAACGAACACATGGGTCAATGGCCATATGGTTTATGATGAGGGAGAGTTTGATGAGAGCAGTAGAGGGATGAGGTTGGAGAAAATTCCGCAATAAACGCTTCTTGCCGATGCTGGATTCAGTTTTCACCGTTCCTCAAATAAACTAGTCATGCGCAAAAAGGCATCCGTTCAATGGATAGTGGCGTGGTCTATTTCCTATCCATTACATGCTCACTACGCTTACATGGGTTGCCGAGAAAACTCTTTTCTATCACCGCATTAAACCACAAGGCATTCGGCTGGAAGCAGGAGTCTTTGTGAAGGACCGAATCAACCTTAGGTTGTCTTCCTTCGAAGCTACTCTAGGCAGGAGTCTACCCACGCTCGATAAGGCGCAGTGGCGGTTTGGGATGGATTACCGCTTGGCGCTTTAGGTGCTATAGAGTCGCATGGTGCAATCGCGACATAAACAACTGAAAATGAGAGGGTAAAAATTTATTCAAAATGGTTAAACGAATCCGTCTGCGATGTATTATTGTCGTGCTCATTTAAGCAAAGAGCTTATCAAATTATTGAAATGATTCACCCTGATACAGAACTTAAGTTCATTAGCTGCGAGGTAGGATATGGGGTAGTGGCCACTTCATTAATTCCAGCGGGCACCATCACTTGGGTACTCGATAAGCTGGACCGCGAATTCAGCCCGATGGATTTCGAATCACTGGAGCCGCTTTACCAAAACATTCTCGACACATACACCTTTCGCAATTGCAAAGGGAATTTGATCTTGTGCTGGGACAATGGGAGATTTGTGAATCATAGTTTCAATTCGAATTGTCTCACTACAGCATACGACTTTGAACTAGCCATACGCGACATTCAGCCTGGTGAGCAACTAAGCGATGATTACGGCTATCTCAACATTGCATTACCCTTTCGAGGCATCGATGAAGGGACCAAACGAAAAGTGGTGTACCCCGATGATTTGATTAAGTACCACAAAGTTTGGGATAAAAAGATTCAGAAAGTGTTTAATCGAATTATCGGAATCGATCAGCCATTGCGTCCCATTTTGGCCGATAAAATTTGGAATAAAGTAAGTGCCGTTTGCAAGGGAGAAGCTGACCTAGAGTCCATACTTCTGAATTATTTTGATAAGAAACAAGAACCAGTAGTTTCTATATCAGGATGTTAGTATCGTATCCTTCTTAAGGATTCAGAGTTTAACAATTCCTTCTTTGACCGCTCGAATTACCATGCCGACTCTCGTATTCACATCGAGCTTTTCGAAGACCTTCGCTCGGTATCCGTCAATGGTTTTTTCGCTTACTCCCATTTTGGTAGCGACTGCTTTGTATGGCAATTCTGAAGTGGCGTGTTGAATGAACTCCAATTCCTTATCGTTTAAGGATTGAACATCCTTAAAACCAGAATCTGTTCCACGTAAAATAAGAAGCATTTGCTCCAGTTGTCCTTCCTTGAAATAATGGCCCGAATGGATCAGTTTGTCTATTGCATCTTGCACTTCCTCGGGGCTAGTATTTTTGTTCAAAAAGCCATCAATTCCCGATTTAACCAAACGCATAAAATCCGTTCTTCCATCAAGCATTGTTAAGGCGAGGACCATAATTTCAGGATATTTGTCCTTCACCCTTATCGTTGCTGCCGCTCCATTCATTAGAGGCATCTCCGAATCCATGATTATGATATTAGGGTTTTCGTGCTCTTGTAGCTTTTTCATCAAATCCACCCCATTATCAGCTTCGAAAATAACCTTGTAAGGCGATCCCCATTCCTTAATCATACTCACTATGCCTTCCCTAAAAAGGCGGTGGTCGTCTACTACGCCAATCTTAATCGTCGTCATTTAGTTTTGATTTGAGAAGTTCTATTGATAGAATGGTTCCTTTTGGTATTCGATTAGAGATGGAAAAATCAGCGCCCAAAAGTGATGCGCGTGACTGTATATTTTTCAATCCTATCCCGTCCTTTTTCATATTTACATCTGGTAAGCCAATGCCATTGTCTTCAACGGTGAGCTTTACACGATCCAATTCCTCTTTCACTTGGATGATGAGCTCGCTTGCTTGTGAATGCTTGAGAACATTGCTCAGTGCCTCTTGGAAGATACGGTAAAGTAAAATGGCCTTATCGCCTATCATGTCGAGTGAGGGAGCATTCATGGAGAATTTTACTTCGAGACCTTCTAAGTTATTCAGTCTGCGCACGTCTTGTTTTATCTGGTCAGAGAGACTTTGCCGCAACTGGATGCCTTCATTCAATTCATGCGAGAGGTTTCGCATTTCTTCAATAAGCCTATCCATCAATGCTATAGATTGATCGACTTTCTCAGGTTTGTTGTGACCTGAGCGTATGCCTGCCAAATTGATTCTAGTTAAAGAAGCTATTTGGCCAAGATTATCATGTAACTCCTTGCCCACGTCTTGCAATGTTTTTTCTCTGATTTCGACTTCGGCTTGCAGTATCTCCTGTTTGAAACGCTGTTTTTCGATGGTGAATTTCAACTGTTCTTTGCGGTACTGAAACGAAAATAGCACGATGAACCCCGCCAAAAACAGAAACAGTAAAGTTCCAAATATGAGTACAAACTCTTCGCTCTGCATTCCTCCTAAGTCAACTGCGATTGGTCCAATATAAGAAGTAAGAATGTAAGAGCTAGATATAATTTGGAGGCAATGAAAAATCAATAAATATCTGTCTCCAAAGATTTCCTGAATTGTTAGGGGGTGATTCCCTCAAAAAAAAATGGGGTTTTTCCTGAAAAAATTTAGGTATTCACCTGTGAAGAAATGAAATAGACCAAACTACCTTTGTTATTCATAAAAGAAACTCCCTGAGAAGCGGTTGCTAACCAAACCCTTAAAGGGCTATGAGACCAGAGCTTGTGAGACCAAGCTCTAATGACCCTGCCGATACAACGGTGGGGTCTTTCGTTTTTTGAAAAAGCAGTTCAGAGTGGAGGGCTGACTTGCTTCAGCTTCTTACCTAAACCCTGCTATTCGAAGCCTTCTTAGGATCAAGCCAAATGGCAAGGAAGCACGAAGTATACAAATAGTAATTCAAGCCTTTCGAAAGTTTACAGCCCAACCTGGCATGTAAGCTCCATGTTCAAAGTATTGGGCCAAATAGTAGTCACGAAATGCTGAGGTGAAAAAAGGTTTAGTGAAATAAATAAAAGTGGCGGTATTAAACCAAAACAGACCTCGCTTGTAAAATGGAATTTGGCTGGGGATGAGCATATCGTGAAAACTAACAAAAGCTAACAACACAATTGCTACATGGAATACAATGGCAATTTTGGTCAGTTATTTTAAAATGTCATGCATCAAAATACTGTTTAACAGAGCATAGTAGTACAAAAGTATTCCTCCCACCAAGAATGCACGCGACACTTTTGGATTACTTGTATATGAATATCCATATGCGGCGAAATGAAGAACATAGTCCCTAGTCGCAGTGACTTCAGTTTTAAAGAATATCAATTGACCAACTAATTCTATATACAGACTTATCGTCACGATCATTCAAACACCTGACGCAGCAGATGAAAGGCGTTTCATACGAGAGATGCTTAGACTAAATCCACAAATGAGAATGAAGAGGTAGAAGCCAATTCCGCAATAAACTTAAAAGGCTAAGAACTCTTCAAAGGTCATTTTCATAACAGAACCTCAAATTCTCAAACTGTACTTATTCTTTTCTTCTCCTTTCTGGAATCAAGCCACAATGCAATTGTGTAAGAAATATATAGATAGTAGTTCATTCCATTTATTAGGTTTCCCGCCCACTCGGGTCGACGTTCGCCACGCTCTGTATAGAAATCAGCTAAAGCATATGAAAAGAAAGTACTAGCGTAAAAGATAAGCGTTGCCGTAACAAACCAGAAAATACCTTGTCTTTGCAAAGCAACTCGACTCGGTTTCCTCAGCATATCTCCAAAAGTAAGCAGCGATGCCAAAACTAAGGCTGCGTTAAAAACGGTGATTGCTTGAGTTGGATAATTGTGTAAACCTTCGATCCAGAAAGTGCTGATAAAGGAATATGCCGCAAGAAGAAGACCGCCATATAGAAAACCTTGCGCAAGTTTCTTGGTGCTCACGTATTTCGAAAAGGTCCATCCGTAGGCAAGTAAATGCAAACAATTGATGAGGTGAAACGGGGGATTATTCGTTTTTAATGAATTGATCAATAGATAGGATCCTGTCAGTTCAACGATCAGGCTAATTGCAATGATCAACCAAAGCCCTTTTCCAGCAGCAGAGAATCGATTCCACCGATAAATTCCAAAAAGAAACCCACATATAAGTATGAAATAATACGGACCTAATCCAAAGTATACGTAGTTATATAAAAATTCATCAGCAGTCATTCAATGATTTTTTCCTGAGTGAAGAAAACGATAAGTTCAAGGACTAAAACGCTTTGTGATTTTCTTTGTGTTTCAAATCAATTTGAAAGTCAGTGACAATTACCGGCAGTTACAGTTGGATAACCGGAGCAGGAGGGTGCTTATCAAATCTATCCAAAACCGTACTATGAACAATAGCTCCATTTTTGACTCCTGCCATTACCACTGTGTACGTCTGTTTTTGAGGGTCTTGAGGGAATGTCAAATTTCCAGCTCCATCTCTACCTGTCGCATTGATGGCAAAGAATAGTCTGATCGTATCGACATTCACACCTATGAATACTTGCAGTGCTGACTTGGAGAAACTCAGTTCGTCCAATTGTACCAATTGTCCTTGACTATTCTCAGTACCAACGATTGGTCTGGGATAAAGACGGTATTCATCAATCATCTGTTTGGCATCGGTATATGGAATACTGTGTGCGTTTGTGCTCGACATATTGTAGGGTTTTATAATTTAATGGCTAAGTAATAAACTTTTTTCTCTCTCAGCACATCTCTTTTCCATTTATAGGTGTTTTCCTAAAACTCTAAGGGAATTACCCCCCTTAATTTGCAGGAAAACCCTCAAAGACTGTGTTGAATATTGGTTACATTGTGTTGTCAACCAACTCTCTTTAACCAAAACTCTCACTAACCATGCCCCTCCAAACCTAATCGATTTCTGCGCATCTAGTTCTTCTAGTAGAGCAGTTTGAACAAGCAAGAAAATTAGTTTTACCCAGAACCAATCATCCACTGGATTCATTTCATCGTTTGATTAAGTGCTTGCAATTTTAGAATTTCAAAACCCCTGAGATTATGAAAGTCATCTTTACAGCTGATGATTTTGGTGTATACGACCAAATCGACAATGCAGTAATAACTGCCGTTGAAGCAGGGAAAATAAACAGCGTCGCCGTTTTCGCGAATGGATTCGGATTGAAGAAAAAAATCGAAAGATTGGAAGCCGCCGCTAAAAGAGGAGGTGTGAATTTGGAGATTGGTTGCCACCTTACAACTTGCTCGGGAAGCCCTTTAACGAAAGTAACCAAGAACTTTGTGAACGGTAAAGTTTTCAAGCCTTACAATAGGGTGCGTCGAGCTAGCCGCGAAGAAAAGCCGAAGGAACTAAAGAGCCTGTACTTGGAGCTTGAAGCTCAAGTTAAGGCTTTGCAAAGCATCACCGAAGTGAGTCATCTGACTTGCCACAACAATACACTATCGTGGTTTGAAGATTACTTTGAGGTTTACCTCAAGGTGGCTAAGGATTTCGGTCTCCCCATTCGGTCGCCACTTTTTGTTCCCGAAGATCAGTTTGATCGATACCAAAAGGCAATGGGCCTGCTCAACTATCAACTTGCAGGCAAGAAAAGAACACGCTTATTGTACAAAGACTGGCGCGAGAGCTATCGACAGAAGTATCCAGGTATTGTTAAAAAATATGGAGTGGCTCATCCGACTATTCTATTCTCAGACCACTATGGACCGCCGCCGCTCATCGCCTTAAATGAGGGGGATTTGGAAGGAGAGTTGGTGCGAAAGAAAGCCGCCATGGCCAAAGTTTTCAATATACACGTGCAGGAGCACAAAACAGTGGAAGTGGTATTTCACTTAATAGTGCACAACATGGCGAAGCGAAAAAAATTCAAGGGCTTACTGAAAAAAGGCTGGTATTCGGGAGTCAATCACAAATATGTAGACGGCCGCATGACGGAGATGAGATCACTAATGGCCCTGAATAGACCCGATGAAGTTCAATTTGAATCATGGAAAAATTTAAAATAGTATTGTGGTAAAGCGCGATAAAGTAAGAATACTATCCATCGATGGTGGAGGTATTAGAGGAGTGATACCCGCTCAGGTTCT
>Ga0222659_1000693_pt1 | contig 17587 bp, 20 predicted proteins | sample AntAcemetagen547_FD_179850 | JGI IMG/M metagenome (GOLD analysis project Ga0222659, IMG submission 179850) | Saline water microbial communities from Ace Lake, Antarctica - #547 | ecosystem: Environmental > Aquatic > Non-marine Saline and Alkaline > Saline | place: Antarctica: Ace Lake...
CAATGGGCAGTCACCTTCCAGATGACATCCCAGAACTCTTTCCGAATATTCATAAGCCATTTATCTTCTTCTGCTTCCACTCTGTGTCCTCTGTGCTCTCTGTGGTTCATTTCTGTTTTTAGGATTAAGCTCCGATGCGACCCAGATCGAGCGCCTTTTGGAAGAACGGTCCCAACTTGAAGCACAATTGCGCCAGCTTGGCGCGTTGTAGCGCGAAAAAACGTTGACCGCGTGTTGCAAGCGCAACATGATTTGTCCATGAAAACTGCCGCAGTTCACAGCCGCATCAATCCAGATATCAAGGAGAGGGCTGAAGCCATTCTTACCCAGCTCGGCTTGAGTCCGACCGAGGCGATTCGCATGTTCTACACCCAAATCACGCTCCGAAATGGGCTGCCATTTGAAGTCGAGATTCCGGATTCCGTCACCTTGACTGCGATGGAAGACTCACGCAAGGGTCGCAAGCTGCGGAAGCACAACTCCCCTGATGAACTTTTTCAGAGTTGGGATAAATGAAGGCGATCTACGAAACCAGCCAGTTCAGAAAGGACATCAAGAAGCTCAAAAAACAAGGGAAGGAGATCGAAAAGCTCAAGGCGATTCTCAAACGTATTGCCGATGGCAAACCACTTGAAGCCCGTCACCGGGACCATGCATTGGACGGTCTGTTGAAAGGATCGAGGGACCGTCACATTGAGCCCGACTGGCTGTTGATTTATCGGGCTGATTGCGAATCACTTTTTCTTGAACGCACTGGTAGCCACAGTGACCTCTTCAGAAAATAAATCGGTTCTGGATTGGACCTCAGCCTGGAGACGAGCAAAATTATTTGGTCGAGATCGCCCGGGAAAAGGGATTTTTGGAGACTTCAAGTGTGGGCCGTGAACGGGCGCCCGAAAAGTGCAAACCAAAGGAGCGTGGGCGTCCCGCCCGCTTGGTTCGGAAAGCGGGCGAGACGCCCACGCTCCCGTGAAGATGCGTCTTTGCACTGCCGAAGATCTCTGAATGGGACAATATGCGGTCCGGATTCCCACTGGGAGAAATTAGAGGTTTGGTCAGGTGCTTCCGGCGGAAAACTCTCAGGCCCAACCGGCGTGAGGCTGGTCAAATGCTATGTGGCTACTTTGCGGAATGACTTCGCCGGCGGGCGATCAAGGCACTCTCCTGTCGGCAGAGAGGTCCAAGTGAAATTCTTCACCTTGGGTGTGTGCTTGGAGGTGGGTGAGGTTGCCTTCAGCACTGAAGGAGCGAAAGTGGCTGCGGCGTCCCGCCGCAGTTCGGGCAAACTCTCAGAGGCGGGACGCCTCTGCCACTCTTTCACCCCCCCCCCTTTACTCTTTAGTGACATGACGCGCGGATTTCTCAAACAACTGATCGAATCCTGTAGAGCCCTGACCTCATCCCCATTGTTTGGTGTAGAGCCATTGCCCTGATTGAGGGGAGAGGCGGGAGTCGGAATCGAACCGACGCATGGAGCTTTTGCAGAGCTCCGCCTTACCACTTGGCTATCCCGCCGTTTTTGAGAGGTGTCACCAATACCGTGTCAAAGGCGGCGTGACAATGGAAACTTGTCCTCCGGTAGTGTTTCCCTCGGTTTGGTCTAGGGCGGAGACGAGGCCTTCCTCGAAGGTCACGGTCAGCGTGCCGACGGGGACTTTGACGTAGATGGTGTTGGCAAGGTAGCCGCCGGTGTTCTGGACGATGACTCCTCCAGGTTGGATGGGGTTTTTGATTATGGTTTGGTTGTAGCCGGGCGCGTAGGTGGTTTGGGGGACCAATTCGTATTTGATGAATTCCCAAATTTCCCGGGTGCCTTCCGTGTTGGCGCGGCGGGTGGTCTTTTGCGGTTTCCCAAGGCTGCGTCCGACCTCCTCCACTGTCATCCCGATAGCAACTTCATTGGTGGCGATGAGGCCATCCACGATCAGGCGGCGTTCCTCGCTTTTTTTCAGGTTGGCGAGGAGGCCCTCCGGGAGAGGTTCGAGTTCGTCATAGGAAATCCAAGCGGCGACGCCTCCCTGCTGGGCATTCCCCCGGATGCGGCACATTTCGTCCGTCAGCGCCTCCACTTGAATGACTTGAGGGAATCGGAGGGTGCCTGCGTAGCGGGTGCGAGCGAGGTCAAAATAACAGGGTGCGGGTCGGAGGATCTTGATCTTGAGCGGGTCGAGTCCGAAGTCGGACAAATAAATGGCCCCGGATTGGCGAATGATCGGGGCGGCCTGAGATTCTGGGGCCCAGACCAAGAGGGAGAGAAGCAAAGCGAGGTGACGAAAGTTTCTCATGAGGGCAATTTGCCATGGACCGGGAAATACTTCCAGCAGGAAGAAATCCCTCCGCGGGAGCGTATCCTGAGAGGGGCAAAAAAATGTTTGAAAGCCGGGCCGTTCGGGCTGCGCCCGATCCGTTGCAGGGCCGGGAGGCCACCGAAGCGAAGCGGAAAAAATGGCGAGTGAAAGTGAAGGGTCACTCCGGGCCGATTTCGACCGGGACGAATTGGTACCACTGGAGGGGATCTTGTTGAATTTCCTCAAAGAGCGACGCGGCAATCTCGCGGGTGCATCGGGCGATTTCCTCATCGCGTTCGTCGTGGGGAACTCGGCGGACGGTGATGGGAGGTTTGGTGATGATTTGATAGCGGCGGTCGGGTCGTCGGCGGATGATGGCGGGGAGAATTTCGCATCCGGTCATCCAGCCCAATAAGGCAGGCGAGATGGAAAAAGGAATTCGGCCATGGGGGAGATCAACCGGCAATCCACGTTCGCCGACCGGACGATCGACCAGTAAGGCCATGCAGTCGCCATCGGAGATGGCCCGGGCCACATTGAGGGCGGAAAAGGGATCTCGGCCGACGGCGACGGTTTTTGCTCCCCAGCGCCGTCGCCAGGCGGCCCGCCATTCGGTCAACTCGGTGGTTGGCTCGGGGAGGGTGGCGACTGTTATGGGGTAGCCGGATGCAGCCAGAATGACCGACCCAAATTCGAAAAACCCGTAGTGGCCGGTGGCGAGAATAACGCCTTTGCCTTTGTGGATGGCGCGCTCCAGGTGTTCGGCTCCGATGTGTTCGCCGAGCAGGGCTTTGGATTCTTCAGAACTCATGAGACCGACGCCTACGTAGTCGGCCAGAGTTTCCGAAAAGTTAAGAAACACCTGCATGGCATCGCGGTGGGTGACCGGTTTGGACTGGAGGAGGGCAAGATTTCGACGTACGACTTGGAGGATGGCGGGTTGGGTCAGGGCGTAGATCCAGGCGACCAAGCGGCTAAGAAGCCGGGCTCCAGTCCGGCCGAGCCAGGGATAGATCCAGGACGCGAAAGCGAAGATGTTTTTGCGGTAGAGCTTTTGGTAGGCCCAGCGTTCGGTGTGGGGTACGGCCATTTGATTAAGAAGAAAGATTCGGAGGAAGCACGCAGCGATATCCGTCGGCCGACAAGGCCGCGAGGAGGCGGGCCAGGGTGAGCACTCTGCGGGGGGAAGCGCCGCTCTCGTGGAGAAGGAGGATGGCGCCGGGATGAAGGTTGGCTTGGATGCGGCTGACGATTTGTGAGGGCGCGGCTGAGCAGCCGTCGCCGCCCGCTGCACTCCAGCCCATAACCCGGAGCCCGTGGCGCTGCGCGGCCGGGGGGACGGAAAAATTGCTCATCCCGACGGGGGAGCGAAACCAGCTTGGGCGAGATCCCGTCGCGGTCAAGAGGGCTTCGTTGCCGCGGGCGATTTCCCGATCCACGAGGGGCGCGGGGAGCGCCCACCAATGGGAGGCGGGGTGGGAATAGGTGTGGTTGCCGAGGAGATGGCCGTCCGCGAGAATGCGGCGGCAGAGCGCGCGGTGACGCTCCACCTTTTTGCCGATGACGAAAAAAATTGCCCGGGCCTGATGTCGGGCCAGAAGATCGAGGATCTCCGGGGTGTCGCGCGGGTCGGGACCATCGTCGATTGTGAGGCAAACTTCCCGTTTCGCGGTGTCGAAGTGGGTGACGACAGGACCATGCCAATCGCAATTGCGGCGCAGGGTGGGGGCCAACCAAAGAAAATCATGGGCCAGCCAGGAGAGAAACCGGGATCGTCCTCGCAGAGTCAACGCGCCTGCGATGGCGGCGAGCCGTCCGGCGGCGAGAAGGTGTCGGGTAGTGAGAGCCATTGGTTGCGGAGTTTCCAAACCTGCCAAAGGCGGGGAAGCAACAAAAGACATAACCGCGTATGGGTTCCGACAAGGAGGAGGTTGTCCCGGAGGTAGCGAAAGTGGGTCACGCCTCCTGTGGTCGGCGCCGGATAGCGGACCGCCACCGGCCGATTGATGGGTCGGACTCCGCGCCAAAACATCCGCACTGCGAGTTCGGTGTCGAAGTCGAAGCGACGGGCGGTGGAAATGGCGTTCATGATGGCAATGGCCGGCGCCAGCGGGTAGAGGCGAAACCCAAAGAGCGAATCTTGAATCCCCCCGCCGAGGGTTTCGAAGTGGGTGAAACCATTGCCGACGCGACGGCCTCGCACGCGTTCGGCCGGGGCGTCTGCGCCGAAGATGGGCACGCCCAGAAGCATGGCTTCGGGCGATTCCTTCGACTGGGTCATGAAGGGTTGGACCTGGTCGGGCGGATGTTGGCCGTCGGCATCCATGACGAGCCCGTGGGTGAATCCGGCGGCGGCGGCCGCCTCCATGGCTGCGAGGGCAGCGGTGCCTTTGCCGCCGTTGGTCGGCAGATGGAGGACTTTCAGGTCGGTGCGTTCCCGGGCTAGGTTTTGGATTTCGTCCACGCTCTCATCGGTGCTTCCATCCAGGACAACCCAAACCGGACTCCAGACGGCGAGGACGGCCCGGGCGGTTTCCACGAGGAGTCGGCCGCTGTTGAAACTGGGCAGAATGACGAGGTGGGTGGAATCGGGAATCGGAGCGGGCGTGGTCAACCTAAATAGAAAGTTGTGGGTTGAGGGATGTTTCAGTGCCCATAGGGTGAGGTGTCACTTCAACGTAGGTTGTTCATTTTTAATCACTCAACCTTCAACCGGCAACTGATGCGCAGCAACGGCTAGGCCCTTAATCATCTCTGTTTCTAGCAAAAGACAAATTCAAAAAAAATCAAGGAACGGGCTTTTTCAATTGGATCGTCCGGCCGGTATTGTGAAGGTGGTCGAGAAAATATTCTTCCATCCGAGTGGTGAGTTCGTGGGCCGATTCGTCGGGGTGGGGGTGAAAGACTTTGCCTAGGTGGAGGCGATAGCGGATGGGAAGCGGGGACGCGGCAAAAAAAGAAATTCCTTTGCCCAGGTAGCGGCCGTCCCGCTCGATGAAGACGGTATGAATGGGGGCGCCCGACTTGGTGGCGACGAGGGCAAAACCTTGCTTGAAGGGGTTGACCCCGTCGGTGACGGTGCGGGTTCCTTCGGGAAAAATGAGGAGATTCTCCCGGTTTAGGATTTTTTCCACTCCCTGACGAATGAGGGCGGGGCCGCGGTCATTGGCGACGAAGCGGGCCAGTCGGGCGGCTCCTCCCAGGCAGGGATTGTTGATTAAACTGGCCCGCATGATGCAGACCGACCGGGGGACGGTGCCGAGCAGGATGACCGCGTCCATCACGGTAGGGTGATTGGCCGCGAGAATGACTCCGCGCACCTGACTGAGTTCTTTGGCTTCGGGAAACGAAATGTCGAAGACGCCGATGGAGGTGGAGACTTGGGTCCAGGTGCGGAAAAGTTGACGTATGAGGATCTGGCCAAATTTGGCGGGAATGGAGTCGCCGGAAAGCGTGACGAGCAGGGCACAAAAGGGACTGACGACCAACCCAATGGCAAAGAAGGAGATGAAGGACGCCATCTGGAGGAAGTAGTTCCAGCCACGAAGAAACCACGATTTGGGCAGTTCCGGAATCGGCGGGCGGGGGGAGATGGTTTCGGCACAGGCAGTGGCCATGAGAAGATCTTATCGGCCCATCTTAGAAATTCGAGTGTGTTGTTTGCTTGCCGTCAGGACGGATTGGAGAGAGACCAAGTGCCCCGATGAAAAAACGCATCACAGTCCTCCTGCAAGCCTTGATTAGTGTCGGGCTCTTGATTTGGATATTTTCGAGGCCGGAGTTCCGGGACCAGATCTGGGAAGTCGTCGCCGGGGCCGATCCGAGATGGTTGTTGGCCGGCTTTGTCGTGGCTGGCGTGGCGAGTTTGCTCAGCGTGGTCCGATGGAATATCTTTTTGCGCATCCAGGGGATCCGCTTGTCATTCTGGGATGTCTTCCGGATTTCGTTTCTCGGGCTCTTCTTCAACTGTTTTATGTTTGGCGCGGTGGGGGGCGATGTGGTCAAGGTGCTGTGGTTGGCGGCCCGGGGGCACAATAAGGCGGCGGGGCTCATTTCCGTCATTTTGGATCGCATGAGCGGGTTTCCTCCCTTGTTGGCCGTTTCCCTCTTGGCCATGCCGTGGTGGTTGCAATGGTCGCGGCAAATTCCGGAACTGAAACCGGTGCCCATCTTTATGATCGGCTATCTGGGAATCGTCACCCTGCTATTGTTGGGAAGCATGATTTTGACCGGATCGGGATGGCTGGACCGTCTGCCAATGCCAAGCGAAGACGCCCCCAGCTTGAAGGAGCGATTCCAGCGCCGTTTGCAGACCCAACTTTGCAAAGTGAACGCAGCCTTCGGCCTCGCTGTGACCAGTTGGCGTCAGTCCTTGCTGGCGGTCGGGTTGTCGATGTTGGTGCTCCTTGGGCATTTTTCCATCTTTTATTGTAGCGCGAGGGCCTTTGCGTTGCAGACGCCGGTCCTGGAATTCTTCGCCATCATGCCGGTGGTGGATGTCATTGCTGCTTTGCCGGTGAGTCTCGGCGGATTTGGCGTTCGGGAGGAAGTTTTTGTTCGTATGTTGGCAGCCTTGGAAGGCGTTCCTGCCGCCCAGGCGGTCTCCATCTCGCTGGGTGGGGCGGTCCTTTTTATGGTTTGGGGGTTGTTCGGTCTGATCTTGCTGCCGGCCTACCGTCGGGTCGTCAAGGAGGATGAAACCCTGTGAAATGGCGGCCGTTTTTTCGGGCGGGTTTCCGGTATCGGGGTTGGCCTTGGTACTATTTTTATGCCCTCGGAAAGATCGGGCTGGACCCGGCCTATGCCGTGGTCGTGGAAATGTTACGCGATTCGCAGCGTCCCCTCCTGGATGTCGGCTGCGGGATGGGTCTGCTGGGCTCCTGGTTGCGGGAAAATGGCTGCCGGACTTCCATCACGGGGGTGGACCTCGACCCGAATAAAATCGCCTTGGCCCGGCAGGCCTTCGGACCGGGTGACGGGACGTTTTTGGTCGGCGATGCGCTCGATCTTCCCGCGCATTGCGGGGACGTGGTCCTCTTGGACGTACTTCATTATCTGACCGATGCGGATCAATTGCTCTTACTGGAAAAAGTGGCGGACCGGATGGCCCCCGGCGGGGTGGCTTTGATCCGCTCCGGGCTGAACGAACCTAACCTTCGTTTCTTTTTCACCATAGTCGAAGAATGGTTTGTCAAATTCTGCCGCTGGATTCCCACCAGTGGATGGAATTTTCCCCTTCGGAATGAGATTTTGGTTCCGTTTGCCGGAAGCGAATTTGAAACGACCGTGCGGCCCATGTGGGGCTGTACGCCGTTTAACAGCTACTTGTTTGTCGTTCGCCGCCGGGAGAAGCCGATGACGGCAGTTGATGGTTGAGAGACAGGGAGGGAACTATTGGACAGAACCCGAGGGTGCCGTTTCCCTAGCAAGGGCGGTTGGATCGGTTTCTGCTCGGGGGGGCAACCCCATCAACGGCAAGTTTTCAATGACATCAAGCAACTCTCAACCTTCGGGTTTAGGTCTCATCAGCCGACAATTTTTTCGATCGCGGCCAGTTCCTCGTCGGAAAAATCGAGGTGGTTGAGGGCCTGGATATTTTCTTCGATTTGGCTGACCTTGCTGGCCCCGATGAGGGCCGAGGTGATGGTTTGGTTTCTAAGCACCCAGGCGAGGGCCATTTGGGCCAGGGATTGGCCGCGACTTTCTGCCAGCAAATTGAGGGTGCGAACTTTAGCCAGCACTTCGTCGGTGACGGCAGATTCTTTGAGGAAGCCTGAGGGATTGGCGGCACGGGAATCCGCTGGGATTCCGGTGAGATAGCGGTTGGTCAGAAGGCCTTGGGCCAGCGGGCAGAAGGCGATGGCTCCGAGGCCATTTTCATCTAGTGCTTCGAGGAGGTGGTCGGTTTCGACCCAGCGGTTGAAGAGACTGTAGGACGGCTGATGAATGAGGGCGGGGATGCCCATTTCCTTGAGGATCCGGGCGGATTCCCGGGTGGCTTCGGCGGAATAGGAGGAGACGCCAACATAGAGCGCCTTGCCGGAGCGAACGGCCTGGGCAAGGGCACCCATGGTTTCTTCCAAAGGCGTTTCAGGGTCGTAACGGTGACTGTAAAAAATATCGACATAGTCGAGGCCGGTTCGGGCGAGGCTCTGGTCAAGACTGGCGAGGAGGCTTTTTCGAGATCCCCATTCCCCATACGGGCCTGGCCACATGTGGTAGCCAGCTTTGGTCGAAATAATGAGCTCGTCCCGGTGGGCGGAAAGTTTTTTCCGGAGCACGCGGCCGAAGGTCTCTTCCGCGCTTCCGGGCGGTGGGCCGTAGTTGTTGGCGAGATCGAAATGGGTGATTCCCAGGTCGAAGGCCCGGAGGATCATGTCTTTGGCGTTTTGATAGGAATCACCTCCGCCAAAATTGTGCCAGAGACCTAGGGAAATGAGAGGGAGTTTCAGGCCGCTGCGTCCGCAACGGCGATAGGTCATGGAGGCGTAGCGGGCGGAGGCAGCGGAATAAGACATGGAAGAAAAGTATGAACTATGAAGTATGAAGTATCAATTCCGAAGGAGCTGGTGAAAGGAAAGGCTTCGAATTGCGGCGGGTTGGCCTCAGAAGTGTCGTAAACAGGCAAATTGTAAAGCTTGTAAATTCGGAGTGACTATCCGATTATGCGAGGATGATTGCGCGTCCGTTCTATCTTGCTGCGGTGCGCCGCGCCCTTGACCGATCCCCCATCTGCGCTCTGTTGGGACCGCGACAGTGTGGGAAGACGACGCTGGCGCGGACTCTCATGAAAACTCCCAACGGTCACTACTTCGACCTCGAATCTCCGAAGGATTTGCTGCGGCTCCAGAATCCGGAGTTGGCGCTTGGCGAATTGGTTGGTCTGGTGATTCTGGACGAGATCCAGATCCGGCCGGACCTTTTTCCGGTGCTGCGCGTCTTGGCGGACCGGGCTGATTTCCCTGCGCGGTTTCTCATCCTGGGGAGCGCATCGCCGGACCTCATACAACACGCCTCCGAGAGTCTCGCGGGTCGGGTCGAGTTTGTGGATTTGCATGGGTTCGATCTCGTGGAGACCGGTCTGGGCTCAATCGACCGCCTCTGGCTCCGGGGTGGGTTTCCGCGGTCTTTTCTCGCCGGGGACGATGCGGACAGCGTAGCCTGGCGAGAGGGATTCGTGCGCACCTTTCTCGAGCGCGATCTCCCGCAATTCGGGATCCGGGTGGCAGCACCCGCGATGCGTCGGTTTTGGACCATGCTGGCGCATTCGCATGGGCAGCTTTGGAATGGCTCGGAGTTGGGACGGGCGATGGGACTGAGCGACAAGACCGTGAAAAGCTATCTCGATGATCTCACTCGCACCTACATGGTGAGGCAGTTGCAACCCTGGTTTGAGAATGTCGGCAAGCGGCAGATCAAATCGCCCAAAATCTACCTGCGCGATTCCGGACTCCTGCACCATCTCCTGAGTCTCGGCACCTCAAAGGAACTCGCCGGTCATCCCAAGGTCGGCGCATCCTGGGAGGGGTTTGCCATGGAGCAGATCCTTCGCATCTCCAGGCAGCACGATGCGTATTTCTGGGCCACCCAGGGCGGCGCGGAACTGGACCTCCTCCTTTTCCGGCAGGGTCGCCGGATCGGATTTGAATTCAAATATTCGGAGAAACCATCCATCACGCGCTCAATGCGCGTGGCGCTCGACGATCTGAAACTCGATGTGCTGCATATCGTCTGCCCCGGCTCCGTTACGGCCAAACTCGATGCGAGAATCGAAGTCCACGGACTCCAAACCATCGAGGAATTTTCCCACGACGTCCTCTGAATCGGCGGGGCCAGTTGCGGCCCTCCTCCTCTGGAGCAAGACTGGGGGCTGTCCGCCCCGACGGAGTTTCGATTTTCTCTCGAACTCTTGAGGTGACAGAACGGTTTTTCTTGGGACAGAGATTTTCTGTAAACCATGAAAATGGTAAATCTCATTTACAATTTTCACGGATTGCTCTAGGACTTTCGGCATGATCGTTCGGGTTCTCGAAAAGAAAATTCTTCATTGGGCCACCCAATATCCCGTGATTACCCTCACCGGGCCGCGTCAATCGGGCAAGACGACGTTGGCGAAGAAGCTCTTTCCCGATAAATCCTATGTCTCGCTCGAAGACTTGGACCACCGACAGTTTGCACGGGAAGATCCGCGCGGGTTTCTCCATGAATACCGGGACGGCGCGGTCTTGGATGAGATCCAGAACACGCCGGAAATCCTCTCCTACCTCCAGGGTGAGGTTGATGCCAATGATTCGCCGGGCCGCTTTATCCTCACGGGGAGTCGTCAATTTGAGATGATGGAAAAAGTGAGTCAGTCGTTGGCGGGGCGGACGGCGGTGGCACGTCTCCTGCCGCTCTCGTTTGCCGAGATGGCCGACGTCGCGCCGGAGGCCACGGCGAATGAGACGATGTTTACCGGATTCTATCCACGAATTTACGACAAGCAGCTTGATCCCTCCGAGGCGCTGTCGTTTTACGTTTCGACCTACGTCGAAAGGGATGTCCGGCAGATGGCGAACCTGCCGGACCTGACCGTCTTTGAGCGGTTCCTCAAGCTCTGCGCGGGACGCAGTGGACAACTCTTGAATCTCACTGAGATGGGCAACGCCCTCGGCGTCACGCACCCGACCATCCGGAGCTGGATTTCGATTCTCGAGACGAGTCATCTGGTGAAACTCCTGCCGCCCTGGCATGCGAACATCGGCAAGCGCCTCGTGAAATCGCCCAAACTCTACTTTATCGACACCGGTCTGGCGGCCCACCTTATCGGAATTCAGTCCGCCGACCAACTGACGACTCATCCCCTGCGGGGCGCACTCTTCGAGAACATGATCGTCGCCGAGGCGTTGAAGCAGCGGTTCAACGCCGGGCTGAGTGACAACCTTTCCTTCTATCGGAGCCTTCAGGGCGACGAGGTGGACCTTCTGCTGGAATACGCCGACGGATTCGACGCCTGCGAGATCAAATCCGCCCGCACCATCACCAGCTCCTTCTTCAAGGGCCTCGAGGCCTTCTCCCGCGCGGCGGGGGTGACGCGGGATTCCTTCATCGTCTATGCTGGCGAAAGCCGGGTGGAACGGCGTGGTGTGGGCGTGACGCCGTGGAAGGATTTTCGGGTTGCACGGGAGGGTTGAATCGAAACGCACGTTTTCGGGACCATTCAGTCCGAGCGGGCCAGCAGGGCCTTGGCGGCTTGGAGGTGTTCTTCGCTGCCGATGAGGAGAACTTCGTCACCGAGATGCAATTCCTCATGGGGCGGGGGATTGATCAGGCTTTCGTTTTGACGCTGAATCCCGACCACGCTGGCTCCGGTTTCCGTCCGCAGTTGCAGCTCAGAAATCATTTTTCCAACGGCGAAGGCTCCCTCTTTGATTGTGATGGTTTCCAGCCGGGCGTGGCGCAGAAGGGAGGGCATTGGTTCCGGTTCGTCCGCATGGGGAGGGAGGGGGTCGGCGGGCTGGGCGAAGGTGTCGTGGAGGGCGTATTGGGCACCCGCATAGAGTTTGACCGATTTCCGGTAGAGGAGGAATCCGGAAACCGCCACGATGACAAGGACCAGGATGAGGACATTCAATGACGGCAGCAGGACCGAACTGAGAAGGAGTAGGATCAAAATGAGAACTCCGGTCCCGGCCACGGTGATGACATTGGCGATGAACGATTGCAGAGCGGGAGCCCGGGAACCCGCCTCGGTGGGATTGACGCTCATTTCCGAAATGACCATTGCTCCCACCTCCATCTTGCGCCAGATGGCGATCAGGAGCGGGAGGCTGACCAGAAGCGCGGCCAACCAGCTGATGGCCTTGATGCCCTCCAAGCCGATGGGGAGGTCGGGCCAGCGGGCGCTGACCTCGTGGTGGAGAAAAATAGCTCCGATAAAGATGCCCGTCACCAGGAGCAGGTTGATCCCGATCTGCCAGCCCAGTTTGGAAAGAATGCGGCGTTCGAGTTTGCCTCCGGCCTGTTGACCGATCCGGCCCACCCATTGGGTGTAGGCTTCCATGCTACGAATGAGGGACGGTGGGGAGATTCGATCGAAGAGCTGGACCACGCGGTCGGCATTGCGAATGGTGTAGGGGGTGGTGAAGGTGGTAATGGCCGAAACGGCCACCACGATGGGGTAGATGAATTCGCTGGTGACCCCATAGCGCAGCCCCAAGGCGGCGATGATGAAGGAAAATTCGCCGATTTGGGCTAGCCCCATCCCGACCCGCAGGGAGGTGCGGGTGTCCCGGCCCGAGATAAAACAGCCCAGCCAGCAGGTGGAAATTTTGCCCACGATGACGAGGGCGGAAATTATCAGGATCGGTCCCGCATATTCGTAGATCACCTTCGGGTCAATCAAGAGGCCGATCGAGACGAAAAAGACCGCGCTGAACATATCGCGGACCGGATGCATGAGGACCTCAATTTTTTTGATCTGGCGGGCCTCCGCAATGATCGCACCAATGAGGAAGGCTCCTAAAGCGACACTGTAGCCGAGATAGGCGGTGATGAGCGAAATGCCGAAACAAAGCGCCAGAATGGTCACCAGCAAGAGTTCATTGCTCTTGAAGGAGGAGACGTAATTAAGAAGCCGGGGCACGGCAATAAGACCGGCCACGAGGAGGATCCCGAGAAACGATCCCAGGCCCAGGACGGTCATGCCAATCGTGCCCGCTTCAATCGTGCCGGTGGCGGCAAACCCGGAGAGGAGGGCAATCATGACAATCGCCAAAATATCCTCAATGATGAGGATTCCAAAGATGAGCTCGGCGAAGGGCTCTTTGGTTTTTCCCAGCCCTTCGAGCGTTTTCACGATGATGGTCGTGGAAGAGATGGAAAGAATCGCCCCCAGGAAGATGCTGTCCATTTTGCTCCAGCCGAAGATCTGTCCCAGTTCGTATCCCGCTAGAATCATGAGGAGAATCTCCATGGTGGCGGCGATGAAGGCAGTCGCACCAACCTTCTGGAGCTTGCGCAGACTGAATTCCAGCCCAAGCGAAAACATGAGGAAAATGATGCCCAGCTTGGCCAGCGTCTCAATCGTTTCCTCATCATGGATGAGTTCGATCCCAGGCATGTGGGGGCCAATGACGAGACCGGCCAGGATGTAACCAAGTACGACGGGCTGATTGAACTGACGGAAAAGCAACGCCGCCACCCCCGCTCCAATCATCACGATTGCCAAATCTTGGAGGAAAATCAGATCAGACATTGAGGCAACGGTTTTCGCCGACCGGCGGGCAAATGTCCAACGCGGAGGGGAAAAAGTGTGGTCCGGGCATCGGACCTGGCTTTGGGCGGTGAAGCGGGCCGACTTTCACGAAGCGAGGTTCTTTTCGAGGATCAACTTGGTCCCGCGAGGGCAAGGCTCATAGGTGACAGAGTCGAAGGCTTGGCGGATGATATGGACGCCGACCCCGCCGGGGCGGATGGCTTCCAAATTCCGACTGCGAATATTTTTTGGATCGCAGGATTTTCCATAGTCCCGAAGAGTGATTCGGATGCGGTGGCGCAGGCGTTCGAATTCGAGTCGGATGGGTTTGCACTCCTCGTCGTAGGCATGACGGATGATGTTGGTGCAGGCCTCATCGACCGCGAGGACGAGGAGTTCCGCCCCGCATTCGTCGTAGCCGCAGGTGGTCAAAAATTTGCGCGTGGTTTGCCGGACGGAGGCGAGTTGGCAGGAATCGCTGGTGAAGGTGAGCTTCGTTTTCACGTCAGCCCTCCCACTAAAATGGTCAAATCATCACGTTGTTCGGTCCGCCCGCAGTGGAGGGCTTCTGCTTTGAGAAAGGCCTCGACGATGGCTTTGGGGTTTGAGAATGACCTTTGGGCCAGGGTCGAGGGAACAAATTCGCCGATGGCCCGGAGGAACTCGTCGTAGTCGGTGATCGAGTTGATCAGCCTGCTGACTTCGGTCCGCCCCTTAGACACTTGGGGGGACTTGCGAAGGGATTCCAAATCGTCGGCCATGGGAAGAAAATTGCATTTTGCGGGACTTTCCGCCAGATGGTTTTTTCCGTGGAAATGGACGGGTTTCTAGCGCATGATCCCATCCATGATGCGAATCGTCTTAATCTTGTTGTTGGGGATGACCCCGCTTTCCCTGCGTGCTGATGGGGAGAGTGCCTTCACTGCCCTGCGGGAGGCTCGCAAAGTGTCCGCTGGTGCCGCCTTGTCCGGCCTCTCCGGCACCCGGGGTGGCCCCCAACCCTATGCCTGGAAGGTGGTCTTCAGCGATCCGAGCCTGCGAGGCGGGGTCAAAGAAGTGGTCGTCTCCGGCGGATCGGTGACGGAACAACGTACGCCGCAACATGGATACGCTGGCGTCGGAGCCCTCCCGACGATCGATATCAACCAGCTGAAATTTGATTCCACGGCCGCCTTCGTGGTGGCCAATCAACAGGCCCGCAAGCGCAGTTTGGGATTCAATTGGGTCGATTATGATCTTCGGCCCAACAATATCACCGCGGTTCCCGAATGGGTGCTGACGCTCTCTGATCACATGGGAGCCAGGGTGGGGGTGATCCATCTCTCGGCGGTCGATGGTGCCGTGCTGATGCCCTTGGAAGTCGGCCTGCCGCCAGTGGAACAGACGGAGAACGCCGACAGCGATTCAGATAAAGAGATCGGCGGCGTCATCGGAACGGTCCGGGACAAAGCCACGGATTTCGGGTTGAAGGTTTCGGATACGACTCTTCGAACAGTGGGGACAGTGGAAAAATTTTTTACCGGGGAAAAAACCATTGGTCCCCGCGACGATCGTCATTAGAATTATGAGCGCTCCTAACGTCATTCTTACGCTGACCGCGGTGGGGTTTCTCCTCATTGCGGCGGAAGTTTTTGTCCCCGGCCTGGTGCTGGGGAGCCTGGGGGCGCTCTGTCTTTTCGGAGCCGTTCTCGTTGGTTATATGAACTTTGGGGTCCTGGCAGGAACCTTGATCTTTGCGGCTTTGTCGGTGGTCACCCTGGGAGGATTTCTAGTCTGGATGTTTTCTTTTCCACGAACCGCGGTGGGGCGGCGGATCATGTTGCCAACTTCCCTCACGCCGGGAGATAGCCGCCCCCCCTCGAGCGCGGATCTCCTTGGTCGAGAGGGCGTGGCCCTGACGCCCCTGCGTCCGGCCGGGACCGCCCGGATCGATGGCCGCAAGGTGGATGTGGTGGCGGAAAGCGATTTCATCCAATCGCAAGATGCCATCACCGTCATTCTCGTGGAAGGAATGCGGGTCGTCGTGCGGAAGAAAATCGTCCCGACGGTCGCGGCGTAACCGCATCTATTCTTTCGCCGGGATGAAGTTTACGCTGGCCGAATGCCAGACATGGTTTATTCTCCTCCCGAAAACATTTTTTTTATGGGCTCTCTTATCACTTATCTTATTGTCGGCGTCATTTTCGTCGCCTTGTTGGTCGCGGTTCTCCTCTTAGCCAACTTCTTTGGCATTTGGCTGCGCGCAAAAATTTCCGGAGCGGCGGTTGGCTTCACCAAATTGATTGGGATTCGGCTTCGCCGGGTTCCCGTCGGATTGATCGTGGACAGCCGGATCACCGCGGCCAAGGCCGGCATCCCCCTCGACACGGATGCTCTTGAGGCGCATTACCTTTCCGGAGGCAATGTCACCCATGTCGTCTTGGCGCTCATCGCGGCGGACAAGGCCGGCATAGCCTTGGACTACAATCGCGCTTGTGCCATCGATCTGGCGATCAAAGGCACCAGCAAGACCGTGCTGGAAGCGGTGCGGACAAGCATCAATCCCAAAGTCATCGATTGCCCGAACCCCCTCCAAACCGGCGGTCGGCACACCATCGACGCGGTCGCTCGTGATGGTATCGGCGTGAAGGTGCGCGCCCGGGTCACCGTTCGGTCCAACCTGGATCGCTTTGTTGGTGGTGCCACCGAGGAGACGATTATCGCGCGGGTGGGAGAAGGCATCGTGACATCCATTGGTTCGGCCAATTCCTACAAGGATGTGTTGGAAAACCCTGACCGCATCTCCAAGACCGTCTTGGACAAGGGGCTGGATAGCGGGACCTCATTTGAAATTCTCTCGGTCGATATCGCCGACATTGATATTGGCGGTAACATTGGTGCCAAACTTCAGGCGGAACAAGCCGAAGCGGATAAAGTCGTCGCCCAAGCCAAGGCTGAGATGCGTCGCGCTGCGGCCGTTGCCAGTGAACAGGAAATGACAGCTCGCACTCAGGAAATGCGGGCCAAAGTGGTCGAGGCGGAAGCCCTCGTTCCCCAAGCCATGGCCGAGGCCTTCCGCAATGGAAATCTCGGAATTATGGATTATTTAAAAATGAAGAACGTGGAATCCGATACCGCCATGCGCTCGTCGATTGCGAAAACTGAAAAGGAATCGCTGGACGGATGAGCGAGCCCTTCCCGGAGCGGACCCGCTTCGGCGGAATCCTTGTAAGCGGTTAAGAAATTATGGGAATCGAGCAACTCGTCATCCTGGTTTTGATTGCACTCATCAGTCTGATCAATTGGATGGTACGAAAGTCGGGCGAAGCCCGGGCTCGGCGTAAGGCCGAGCGGGAAGAATCGCCGGATGAGTCCTTCCATGCCCGGGAAGAGTCGGAGCCACTTGTGACTCGGTCGGCCCCGGAAAATGAATCCGGACGGCCGCCTAGCGACAAATCGATGCGCCAATTGATGGAGGCGCTGGGCGTCGAACTCCCGGAAGCCGAGGCTCCCGAGGTTGCCTCTCCGCCGCCGCCTCTTCCTTCCTTGCTCGAAATGGCCAGCCAGTTCGAGAGCCGCGGGGTGAGGGACGATGGACCTAACGAATTGATTTGGGGGCAACGCCGTGCGCTTGCCAAGGCGCTGCCCAAGCCCTCAATGCGGAAACCGGCAGCACCTTCGAAAGGGATCGGACGCCTCTTGGCCTCCCCCGGAGGTTTGCGCAATGGCATCGTTCTTTCCGAGATCCTTGGTCCCTCGAAGGCGTTGCGGCAGGAGTAAATTCCGCGTTTTCGTAAGGGCTTCTGCTTCCGGAAAAATCATGGCCGAGCCGCCGACTGGAACGATTAGTTTCATGATTGAGCTGGCTTGAGCCCCTTATCGCTCAAACCCGGCGCAGGCCTCTGAAAAAATCAGAAATTCTGCCATTGCAAGGAAGCGATGCCCCTGCAAATATCCACGTCTGCGCCGGCGTGGCGGAATTGGCAGACGCGCGCGACTCAAAATCGCGTTCCTTCGGGAGTGTGGGTTCGATCCCCTCCGCCGGTAATTTATTTCAATTCCTTTTCGGGAAACGGGGCCCGGG
>Ga0222659_1000711_pt1 | contig 17233 bp, 22 predicted proteins | sample AntAcemetagen547_FD_179850 | JGI IMG/M metagenome (GOLD analysis project Ga0222659, IMG submission 179850) | Saline water microbial communities from Ace Lake, Antarctica - #547 | ecosystem: Environmental > Aquatic > Non-marine Saline and Alkaline > Saline | place: Antarctica: Ace Lake...
TATTTACAACTTTACCTTGATGAATTTTGCTACAAACTTAACCGCAGATACTTTGGAGATAGACTTTTTGATAGACTTGTACTAGCCGTTGCAAAATCTTACTGGTAAGATTACGGGGAATCAATTACAAAATGTAAAATAAACTTGTCATTCTGAATTTTGTTTCTATATTTATGTAAAATAAACTTTACATATTATCAAATACAGTTGACAAATGAAAAAAGAAGAACGAAGTGATCAAATCAAAAAAGTAACAAAGAATTTAGCTTTTTGGACCCTATTATGGGTCTTTTCATTAGCCTTAGCTACATTTGGGCCGAAATTTCTTTGGAATGAAAACACAGTACTAAGCACGCTTGCCATTCTCTTGAATACAAGCTTTGGTGCGGGTATGATTTGGGCAAACATTAAGCATTTGAAAATTTTAGATGAATTACAAAAGAAAATTCATCTAGAAGCAATGGGCATAGCTTTAGGCGTAGGAATAGTAGGTGGACTGAGCTATTCAGCCATGTATATTGCGAACATTATTCCCACGGCTGAAATCGGAATTTTAGTGATGATAATTAGCGTCTCGTATATGATAGCATTGACAATTGGCAAAAAAAGATACGCATGAAAAATAAACTAAAAGTGCTGCGCGCAGAGCGAGATATGACACAAGCAGACCTTGCAGATGCCTTGGAAGTTTCTAGACAAACAGTGAATGCAATCGAAAAAGGAAAATTTGATCCTAGTTTGCCATTAGCTTTTAAATTGGCGCAACTTTTTGAATTGCCAATTGAAAAGATTTTCTTGCCTTCTGAGGTTGAATGATACAATTATTGCTAGGTGTGCCTAGCAGTCATTCTCGTTATACAGTAAATTGTCAAAGAGCATTTCTTGCATTTTTTCATCCGTGATGGCATCTAAGTTGGTTTTCTTTAGTTTTACGCTCAATTGCTTTTTTGTATCCGGACTGATCCACGTTCCGTTCAACTTATTTCCGCTTGCAGCGAGAAAAAGAGCGCCGCTAAAATTCACTTCAACAAAACAGTAATTGTTCTTTTGTCGATCGACTGTGACGGCTAATAAAATCCATCTTTCTTGATCGTACGAGTACATTGCATCAATAAAGGTTCGATCGCCTCCGCAGGGATCCTCTTGTTCATTAATGTACAACCATATCGAATTCGATTCATCCATTGTTCCCTCATACAACGAAGCGCCAAGCTCTTGAAATTCAAGAGCAGGATCCTCCTCTGAATTCAATTGAACAGTTGGTTCTGACAAGGATTGATCTGCGATCAAATTCGGATTTGCATTATTTTCGTTGGTACAAGCAAGCGAGATTAATGCGGCAAAAAAGAGTACTCTCTTCATGGTTTTATGCGTTTTATAATCGTTTATCTATTGATGGGCTATTATGCTAATTTCTTGCTAAAAACGAAAGCGTTCCAGATGAAACGCCTTCGTTGAGTCTTTTTTTATGAAAGCTGTTTAGTTCAACTTATGCTTTTACAAACTTCTTCATCACATTACCTTTAATTGTTTGAATTTGCAAAAAGTAAATTCCTACGGGCAACTGAGAAACGTCAATCGAGTTATTCGGATTAACAAATGATTCAATGATTTCGCCATTCATATTGAAGAGGATGAGCTTTTCGATTTGGTCAGTTGTTTGAATCGTAAGTTGAGCATTAACCGGGTTTGGATACAGACTCAGTTCTGCTGCATAAGAAAGGTCATCTATACTTGCGAAGCCCGTTTCGGTGACCGATTTAAATCCAGTCCATAAAGCCCCAGGATCCGTAACATAAGGCGCAGTTGTTCCAACCGGAATAAATAAATCAATATCGCTGCGATCTTCTGCAAAACTATCTACAATACCTGCTCCTGTTGAAATTGTTGGAGGGGTACTATTAATGGAGGTAACTGAAATTAAAGGGTTTCCCAAAAAGGTACCTTCGCCTATTTCTGTTATTCCAATTGGTATAATAAGTTCTGTTAAGTTATTGTTTGCGAATGCTTGTTTTGCAATTGTTGTTACGCCGTCTGGAATGGTGATCGTTGAAATTGAATTGCCATTAAAGGCATTCGCGCCTATATTGATCACATTCTCTCCAAATTCTACAGAGGTGATCAAATTGCTTCCAAAAGCAGCATCCCAAATACTAATCACACTATTCGGAATGGTGACTGAGCTTAAACTATTGAACAAAAAGGCTCCATTTACAATGGTGGTCACTGTATTCGGAATTTCGACACTGGTTAAACCTTTGCTCATAAAGGCTTGGTAACCAATATAGGTTACGGTATACGTGTCCATGCCATCAGTGGCGGATGAAGGTATAATTACGGCTGTGCCACCCGCGGCGTCATACGCTGTTAAACTAACGTCTGTAGGAGTTAGAACGGTAAAGGTAAAATAACCGTCTGTAAAGGTTTGAGACATCCCGATTAAGGAACTAAAGACGGTTAGCAAAAGAAGTGTAGTTTTTTTCATGATTTTCAGTTTTAATATTTACTCAAATATAACCTTCTTCTTTGCAGGATAAAAGCTCCAATGCATATTCGTCCACTTTCAATCGATATTCGTGCAGCAAAACTATTTTTTCATTTGAATTGATTTTGAGATGGTGTTAAGGAACAAAGGAAGCTGATGAGAAATCTCACGGGCAACAGATTCATTCAAAAATTTAATACTAATTTTAAGAAAAAAAAACAATGTTTGTACAAAGACGATTTCCTTTAAAGCGTATTCTAGCATGGACCAAAAGAGAGTTGATCTTCTTCTTCGTGATAGCAATCGTTTTCACTTGTTTGTATGAACTATTAGATCTTAAATGGTTACAGGTGCCCCTAGCGCCTGTTGCCTTAATTGGTACAGCAGTCGCTTTTATGGTGGGTTTTCAAAATAATGCGGCCTACGATCGCATTTGGGAAGCGCGCAAAATTTGGGGAGGCATTGTGAATACCTCTCGTTCGTTTATCATCACTTTAAAGGACAGTTTTCATCTGCATCAAAACGAAATTGCTCAAGATGAATCGGCCGAATTGAAAATAGTGACGCACCGACATATTGCATGGCTAACTGCCTTACGTTATGCATTGCGAACCAAAAAAGTATGGGAAGCTTCATACCAAGTAGATGGCAAAAAAAAGCAATTGTTTGATTATAATATACCTGAATACAACACAACTTTAGAAGAAGAAATGAAACCTTATCTGTCTGATTCGGAATTTGAATATGTGATGTCTAAAGAAAATAAGCCAAACGCCATCATCAGTTTACAATCTCAGCATTTGCGAAAATTATCCGATCAACATAAAATTTGGGATTTCAGTTTATTGAATTTGCAGGGCATGTTAAAAGATTTAACCGAGCACCAAGGCAAAGTGGAGCGGATTAAAAACTTTCCTTATCCAAAACAATACGGAAGTATTGGATATCATTTTGTCCATATTTTTATGTGGTTATTGCCCATGGCGATTATTCCAGCATTTGCTGTAATGGGCACGGAAATTGCGAAAATAAATCCTTTAGTGGGCGACTATTTTGTGTGGTTAAACATTCCGTTTACTGTGATTGTGATTTGGGTGTTTAATACCATGTTGCGCGTTGGTTTAGCCGGCGAAAATCCATTTGAAGGTTCGCCCAATGATGTGCCGATCTCTAATATCGCGCGTGGTATAACCCGTGATGTTTTGCAATTAATTGATGAAGATCCAACCACAATTCCAGAGCAATTTGAGAACCGAGGTGATATTCACATGTAGTTAATGCTCCAACCTTTTTTAAATCTATTCTGTTTAAGAAAAAGTCCAAAGCAATGAATTTGTTTCGATCGCTCATTTTACTGATCGTTTTAGTTTAAATCAATTAACCGCTGCGATACCTATGAAAAACAAACTACTTTTTTTAATGCTCTTCACGAGTTGGTTTCCTTCATTTGGCCAAACAACTTTGGATGATCTTTTCGACAATAACCAATATGAGTTGATTATAGAACTCTTGACTAAAAAAAAGAACCTCACGATTGACGAATTAAATATACTTGCTCGTTCTCATGGGAGGATGGGTGAATATTCAAATGGTTTGATGTATTCCGAAGAATTGATGAATAGGTGTATTGAAGCGAAGGATACCACAAGACTCGTTGAAGCCATCAATGTGAAGACGGAGAACTTGGTGGATTTAAAAAAATACAAAGATGGACTTGAATTTTGTGAAAATAACCTTCGCTATTTTAGGGAACAGGACTCGCTCGACTATCAGCTCTTATGTTTCAAATTAGGTGTGATCTATTATCACTTGCAAATGTATGAAGAAGGGTATGAAACCTACAACCAAATTACCGTGACAAGGTATAGGGAGATGGACGTGTTTTATACCAATTATGCAGTGATGCTGATTGGACTCAACAAATTAGACGAAGCGATTATATACCTCAAAAAGTCGATTAATTGTAATCGAATAGATGGCTACAGTGCTTGCACCAATTATGGAAATATTGGACTCATCTTAATGACACAGGAAAAGTGGGATGAAGCCAAGGTGTATATCGATTCCTCTGATTGGGCCTTGAAAAGAGAGCCTTCGATCTACGACCAAAAAGTGGTGTACAAAAATTACTATGATTTGTATTCGAAAACAGATCGAATGGAATTAGCAGAAGTTTATCTCGATTCAATTCTAATCGCCAATGAAGCAATTTTTAACAATCAATTAAACGAAGAACTTGTGGCCTTGGAGACTTCCTTTGAGCGACAGCACACATTAAAGAAAAAAATCGTCAGCGTTGATAATGAATTAGCTTCTGCGCAAAAATTCACCTTGTGGGGCATTATTATCGCTCTAATTTCATTGCTCATTTTGGTGTCAATTATTGCTTTTTTATGGATTCGGAATATAAAAGCTCAAAATCAAAACATTTTGATCGAACAAAAACTCCTTCGCTCGCAAATGACCCCACATTTTATGTTTAATTCTTTGGCCATTTTGCAAGGCATTATTCTGAATAAGGAGTATACAAAATCAATTCAATATCTCTCCAAATTTTCTAAACTTTTACGCATTACACTCGAAAATTCACGCGATAAATTAGTACCGCTTAAAAATGAAATCGAAGCGATTGAAAACTACATTTTGGTTCAAAATTTGGGCACAGATCATCCTTTTGAATGTGAAATAAAGATTGATGAAACGATTAATCAAGAGCGTTTATTGATTCCTCCAATGATGATTCAACCCTTTATTGAAAATGCCCTTGAACATGGTTTTCCTGTTCCTCAACCTCACCAAGAAGTGTCAGTTTCAATCTCCTTTGCTGATAAAGATTTAGTGTGTAAAATAATTGATAATGGAGTAGGGCTTGAGCAATCAAAAGTAAAGAGCAACGGCAAAAAAAACTCATTAGCCACAACGATCACGACCGAACGATTAGCTATGTTGGCGAAAGAATTCAAAGTAAAAACGAGTATCTCAATTGTCGATCGAAAAACCATGAATGAGGCGGGAACTTTTGTGACGATACGATTACCCTATAAGCAGATATAATATGATGAAAACGCTCATAATTGAAGATGAACCCTATATCCGTAAAGGTTTGGTGAATCTAATCGAAACGATAGAAAAAGACCTGCTTATTATCGGCGAGTGCGGTTCGGTGCAAGAGGGAGTAACGGTTGCAAAAGCGTGCAAACCCGATTTGGTTTTTCTGGATATTAATCTCACAGACGGAACGGGCTTTGATTTTTTGGAGGCAACGGAAGAACTTGATTTTAAAGTGATCTTCATTACGGCTTATGAAGAATATGCGCTGCGTGCCTTAAAAATTGGCGCAGTAGATTATTTGCTCAAACCAGTCGATATTGATGAGTTAAAGTCAGCTGTTAAGAAGCTTAAAACAAGTTCAATATTAACGCAGAAGGAGCAAATTTCTACGGTAAAAAAAGTATTGACAAAGGATAGTGATACATTAATTCTTTCGCTCCAAGATGCATTTCAGGTGATCAGTTTGTCTGATTTAATGTACTGTGAGTCGGATAAAGGGTATACAACCTTTTACTTAAGCGACGGAAAAAAGCATTTAGCATCTAAATCACTCAAGGAGTTTGAAGAGCAATTGTTGAAACAGTCTTTTACACGTCCGCATCAATCCTTTATGGTGAATTTGAAATTCATTGATCGTTACGATAAATCGGGCACCATTTACTTGAAAAATGGAGCTACAATTCCCGTTTCATCTCGTAAAAAGAATGAGTTCGTCACCGATTTGTTTAACTGGAAGAAATGATGTTTTATTGGATACAAAGCGCTTATTGACTTCAACGTGACGCTTATTTGTTCATCTCACCCAAAAATAGATCACTAGTGTTTGCTATTTAATTAATTCATAGATTAGTCGAAACTAAAAATCACGACTATGAATGACATTAAAGCAAAAATCGGAAAAGGCGGCCTACTATTGGCGGCATTAGGAATTATTTCTATACTCCTTTCTCTTTTTAATTACAATATCAAATTATTGATGTGGATTGATCTTTGGGGAGAAACTATGGGATGGGTTATTCGCATAGGTTGTATTGTTGTCGGTGGCGCAATTTTTATGCTTTGGGGCAGAGACGAAGCAGAAACAACTTAGAAGAAATTGAATTAAATAAAGTAGATAGAATAAATCAAGTAAAATAAGAAGAATGAAAAGATTAAAATTTTTAGGATTAGGAATACTGTTCACAGGATTCATTTCATGTGGAGGAGGAATAGATAATCAACCTGCAACAGCAGAAGGATTCGGGGAAATTGAAAAAGAACTCGCCACGAAGTTTGGAGCGGATGCGTACTATACTGATTTGAATATCTTGTATGTCGATCAAGTTGGGAATACGATTGCAGCAACTGTAACTAGTGATCCTGAGTCGTTAGAAATGGGTGAATGGACTTATTCGAATGGAGCGTGGACGCAATCAGCAGACGTCACCTTAGAAATACCAGAGGGTACAAAAGCGGCCGATTTTATGTTTCAATTAGGGGGTGAAATTAGCTTGTCTAAATTAGGAGGATTGGTCGAAAAGTCCAAAAAAATGCTAACGGAGGAAAAGGATGTGCCTAATCCAAAGCTTTCCATTGCTTCAATTAATTTTCCGGATAACGGCGATATGGCAGAAGCAAAATATTGGGTCAAACTTGAGCCAGAAAATGGCGGAACAAGTTTTTCATTTTATTATGACCTAAAAGGAGAATTTATTTCAATGGATTATTAATAGCCTGAAACATAAATAAAAAATGCCACTTCGAATACAGTTCAGGAGTGGCATTTTTGGTTAAAATTGGCTCTCTTTAGCTAACCAAGATGAACTTATCCTGGATCTTCGCTTCGGTATTCTAATTTCTTGATGAGGTGATTCATGTTGTAATAGAGAATAAGGTAATCTGATTCACCCGCCCCCATTATATAAATCTCTGCTTCCGTTTCGCTTTGGTTGGGTTGAATTTCAAATCGATCCCATTGGGTCACTTTTTTGGATAATTCAAAATGGAGTATAAATGCTGACGGATCTTGCGTTTCACAGGCCCAACCGTCTCCATTATTCTCAACCTGAATCAATATTTCATTATCAACTGCCGACTTGGAGAGGTTGTCAATTTCTCCAGCTGTTGTACCGTCACATCTATTGTCTTCGTGATAGAGTAAGGTCCAATTATTTGCAAAAAATTCCGCTACCGTCTTGCCCTGCTCGAGCGAATTTACGAAAGCAGTCGCTTCCTTTTGATGCTCATTTAGAGGTTCGGATGCAGGTTCTTCCTCGATAGGTTCTAGGGGCGCTTGAACGAATGAAGTTGCTGTTACATCCTCTAAATTGTCCTCATTTTCTGTGTTGGTGCAACTCATCAGAGGAGAGAGTAGGCAAAGGAACATGTGAAGTTTAAAATAGAGTATTTTCATTACTGTCGGAAATTCTGCTTCGTTGATGTTTTATTTATCTAGGCTTTCTCAAATCCTCAATAATTCCCTCTTTTCTCATCCGGAATGTTTACCATTCCGCAACCATCAACCAGCCATTTTCCGTTTTCTTCGCTCATCTTCACAGTTAATTTAAATTCGGGCCAATCGATTCCTTTTAGTGTCAAATAGGTGCTATTTTCGTCGCTTGATTCGAGTTCAAATCCATTTTCAGGATAGTCTTGCGCGTCAAGAATTGGGTCGGCTCCAAGTCCCATTTCTGGATCTTCTGCAAAAGCTGCATCCATTATGGTTTGCAACGCCGATTTAAAATTGGATGTCGCCAAATCACTTGCATTTGCCCATTCAACTGCATCAAGTGCCTCACTCATTTGATTGCAATTATCGACATAAGCATTGATGAAAGCAAAGGCGTTTTCAATTTTATTGTCCTCATTTGGCATCTCACTTTCTTGCGTAATTTCTATGGTTTCGTTGCTACTTGTATGCTCTTCTACTTCTGACTCTCCGCATGAAATCAAAAATGGAAGACTTAGAAAAAGGAGCTGTTTTAGTTTAGGTTTCATCTGTATTGGTTTTGATAGCCGAACTAAATATAAGCATTTTTGTAGACCTCAAATTGATTAAGCCCTCTTCTTCATTCGAAAGTATTGTTTTCGGTTGCTTTCTATAAATACTTCAAAAAATGATTGTTAAAATTGAATACAAGTGAAAGTTGATGACGACCTATTCTTGCTGCAAATGGATACTTATGGGTAGAAATTGAATAGCCATAAAAGAGATTGAGATCACCAAAAATTCCCAAGCCTATTTTGGGCATAATCACGAGATCCTTTTCTTTAAAATCAGTTTGATATTTTAATTCTAGCCCAATATTTAGCAGAAATAGCCACGTATTCGCTTCAACCCCAACTTTGAACCCATAGATGTTTTGGACAGAACTTGGCACCCATTCGAACGCGCTGTAATAATCACGAGAGAAAAACCCAACATCCCCATAGGTGCAGGTATGCAGTGCCAATCCTACTTCTGTGGTGATCGATTTTTGCCGACCAACTCCAACCCGTACAGAAATTTGTTTTGCTGTTTCAAAGTAGTGAGCAGAAGAGTTGAATTGTGTCGAATCAGAGCGCATGTTCTGACCGGAAGCACTTAACCATAGGCAAAATAAGAAGCTCAAAACAACTATTTTTATCATACTTTTGAAGAATCAAATGCTGTAACCGTAAATATATTAAACGTTTGTGAAATATGAAGATACTCCTTTCAATCACATTGATTTTATTCTTTTGTACAGATGCTCAAAGTCAAATGAAGCGTAAAGATAGCATCCGAATTGCCAATTTTAAATTAGACGTTCAATTAATGGATGAACTTAAGGAATTTGATTTTCAGCACTACGATTATATCATGTTGCGTGTGAAGGATAGTCTGAATCCACTGCGGAATGAATGCACGTTTATGGTGAATATAGATAGCTGCACGTTAAAATATAAATTTCAAATGACAGCAGATTTTGAAATTCGCAGGATGGAGATAGATCAGATCGATTATTATAATTCAAACGACCCTTGCAAGGAAATACTGGGGGAAATTACGGCAAATTTAATCGAAGTAGAAGGTTATTTTGCACAATCGATACAACCCTTCTTTGAAATTGATAGAGCTGCATTTTTGTTTTATGGACGCGTAAATGGCTATTATGAGATTTCATATTTTCAGGATGATTTTTTTTCTGAATTCCATTCAGGCCTCTTGTATGATACAATTTGTGGCTATTTGTACACAGGTTGCAAAAGGTGATTATAGGTAAGTCAATTTGTTTTAAATGAAGTTTTTAATAATTATTTTCTTGTCGACCGATCATTTGCCAATTGCCAGCTATTTTTTTAAATTTCATCCAAAATGAAAAACCACAGTCCTCACAAAGAGAAGAAATGTAAAAAGTCGTGTCTGTTTCGAGGATTGTAATACTGTCATTTGACATTTTTAGTTCCGCTTTATAATCCCATTTTATGAGCGGCCATTCGTCTCTTTGCCACGAAATTTGACCATCATGATCGCTATAATTCCCTTCCAATGGGAATTGAATATGGGAGATTTGAAAAAGGGAGTCCGCAATAAAATGAGTGTAAAATGCGTCGAAGGAGCTGTAATTTTCAACACTATCTGTACGCCCTATAAATGTATTAAAATATTCTTCAGGCCACGTTAAACCTTTTAAGCTAGCGGCTACTTTCCATTCGCCATCCACTCTTTTCATGAAGTATCCAAAGTTATAGGTGTATTTTCCTAGCTGAAGACCGTTAGGTGATGCTGTCTTTCTAATCCTCACATTACATTGAGCAGAATTTTTGCCTTCGTTACAAGTCACCGATACAATTTCATCCTGATTTTTTATACATCCACTCTCAACTAAATAGAGCAGCCCATCTTTTGCTTCATCAATTGAAAGTTCAAGTGCTACGTCACAGTCACATTGATTGATGGAGGAGACATAAAGTTCCAATACTTCTTCAGCTGTTTTCGGTGGTTCAACACACGCCAATTGGAGTAGGAGCGTGCTGATTAAAAGGAACTGTATTTGATAAGTCATGACTAAAATAGAGGTGCTAAATGAATTCTTGATTTAAAGCTAATAAAAAGGAGCTTCAGATTGCATTATTGTTTGGAAACTAGCTCTAATTTGACCTTTTTATTGGGTTATTTTTTCATTGTCGAAAAGTGAAAAGATAAAAAATAGCGATCTCATCATTCAGTTGCTATTCAAGACTTCAAGATCAAAAATCATTCTCTATTTGGCTAAATTCACCCATATGGGTGAGCGGATTTTGGGTGGATTTCACCCTCCTAGGTGAAGAACATTGACTCAAACTGAGATACATTTGGTTTCAAACTAAAAACTAAAATTATGAAATCAAAAATTTTATTGACGGGCTTATTCACCCTGTTATTTGCCGCATCTTTCGCGCAATTTGGCATACCACCAGGTGGCATTCCAGGATTCCCTTCAAGTAAAAACTGTCCGCCGGGTGTTTGGTGTCATCCAGAAGGAGCAGGAATGAGTCTGAAAGACAGTGATATCGACGCTGTAAATTCGGCATTAAAGGATCCTGAAGGATGTTGTTGTGCGTGTGCATTGGGTAAATGGTTTATTGATGTGGTAAAACCGCTTTATCCGGATTGTTATCCCAATTGTAATATTGCAACAAATGTCGCAAGTGGTGGTTCAGATGAAAAGCAGATTAATGCCACAAAGGAAGTGGCAGCCAAAGGTAAAATAACGGCTGAAACACATCAATATTTTTATTCCGTTCTTCCAGCTATTTTTGCAAAAAATAAGTGGCAAGCAACAGCTATTGAAGGTGTGCGTGGTTCGAAATTCAAATTGACTGGGATGTGGGTGTACAATGAAAAGGAAAAAAATGAATTCAATGTGATCACCTTAGAGCCTATTGATCTTAAATCGGGAGTCACTATTGATCGACTTTATTTCATGTTTAATAAAGAAAATATGCTGGTCATGAATCAGGCATGGATCAATGCAAAGAAGAGAAGGTAGTAAAAATCCAACCAAATAATCAAGAAGCCTCCAAATGGGGGCTTTTTTTATGCAAAACAAATTAAGTAGTGAACTGATGCGTCTATTTGATTTACATGTATTTCTTCGTCCGTAAGTCAATTTGAGCGGTGTCAAGCATGGCTTCACTGTTCATGTAAATAATTTCGATCACATTATTTTTAACTTTCTTTAGAAGACCGGGAAAAGCCAAAAACGCTTCGGTAATTTCATCATACCCATACGTGGTGGAATCAATCACGGTTTTGTTCACCAGGCCAAAGTAGCCGTATTGATTCCATGTTTCAGGCAAGCTGGGCAATTGCCAATCCCAAATTGAAAAGCTGTATAAATTAATCCATTGCCCCTTTTTATACGAGACAATATGCCACGTATTCAGGTTTGACCAATCCGCCCAATTTACAACATAAGAGACTTCATCTCTGCCGTCTCCGTCCAAATCTCCTTCATTTTTCAGATAAGATAATCCCAATAATTGTCCGCTAGCTGCTATGAAAAGGGTGTCTATCTTTTTATTGCTCGAACTTACGTAAGAGAGCGGCGCTTTTTTTACTGTGGTATCAACTAAATCGTCATAATCAGGCAAATTGCGGTAGAATTTTGGAGAATCTTTATTGTCAAGTTGACTTATAAAATGCTCTTTCAGCGTGTCTTGTTTTTGATCACCATTAAAATCCCCAGTGATCATAAATCGATAGCCGTAAACAGGCGTAATAGGTTCGTTCGGTGAAGTATTGATATGGAGAAGCGTATCGAGTTCAACTCCAGTCTCTCTTTTCGTGTTTTTGGGAGAAGATGTGCAAGCCAATAGGATTGCAGTAACGAAGATGATCAGGTTGGTTTTCATAGCTTTTTGACAAATCTACGCGCTGCTCAGAATTAAAGGATAGGATCAATAAAGGATTGCAGAACGACTTATTATTCGAGCTGATCTGCCGATTATTTTAGATGAAATGGACTCGTTTTTACCGCTAGAGAACTGAAATGACAGTACGCTGATGACGATCTAAAATAAAATCCTCGAGATAGTTTAAACGCTTCTATGGTTCAATACAGGACAATAAAAGGAGATAGAATAAAATGGGAATGTTTCTTTCATTTTAATTGTGCTTGGTAAACTGTATAAAACCTCAATACCAGCGAAGAGAGAAAAGATACGAATACCAATTCATAAATACATGCAGAAGGTTTGTGAGAGGTTTTCTTTTTTCGCTGTAACTTATGGATGGGTTAGTTTGTTTAATCTATAAAAGAAATTCCTGCTATGAAACACTTTTTTCTATTTGTGTTTTTTCTGAGTTCAAATGTTGTGATTTGTCAGATGAAAACAGGTGTTCGAGCAATGTATGGTCGAAGTATCATCCTGAATGACCAAGTTCCAATTAGACCACCTTCAGACACGTATCCAACAGCTTACGATCATAATTTTGGTGGTGGCGTTTATCTCAATTATCGGCTTAATAAGTGGTTGGCAATTGAAACGTCCGTCTCGGTAGAGCAAATGAGATCCTATGAAGGTTATTTCGTGAGGGCAACGACCGATAATTTAAACGCTGATGAACTTGAATTTGATGAAAATGGACTAGCGGATTGGTATTCAAATGAACAATGGATTCGACTGAATTATGTCAGCTTTCCACTTGGACTGTCATTTGAAACAAAGAGGTGGTGTGTTGGGTTGGGAGGACAGTATTCCCATTTATTAAAGGTGGGCGCGGCTCGTCAAGATATGAGTATGGGAAAACAGCAAGGCTATATACCTTTTAAATGGGCAGAAAGCTTCAATTTTCACAGACGATCAAATGTGTCAGTTTATGGACTTGTAGGATTTAAGGTATGGAAAAAACTGCGTCTCGAAGTGACCTTTCTCCATGGACTTATAGACATCTCCCAAGAAATGTATCAAGCACGCTACTGGACAAGACAGTTACAATTCGGGCTGAGGTATCAAATTATTCCCCATGAGAAAATTAGAGAGGGCAAGAGATAGCGTATGAAATTATAATTTAACACTTCAGTTCATGCCAGTTTCACAGGTCATTACCTCGCCTAAACGCTTACAAAAAAAAACGCTATTCATTTTCACGCTCATAATAGCAAGGATAAATTTTCCCCGACTCATCCAGGTATAAAAATTTTTTAAGACCGACATACAGCACGATTCCTTTTGATCCCGTATAATTGAATTGATCCCCACTTTTTAGACCATTATGGGCTGCTAAATTCGTATAGATCTTATTAATTGATACTTTTTTCGTTTTCAATTGCCCCTTTTTCGTCTGGTACGCAATTCGAACGGTTTTTGGGTTTTCTATGGAAATGATGACGGCTTTATTATCATTCGCATCCAGAACAGAATCGCCCACCTGAAAAAGATCGGTTATCAATAATCCTTGATCGATCTTCTTTTGATAGGTTTCGGAGTAGATACTATCAGGAGGAGTGTCATGACTCTCAATAATGTCTGCTGTCACGGTTACTTTTGTTTGCGTATAAAAAAAGATAACTGTTCTTTTGAAATCTACTGTGAAATTCACATACATTTCATTTGAGCCTAATGGGCGACTATTGTACAATTGTTTTTTAGCTTCAAAAATCAAAGCGTCCTTTGATGTTCCGCCTAAACCAAATAGTTGAGCCGATTGTCCCACACCAATTACAATATCTTCATAAGACGAATTTGCAGGAACGGTGCTTGTACTAATACTGCCAGAGTGAAAAGAGCATGCACTTAAAATAAATACACTCAGACTTGCGATAAGGATTGTTTTAAAATTCATCATGAATAAGTTTTGGTTAAAAAGTTTAGTTATTGGTTTTCTTTTGCATCATTTTGAGTAGAAAATCATTCCTCAATGACAGGAAAGATCAGCATCCTCAAACGATCTCTCTTCATCTTGATGTTTTTTATTTCTGCTCTATTTTTGTTGATTTCATCTTGAATCTTTTTTGCACGGGCTTCATTTGCTCCGCCGACTATTTCAATCGTTACCCTTCTGTTTTTCGAACGCGCAATTTCATTTTTGTTTTCCACTAATTCGTGTTCATCTCCAAATCCGTTAACCGAATTGATGCGGATATTTTGTTGATTAAGCGAGGTGACGAAATCGGCCACATGCTGGGCTCTTTTAATTGAAATGTCATTATTGGATGATTTAATTCCTGAATCATCCGAATAACCGTTTATATTTAATTGGCAATGGTCGAAGTTGGAAACGAACGTGGTAATTCTGTCTTTATTATAATCCGAAAGTTCAGCGTTGTCAGGTTTAAAGAAAAGGATCTCGTGGTTTTTAAAATGAGTGTTTTGCGAATTATGCTGATCAAGGCCATCACTATAGACTGCAATCAATTCATTTTCCAGCAGTACAAGGGCATCTTCTAACTGATCAATTTGCTGTTCTTTTTCCACCAACAAAGCATAGGATTCCATATCTATGTCGGATTTTACGCCAAATCTCATCCCAAGAATAAAAAAGGAGCAGGTAAATAAAATCAGGAAAAAAGGTCCCATTTTTTTTTCAAAATCTATGCCCCTCAGGATATAAACAGCAATTAGAAGAAGAACGAAAAGTAGCACGAGCCACCAATTATTGATATACCCAAAATAGTTTATCTCAATAAATGAACCCAATGTATAAATGAGATATGGCACTCCAATGATGATTAAACTCACCACTAGAATTAGAAATAAATTCTTGTATTTTTGTATTCCCATTTTAAAACTTGCTTTAAAAAATTGTAAACCAGTATCTAAAGTAGACGAATCGATTCAATGTGGCATGTATGGGAGATAAATGCACCTTGTTTTCCTCTCGCTAAGAGGTTTAATATACTGTAAATTTATGATTTTGTTTTTGATTTATCTTCAGTAAGAACCAAGTTGCAATCAATCGTGTATTTTTTGTGTCATTTTAAATGACGCATCTGCCGTTGTGTAGAGCCTAACGATCGATTAATGCTTACTTGGTATTACAACTTCTAGACGGTATGTGTTAATTGAGTTTCTCCGAATGCGCCATCAACGATTGTTTTCCGTATCTAAAAAAAAAATACTATTCAGAAGTTCTCTTTCTGCGGTAACTTATTTGAAAATTAAAAGCAGACTGAAAATCATATAAGTAAGATTAGTTTTTGGAATAGAAAAATCTTTTTATTTTTGCAGGTATTCGTTCGTTTGATTTATCATTCGATATCAATTTGGAATCTATCGTCACTAGACGATTCAATATTATTTAAACACAACGGGAATTTGAATGAATGAACTGTTTCATTTGAATTCGATTAAATAATTATAACATGAACAAAAATAACAGACTTAGGATTATTTTAATTCCGATCATGCTTACGCTGTCAAGTGCAATTATGGCTATGGCATGGCTTGGACACCTCAAATATAAAGAGGATTTAAGTTTTTTAACGGCCGCTCTTTTTGCTTGGCTGCTGGTTCTTCCAGAATATTTACTAAATGTCTCGGCAATACGCTGGGGTGTTGGTATTTATCAACCCAGTGAAATGGCAGCCATGAACCTTTCGTCAGGAATTGTTTTTATTGCACTCGTCTCACATTTCTTTTTGGGAGAAGAGTTAACCACTCAAAAGTATATTGGTTTCGCCTTGATGATCGTTGCAATGATTTTAATAGCGGAATCTAAACCTAAAAAAATCGAAGATAAAAAAGAACTATAACTATGGAATTATACCTCGTTCCCCTCATGCTTTTTACTTCAAGCATCCTCATGGCCTTTGCTTGGATTGGACACGTAAAATACAGAAAGAAAAGCTTCTGGACCGCACTTGTATTCAGTTGGTTATTAGTACTTCCTGAATATTTGCTCAATGTTTCGGCTATTCGCTGGGGTGTTGGAACATATGAACCCAGTGAGATGGCAGCCATTAATTTATCGACAGGAGTCATTTGTATTGCACTTGTTTCGAAGTTGTTTTTAGGCGAAAAGTTGAGTCCTCGCAAAATTTTTGGATTTATTTTAATGATCATCAGTGTGACACTCGTTGTAATTTAAGGATTGAATTTAAGTGGACCTTGAATAATACAGTGTAAGCCTATTTTCCAACCTTTTTAATGCTTTCTTCTGTTTTCAATTTCATAAGAGGTTAAAAGAATAGGGGTGGACTGTAGCTAGTGTATTAGGTCCTGTTTTCTATTCCGGATGAATTGTAGGTTCAAAGATGTTTCCTGACCAGTTAAAGCCCTTTCCTTCTATGAGTACTGATTCATTCTTGGAAATAATCTCAATGTTGAATGCAGTTAGTTAGGGGGAGATTACAAAGGCTTTAAAGTTTAACCCTAGCCCAACCTTATAATAGCCACCGTTTATTGAGTATTCGCTAGCACTCACTGTATAACGGTACCCAGCACCTAATTTAAGACTTACCCAATCATTAAATTTATATTCTATGTGCAATCCAGCCTCAATGGGTAAAACAAAATTAGATGTAAAACTATTTTCTAATGGAATTTCGTTAATTATAGAACGATAGTAGGATTTTCCAACTCCGAGATGAAAATAACTACTAAAACTTATTTTTTTAAGTTCGAACAATTCAAATTCCTCAAAAAAACGTAACCACCCCACCAACTACACCTGAAATTTCTCAATAAAATTTTGAGGGAAAAGTTCATGCAATTTATTGACCTTATGATCAGCAATATTTGAAAGTACGTGAGTCAACCAGTCTTGAGGGT
>Ga0222659_1000713_pt1 | contig 17204 bp, 11 predicted proteins | sample AntAcemetagen547_FD_179850 | JGI IMG/M metagenome (GOLD analysis project Ga0222659, IMG submission 179850) | Saline water microbial communities from Ace Lake, Antarctica - #547 | ecosystem: Environmental > Aquatic > Non-marine Saline and Alkaline > Saline | place: Antarctica: Ace Lake...
TATTTGCAAAATTATCTCAATGAGTTTTGTTATCGCTTAAACAGAAGATACTTCGGCGAAAACCTCTTTAACCGCATGGTTATTGCAACTGTTGGAAATTAGTGGTATGTTTGGGACTATTCAATTGATTTTTCTGTTTTTCTCAATTTTTTCTAAATTAAATTGTTTATAGATGCTATTTTAATGTTTTCGACTAAAAAACAAGCAGCAGTATTAATTGCGCTCTGCTCCTGTATTTCATTATTTTCTCAGTCGGTTGAATCTTCTTCGGGAGACTCTTACATCACCGACTTAGGGAGTCTTGATTTTACTGTGGGAGAAGTAGTTATTTATACTGGAACACTAGGAACAACAACCTTCACACAAGGTTTTCATCAATCCAGTTGGTACTTCAGTGAGATTTATGATCATAATTCTCAATTTGAAGCCCTCCTCTTCCCTAACCCAACAATAGACCTGATCAATATTAACACATCAGATTTTGCAGAAGTTCGCTATACGTTGCATGATGCCGCTGGAAGAATTGTCTTTCAAGGACAACTTTTTTCAGAAACAACTTCCCTCGATTTGAGCGAATTCGCATCTGGAACATATAGTATTACTTTGAGTCGTTCTGGCGAAAACCTAAAAATATTTAAATTAATAAAACTGTATTAGTATGAAAAAAATTATATTCTCAGTATTAGCGTTTATAGCGCTATCCTTTCATTCTTACGGACAAGCTCCTCAAGGATTTAAATACCAATCTGTTGTTAGAAACGCATCCAATATGATTATCACCGATAGTCCCGTTGGTATGCAAATAATCATCAGACAAGGAAGTGTAACAGGAACAGTTGTTTACACAGAAACTCATGCACCAACAACTAATGCTTATGGTCTAATTAATTTAGAAATTGGATCAGGTGCGACTGCGGATGACTTCTCAGCTATCGATTGGTCTGTAGGCCCTTATTTCATAGAAACTTCAGTTGATTTAACTGGTGGAACTTCTTACGAATTGATGGGTGCATCACAATTAATGAGTGTACCCTATGCTTTATACGCTGAAACATCTGGAACACCAGGTCCAGATGGCCCTATGGGACCAGAAGGACCAACAGGCCCTGTAGGCCCAATAGGAGCAACCGGTGCAACAGGACCGGCGGGCGCTGACGGTATAGATGGAGCAACAGGACCTGTAGGACCCATTGGACCAATAGGACCGACTGGCGTAGATGGGGCAACAGGCCCCATTGGACCAGCAGGAGCAGACGGAGCAACAGGACCAGCAGGACCAACAGGTGCAACAGGAGCAGATGGGCCAACAGGTGCAACAGGACCAGCAGGAGCGGATGGAATTGATGGTGCAACAGGGCCAGCAGGAGCAACAGGACCCATTGGACCGACAGGTGCAACAGGACCAACAGGACCTGCAGGAGCAACAGGAGCAACAGGACCCATTGGACCAACCGGTGCGACAGGACCAACTGGACCAACTGGACCGGCAGGAGCTACGGGTGCAAGTGGACTAGATGGTTCTGCAAACATCTTAGGAACAACAGACTACCTTGTAAAATTCACAGGATCTACAACTGGAGGTAATTCTCAAATAAGAGACATAACAGCGGGCACAAGTATCAATACTGCTCCAAACACAGATTATCGTTTATACGTTTATGATCTGCAATTAACAGCTGACGGAGATGGTCAAGCATCAGTTTATGGATACCGAACAAGAGATTCTGGAAATGACGGAATAAGTTATAGTCAATCTGGATCGAATAATGCAATTAAGGGATACAATTATTGGGGAGATGTTTACACTTTTGGCGTGGGCGGATTTTCCTACAATGATTATACACGCACGGGAGGAGTATTAGGCGCGCAGCAAGCAGGAACATATTGGGGCTCTTTAGGATACAAAAATAGTGGGTCTTCAACTTACGGAGTTTATGGATCCGCAGGATATGCAAGCGGAGCTGGACTTCTTCCTTCAGGAAGCGCTATAGGTATTGGTGGTGGATTTTATGGATCACTTATCGGAAGTACTTCACAAGGATCTGTAATTGGACAATTAAATTCAGGCGATTTATTTGCTCAGTACAATAGCGGAAATGTGTATACCTTTGGAAAAAACATTGAACTAATTGACAATAGCGGAACCGTTACACCGGTTTATACAAATTCAAGTTTAGAGTCTACGATTTATAATAAGGGAACCATTAACTTAGAGAATGGAACAGCATATATCCCATTTTCAGGCGAATATACAGCACTATTAGGAGATATTCCTGTAATTACTGTAACGCCAAATGGGGAATGTAATGGTGTTTATATCGCAGCAGTGGATAAAAATGGTTTTACCGTGAAAGAATTGATGGGTGGAACGAGTAATACAATGATTTCATGGATTTCAGTTGGAACGCGAATCGATAATGATCAAATGGAATTGGCCACTCAGCTAGTGAGTGATCCTAACTTCAATCGTAATGTCCAACAAGTTCTTTTCTCGGATGGAAATATTGAAGGAAGTGCGTCAGGAATTTGGTGGGATGGAAACAGTTTACAATTCGGTACCATTCCAACTCACCTAACCGCAATAGGACAAAAAGAAGCAGAAGCTGTTGGCGGAGAACAATAATTAATTAAACCAAGTTGATTTTAAAGGGGGAAGCGTTAAATACGCCTCCCCCTTTTTTTTGTTTTAATTCTGATTTTTAATGGCACGATCAAGCACCGTCAAATATTCCGTTAATTCATCAATAAATGGTTTAAGATCATCACTTACCCTATCGCCGTTAATCTTTTTAAGTGATTTTAAGGTGGCGTGTACGTTTTCTTTGGCCTTTGTAAAATCATTCGTTTCACATAAATCAGCAATCACTTTTAAACTCTGATTGATGACTGCCATAGAATAGGTTTTTTTCAATTGCTCGTCATGAATCATTTCGATATCGGTTTCATCTGTCCATTCAAGGTTTGTCACTTTAATCACCTCGACTGGCTTTTGTTTTGTTTCATCAAAATAATTCACTTTAATCGTTACTTTATTCTTATCAATATCGCGTGATGGATTTTCAATTTTAAACTTCATCAAGGCCATTTTATTGAGACTAGAAAATACTCGATCCAATTTAAATTGCACCGCATTGGGCCCTTTCTTGAATTCTGGCACACCGTATAATGTTTTATACACGACACGATCATCATAACTAACAGTCACCGTAAGATCTGACGCTAAGGGATAAAAGAGACTTTCGAATTCGGCTTCGAGCGCCTTTGTGATCCCTTCAGAATGCACAACTTGATGCTCCAATCCACCGCTGTATTTACTCAGCAATGACAAGAGTGCTTGATTACAATCCGTACCTATGCCAATGGTAGAAACTGAAATACCTTTATCGAAATATTTTTTCGATTGTTCAACCACAAAATCGATTGGCTGCGAGCCGTAGCCATCTGTCAATAAAACAATGCGATTAATACCTGCCGGATTGAATCCTTCGTAGATCTCCTTATAACCTAATTTTAAACCGTCATAAATATTTGTTCCACCACCAGCACTTATCGCACTAATAATATCCACTAATTCATTTTTTCGTGCAAAATCGAGTGGATAGGCAAGTGCAGGTTCATCATCAAAGAAAACGAGAGAAACCTTATCTTCAGGTCTAAGCTTATCTACAAACTTCAGCATAGCATCTCTCAAAAGATCAATACTCTCCCCTCCCATTGATCCGCTTCGATCAAGCACAAAAGCAAGATTTAGAGGCTTCGAGGTGGCTTTCTTGTTTTCGGGAACCTTCACTGAGAACCCTAATTCTAACAAGGCCTCAAGCGAACCAGAATTAATCTTATTATTTCCCCATTTGACATGAATATTGACCAATTCATCCTCCGGAAGATCAGGATAACGCTCTGTGACCATTGAATTGATATCATATTGTTTCTGCTCGCCAGATTTGGGTAAATATTGTTCAGGAAATTCCAAGCGCGGGTCAGGATTATAACGTAAACCTTGCTGCATATAACCAATTCCTCTAAAACGTGTCAAATCAAGTAAGGCAGCATTCGCTTCAAAAGGAAAACTTACTTTATAACTCCTTTTTTTCGGCAAGAGGAAAATTACTTTACCTTGATCATCCGTTTTACCATGATAGCGCTTATTGTCATAAGACATATCTAAATAAACATCTTCTCGGATTCCATTTTTAGAACCACCTTGAAGAAACAACGTTACCATTACGCGATTGGAAACAGGTTTCGGTTCTGTGCTAAAAACTTGCTCAATTTCTCCAAATTCGTTTACCTTTTCTACGAAGTCTATTTTTTCATACGTCAACGTTAGTCCTCTTATCGAAGACTGATTTCCAACATCCGTCACTTCAAAATCGACTTCACCATCCAAATCAATTTGATATTTTTGGTTATTCGGAACATTGAATCGAGCCTTTCCTTGAGCATCTGTAGAAGCTACAAATGTTTTATTTAAGGCATAACTAGTTAATCGAACATCCATTTTTTGCCATGGTCGTTTCGCATCATTTACTGCGATAATTTCGAGAATACTATAACCTGCCACGGGCATATCTCGGGGATTAACAGTTTGGTGCACGAATTCGAGATTTAGTTTCGAACGATCAACAGGCGGCTCATTTACCCGATTCCAATAGGCCACATCATAGGTCACAGATGCACTGCCACTTCCCGTCGAACCGGCAGGAATTTTGAGCAATGTATGATTCTTCATATCCCCGATATGCACCATCCACTCCTCGCCTTCTGTCAACGAAAGGGAAAGCATTCCTGCAGGATTGGTTTGATACACTAATCGTTTAAACGTGTTCGTTTCTACGAGAACAATAGCAAGGTTTGACATTGATTTTCCCTGCGTGTCAACCACCTTTAGATTATAATTCAACGTTCCTTGGGAAAAAGAGGAAATAACAGAAAAGAGGGTGAGCAGGGTGAACAATAGAAAGGATCGTTTCATCTTAATATGGATTTAAATGGTTATTAATTTCTTGCGGTATACATGTAATGAGCGACCGGCGATTTGGTTACGACCAAGATTAAAATGCAGATTATACGCGTGTTTTGACACGATCTCAACCTATGCAGCGTAGAGCGGCAAAATAGAAATTTGGAGAACGGTAAAGGTAGGTTATAAAGCGCGAACGTTTTCCGTTAAAATCATAGACACTTGCTCCAACTTACCTTGTTCAAACAGCACAGGTAGACTATCAAGCGGTGTTCCAACAGGTGCACTATAATTGACGTAATCCTGAAAACGCATTCCTTCGATCATGCGCGAGTTAAACGCTTCACGGAATCGAACACCACCGCCGTTAACATTGTATTGATAAGCCAAAAAGTCCATCCTGTGATTTGACTGATTGATCCAATAATAATAAACATCTTCAAAATCTGTTCCCCCTCCTACTTCATCAAAGGTCACCTTTAAGACGGAATACGTTTGATTCTTAATTGCTATGGACTTCATTACTTCGATATTCACACCTGGATCGGAAAGACGTTGAGGCAAACAAACGAAATACATCACCGCATTCAATGACTCTTGATACTTTTTTTGATCCTCTTGAGACAAATAAATAACAGTATCATTCACAGTGCGTGAAAATCCTTCATCAGAAAATAAATCTTGAATTTGAGTCGAATCTGTTTGCACAATTTTAGTATAAGAAAAACCATGGACGGTCTCTCTCATACCATAAAGTGCATCTCGAAATGTAAATTCGAAGTCACCCAATTTGCCATGTGCCTCTAGCATTTCATTCAGCAAAATCGCCGAGCTATCCAACTGCACTTGCTCTAAAACCTCCTCCTCGGTAGATTCGGTATACGAGCACGAAGAGACAAGCATAAAAAACAGAAAGCAAATGGAATAATATTTCATACGCTCGAAATTAGATAAAAGCAATAAAAAAGGAGATTGAAATTAGATTTTCTTCACCTTCACTGCCACTAAACCTTTGGGTCCAGATTCGATTTCAAAAGAAACTTTATCATTTTCAACAATTGGTTCAGCTGTATTATTAATGTGAACAAAATAGCTCTCTTGCGAAGTAAGATCTTTAATAAAACCATACCCTTTCTCATCATTGAAAAAAGCAACTTTACCTTCATGAATGGGGTCTATGAAGATATCTTCACGTTTAGGCACACCGATTTCAATCGTGTTTGCATTAATTTTTTTCTTTTTTGTCGGATCCGGCGGAGTATCAGTTAACATGCCATTTTCATCAACATAAGCAATCATGTCGTCAAGACTACTGCCTCCTGGATTTTCTTTTCTTGATTCTTTCTTCGCTGTTTTTTCTTTGCGCTTTTGAATCTTTTTCTTTTCTTTTTCTTTTTTACTAAAGGTTTCGTTAGATCTTCCCATTCACATTTTAATTATTAATTCATCATTGATTCTCGCCTTTTGATTATTAAAATTCCGCGAATACGGAATAAAAAGAAGCTAAACTCGGTTATACTAAGGATTGATCTTTTACAATAATCTGCACACAATCGGTACAAAGACGCGACAAAGGTACATTGTAATTTTGAAATTATTCTATTTTACCCTCAGAACTTGTGAACATTTTTTAAAGTATTGAGCGAATAAAAGGTGATTTATTTCAATGATACGCTGAATAAACCAATTCATTTAACGATCTTTGAGCGTTGAAATTAGATACTATGGGAAAGAAAATCATCATTAGTTTAGCTTTACTTTTCACAAGTTTCATCAGTCGAGCAGCTTACGGACTCGAACAGCTTGGAGAAGCGCTCATTACATTCTCTATACTTTTAACTGCTCTTCCATTTATTGTGGGCGGTGTGGCCGTTTTATTCGTGAAAGAAAAGAAAGGACGAGCATTTTTTATTGGTTTCGGAATCACAGCGCTCATCCTTCTTATTTGGATTTTTGCCGGCAGTTCTGAGGCTTAAACTTGGTTTTAAGCAACTTATCTTTTAACGAAACCGACGCAAAATAGAATCAGCACTACAAATTGACGGTGATACTAAATTCGCTTGCCCAAGCTTTTCCTTTGAAATAAGCTGGTTTCCAAGCCGGCATTCGCTCTACTATTGTTTTAATTTCCATATCTATTTGCGGGTGAAGTGCACGGATAATTTCCACATTTTCAATCTTTCCTTCAGCCGAAATGTAAAAATGAAGCGTTAGAAAAACATCAATGAGATCATCAAGTAGCTGTGATCCTTCAAAATTCGCCGAAATATAATTGCTAACAGCGACAAATGAATGTTGGATCGACTTTGAATTCCCAAAATAAGCATGGTTTTTACATTCAGCAATCAATGTATCGGGATAATCTCCCTTATAAAAAACCGCCTTTTTCACCCCTCGTTCATTATAGTATTCTGACCGTAACCACACATGATCAGGCCCATAATACGTTGTTAAACGAACGGGTTTGTGGTATTTAAAATAACCTAATCGAGCAACTGCGCCATTTTTGTGGTAACGAATTTGTGTTCCGTTAAACCTATGGCACCTGACTACTTGTTTGAGAGCGATTTCATTTGACGGAGAATAAAAGTAAACCGTATCCTTGCCCTTATGCTCATTTTCTACCCGATAAAAAGACCAATCTTTTTCAATTTTAACTCGTTTCAATTCATTCGAATAATACACCGTATCCCCGTTCGTGCTGGCCAAACTCAGATGAGTGAGAAACACCATTATCAAATTGAATACTAAATAAAAATACCGCATACACAAAAATAGACAAGAAGAACTTTAATCCGCTCGTAAAAAAATAAAATAGGTAACTTTAGACGAAAAAATGATTGATCAACCCGTATTCACCTTTCTTGAAAAGTTGGCAAACAACAACAACCGAGATTGGTTTGCTAGTCATAAAGAAGAATTTAATGAGCAAGAGAAAAAAATAAAAGCACTTTTCAAAAATCTGCAAGATGAACTATCCAAAATAGATCAAATTGAAAGTCATCATGTCATGCGAATTTATAGAGACATTCGTTTCTCAAAAGATAAAACGCCTTATAAAGCGCGCTTTTCGGGTAGTTTCTCGAGAGCAACCGCCGCAAGAAGGGGAAGCTATTATCTATCCATTCAACCTGGAAATTCATTCATAGGAGGCGGTTTCTACGGTCCAAATGCAGCTGATCTCAAACGCATTCGTGAAGAGTTCGAGATGGACGCTACTGAAATGCGAACCATTCTTTCAAATCCAAAAGTCGAGGCTTATTATGGCGAATTGCAGGGAGAAGAATTAAAAACAGCACCGCGCGGCTTTGATCCCTCTCATCCAGCGATTGATCTCATTCGAAAAAAGCAGTTTTACTTTGTCCACCCATTTTCTGACGAGGAAGTACTGGCAAAAGACTTCAGACAAAGGGTCAGTCAAGGCTTGGAATTACTACTCCCCTATTTTGAATATATGAGTTCAGTGCTCACCACCAATTCCAATGGTGAATCAACCTTATAAAAGGTTAGTTAGAGATATCTTTTGAAAAATCCTTGATGGCAAAAGTCATCTTATTCCAACCAAGAACGGCAAAAGGAATTTGAATTTCGTCCGCACCAAGCACTAAATCAACATTCATATCCGTTCCTTTTTGAGGAAAGACAAATCGATATTGATAATCCTCCGCATATTCGACAGGATATTTTAGCAGAACGGCATCCCAATGCGAAATTCGCTCTTTCTCTAGACGTTCCAAGGGGAATATATCCGACATTTCAACAGGACTAATGGCTTCATTCTTCCCCGTGTAAAAGGAGAATGAATAATCACAAGCAGGACCGCAGCCCACGGTCATTTTCCCAATAAAATCCGTTCCATCTGATTTACGAAACAGGACAAATTCCATCCATCCTTCAATCGCACCTGTAACGGAAGCGAATCCACCTTTTACATCCAAAGTTTGAAAATACCAAATCAACTTTTGATCTTCATTCAGTTCCTCCGCAGAAGCTGCAGGACGCACTCCCATTAAATGCGTGACATAATCATCTATTTGCCATGTTTTGGCAGGTTTATCCTCCTGAATGAGAGCAGCGCGAGACGAACGCGAAAAAACGGTACGAAGCAAATGAGCTCCATCTCGTTCATTTGCATTTACATCTAGACCGATTACCCAAAAAGAAAGAAGTCCAAACAAAGCGAGTGAAGGCAGGAATAAAACCTTAGAGAATCTGGAAACAAACATCTGTAAGTAATTCATAAAGTGAAGAGTCTAAAGGTGCATTTAAATAGATCTCGAAAGGATCATTTTTTTTCTATGTTGAATGATTTATCTTTAGCATTAAAGATCAACTATTGAGATATTCCACTTAAACACAAAGTATGAAATTACGATTTATTTCGAATTAATAAGGAAGATAGAAAAATAGTTTCGATTGGGCTATAAACGAATTACAAACGCTTTTTTGTTGAAGAATTAAAAGAGATAATCTTTTTAGACGAAAAGATCTACTTAATTTTGGGCACATCAAATTATGACACAAGAAAAAGCAATTGCCTTCTTAAAATCAGGAAAAAATGTATTCCTTACCGGTTCAGCGGGAACGGGAAAAACCTATGTACTCAATCAATTTATTCAGCACTTAAAAGATGCAAAAGTAGAAGTTGCTGTTACGGCCTCCACAGGTATTGCAGCAACACATATCTTTGGTGTTACTATTCATTCATGGGCAAGCATTGGCATTAAACAAAAAATTACGGAACGGGATTTAGGGTATTTAAAAAAGCAAAAAGCGATTCGCGATAAGTTCAATAAAACGAAGGTTTTAATTATCGACGAAATTTCAATGCTTCACAAGGACCAATTGGATTCGATCCACCATGTTCTCTCCTATTGCCGTGATTCGAATGAGGCCTTTGGTGGAATACAAGTTGTTCTGTGTGGTGATTTTTTTCAACTTCCGCCAATTGGTGATTACCACGAAACAAGTCGAGACAAATTTGCATTTATGAGTAAAGCTTGGCTTTATGCAGATTTTAAGATTTGCTACTTGACAGAACAGTTTCGACAAAATGCGAACAGATTAACGGCAATTTTAGACGAAATCCGATCGGCCAGCGTAAGTTCAACTTCACTTCAACTCCTAACAGCAGCGAAATCGACAAAATTTGAAGCAGGCATAGAACCCACCCAATTGTTTACACATAATTTAGATGTTGATGCAATCAATTCAAAACATCTAGAGGGATTACCGAGCAAAAGCCGTTATTTTAAAGCAAAAGTAAAAGGAGAAAAAGAGCTTACCAATCTTTTGCGAAGATCTGTTTTAACCCAAGATGACATGCCTTTAAAAATCGGAGCAAAGGTTATGTTTGTTAAAAATAATCCAGATCGAAATTATATCAATGGCACATTGGGAGAAATCATAGGATATACCGAAATTGGCTTTCCATTGGTTAAAACATTAGATGGAAACGAAGTTTCGGCTAGCAGCGAAGAGTGGACGATAACCAATGAGAATGGGCAAACTTTAGCATCATACGAGCAAGTTCCATTGCGTTTAGCTTGGGCCATTACCGTTCACAAAAGTCAAGGCATGACGTTGGATGCAGCTGAGCTAGACTTGAGTAAAACATTTGAACGCGGTCAAGGGTATGTTGCATTATCACGTCTGCGATCATTGGAACGCTTGCGGTTATTAGGGTTTAATCAAACTGCACTTGAAGTAGACCCTTTAGCACTGAAAGTCGATCTTCGATTTCAAGAATTATCTGAAGAAAACGACGCTTCACAGAGCTTGGATGATTTAGAAGTAGGTAAAAAGGAATTTATAAAGAAAACCGGAGGACGAAATCTTAAACGCGTCTCACCCGAATAGTTTTATTTTAGATTTTGAATGCGACAAAAACCATATCATCCGTTTGATAGGATTCACCTTGCCAGTCCTTTAATTCTTTGCTCAACTTCTCGCCTTGTTCAGATACTGAATTATCTTTATTGAGTAGCAATGTTGTTTCCAATCGAGCTCTACTATACTTGCGAGATCGCTCTCCACCAAATTGATCCGTTATACCATCTGAAAAGAGGTAAAAGACATCACCTTTCTCATGTGAAACCGATTTTGTTTCAAATTCTAGTCCAAAATTGTCACCGCTATCTCCGATTGATATTTTTGTAGGTTGAATGATTTGAAGTCCTTTCTTTGTCATTTGATAAAGAGGTCTGCGCGCTCCTTCAAAAAAGACCTGACCTGTCTTCGTATTATAAGCAAAAAGCGCAAGGTCCATTCCATCCTTCAACTGAATAGCGGCGCTTGAATTTAATGCAGATCTGATTGCCAAACTTAAGGCCTCCAAGATGAGTGCAGGATCCACAATTCCTCTTTGATTGACAAGGTTATTTAATTCACTAATTCCAATAATCGTCATAAAAGCACCAGGAACACCATGCCCCGTGCAATCACCTACTGCAATTATTTTCGTATCACCAAATTCACCCGTCCAGTAAAAATCTCCACTTACAATATCTTTGGGACGATTCAGAATATAATGATCTTCGAATACATTCCCCATACGCAAGTTGTCCGGAATATAGGCTTGTTGGATCATCTGAGCATATTCAATACTTGAATTTAAGGCTTGATTTGAAAGTTTAAGTTTATCCTTTAATTGACTTTGCTGAATCGCGATAGCGAGTCCATTTGCCACTTCATTTGTCACTTGGATATAATGCTCATCATGGTCTTCATAATCCTCGGTAAAACAAACATTCAAAGAACCAATTAATTTATCTCCGTGCAATAGCGGCGACATCAACAATAGCTCTGCACCTTGTTCAATTAAAAGCAGATCCGTTTTGGAAAGCACTTTTTTCTCCTTTAAATTCTGCAGGTAATTCGATTTTGTTTTCAAGAGCGTTTGGTAGAGACTGAAATCCTTCAATGGAAATTCCTTTCCATCTGTTGTTTCTTCAATTCCCCCTCTCATTCGAGCATAAGCATAGAAGGTATTGTCTTCTGTATTGAAAAGTGTAAGACTTGCGCGAATAATCGGCAATTTATCCAGCGTCTTATTTAAGGTATTGTAAATAATATCTTCCGTACTTTCTGCGTGGAGAATCGTCTTTTCTATCGAATGAATAATATCTAATTGATCGGCTATTTTTTTGATTTGCAGTTCTTGTTGTTTCTTTTCAGTTATATCTTCAGTAAAGCCAGATATTTTTATCTCTTCCCCTTTCTCATTAAGGATTTGAAACAATCTTGAATTCAACCATCTCTGTTCTCCAGAAGGAAGAATATAGCGAAAGTCCTCATTAAAATTCGCGGATGACTTACGTGACATAAGCGCATTTCGAACCCTTTCAAGATCCTCAGGATGGATATTTGCCAACCAACTTGCTGGATCTTCTTCCAGGGCTTTTACAGGTTGCCCAAAAACCGTTTCGTAACTATCGCCGATAAAGATAAATTTACCTGTTAATGAATCACGTAAATAAAAGACCTCCCTTATCGAACGAATCAATTCACGGAAGTTTTGTTCACTTTCATTCAACAACCTCTCTTTGATCGATAAATCACGATTGGCAAGCTCGATTTTCTCCTCGTATTTCTTGCGTTCAGAGATATCAACACCCACCATGAAATATTTTTCAATTTTTCCATCTTCACCGAAAATCGGACTGATGTCAACATTCGAAAAGATCGGATTCCCCTCTTTCGTTAAATGTATGATTTCGCCGGTGAATTTTTTTCGTTTTTCAAAGACGGTTGCATTAATACGCTCTACGGATTTAGAGTTGTCGTTTTTATCATGTAATAATTGAGAAGGTAATTTACCCTCAGCTTCTTCCTGTGTATATCCAAACTTATCAATAAAGGCTTGGTTTACCCATTCAATTCCTTTTTCGACATGAGCAATGATGATATAATTACTTGTATTGCTTGCCACTAATGACAATTTTTCAATTTGAGCTTGATCCGAAACACGCTGTGAGATGTCAGAACCAATTACAAAATACTTTTCGAGATCACCATTTTCATCAATTAGCGGCGTCACTTCAATATTTGTGTAAAACAAAGAACCATCCGTTTTATAATTGGTTAATTCACATTGCATTTGACGTTTATCTTCAAAAATTGCTTTTGTGATTTCTTCAATCGTTTTTTCAGAAGTTAAAGGACCAGAAATTAGAGCAAGCGGAAGCTTACCAATTGATTCTTCCTCGCTTAATCCGGTGATCTTATAAAATGATTTATTTGCCCATTCTACACGATTTTCTTTATCAACCATAAGGATAAAGTTATCTGTATTACTAGCTATCAAAGACAATTTTTGAATTTCCTCTTCAGCGTTTTTACGTACTGTAATATCTTGACATAACCCTGCATTTTTAGTTACAATTCCATACTCGTTAATGATCGGCTGCCCTTTTTCACGTATCCAACGAATTTCTTTCCCAAATCTAATTCTATATTCAACCTCAAAAGATTCTCCCATACTAATGAGGTGAAAAGCATGTTGTACTTTCTCATGATCTTCCTCTAAAACATACGTCCCTAAATAATCACCCTTATCATAAAAGAAGTCAGGTGTTGGTCCAATTATCTCGGCAGAGTTTGGACTGATATATTCATATTTCTTAGATTCATAATTAAATAAGTAAAATACATCAGACAACGTTTCATTAATTTGTCTAAAATTGCCTTCACTGATGGTTAATTCATCCTGAATCCGCTTATTTTCAGTCACATCTAAACCAATCAGCAATACCCGGTTATTCGAAAGTCGTTTTTCTTTGAAAGACATCCAAACATCTCGCCCATCTTTCGCAACGAATCGCTGATACGTATTAAAACTGGGTTCGATCGTACCGATTGAAATAAGAATAAGCTCATTTTTTATACGAATCGCCTCATTTCTTTCCACGCCCAATCGCTCAATCCAATCATATTCTTTCAATTCTTGCGGTGAAAAGCCAAGAATAGTTTTAATCGAATGACTTGTATAGACATTCTCTCCATTCCGATTCACTATAAAAACAAGCGCGTCAGCATTTTTCACAACTTCATTTGAAAATTCCAAATGCTGATCCAGATCAAGCCTTGAAAGGGCAGCAACGACAGCAACAAATATCACGGCAAAAAGAGAAATAATAAATAAGTCAGGATTAAATAACGGTGTTTGCTCAACGATATATATAACCACACTGACTGACATGATAAATAAGGCAAATGTCATCAAATCTCTTAATCGCTTAAACACAACATTTACTGCAAATAATAGAATCACTAATTCTAAAAATAATTCGAGTGCGATATGGTTAATATAGATAAGGTAAAGTGTATAGGTCACAAGAATAATATAAAACACCTGTGTGATGCGCTCGATATGCACTCGGACCAAAGACGACCAAAACGTCAAGAGATACACGAACAGAATCAATCCAGAGATCAGAAGCCGATTGACGAATGCATCTTTTAATTGAGCTGATGTTTCAGGAATTATCAGTGGCAGGAACACAAACATAGTTGCCGCCAGCAAGTACAGAATCCGTGTGGATCTCATATAATCAACGTCCTGAGAATTATCACGATCTTGCACAAGAGCCGACTTACGCCTAAACTCTAACATGACAACCAATAAGCCGAGTAATAAAAAAAAGACCAAAATCATAAACCAACTTTCCTTCCAAAAAGAGGATTCATCCTCCATTCTCGTCAGTTGTTCAACCCTATCCTCACCTAATTCAAGTTCCTTCTTTTGCTGAATTAGAGAATATTCAAATTGGTCGCCACTGCGTTGAATGGAATCTTTTAAATGAACTGATTGATCATAAAAACCAAGGGCATCTTCAAATTCACCAAGGGCAGCATGAGCCCTATAGAGCAAATTCAAGGCTTGAATTTGAGGATTTAAGAACTTCATATTCAAAGCCATGTCAAGCCCCTCTTGTGATTGACGAATTGCTTCTGAAAAATCGCCCAATTGATAAGCTAGCTCTGCTTGTGAGAGCTTTAAATGAAGTGTTGAATACAAATCGTTTTGATCTTGAATAATGAGTTCACTCCGATTAAAATAATAGACTGTTGAATCAAAATCCTTCAGTTTTAAATGCGCGAAACCAAGATGAATATACGTATTACCAATTTCTGAAACATTTGCTAATTCTTCAAATAACAAGGCCGCAGAATTAAAATAAATTTTGGCCTGATTAAATTCAGACAAGGCTAGTTCAATGAGCCCCATATTATTATAAGTCCGAGCGACAAGTTTAACATTCTTCAATGATTGATAAATTGAGATCGCTCTTGTGTAGTAATCCTTTGCTAATTCGAATTTCTCCAAATCGAGGTATACGTTTCCAAAATTGTTATAAACATTCGCAATTCCAAGTGAATCATTTAGTTTTGTTTGATAGGTTAAAACTTCATTAAATACCGTCAAGGCTTGAAAATGCGCCCCCATACTACCATAAATGATTCCCTCCAAGCTTAAAACCCGCGATCTATCTTTGAAATATTTCAGTTCATCAAACAATTCTGCGGCTTTGATAAAATAATCGAGTGCTTCAGCGTATAGCCTTCCACTGTTATAATACATACCCATTGCTTCATAGGATTTGGCTAATCTTGCTTTATCGCCTGCTAAAATTGAAATACGAATGGCATTTTCCAAATGTACATAGGCAGCTGTTCGATCCAGACCAGTGTATATTGCCCCTAGATTGAGGCGTATATCAATGATAGTCGTATCGTGGTCTGCTGATTTCAGAAGTTCTTTTAAACTATCTAATTTCAAGTCGTTAGAAGTTGATCCCCATGCACTCAATGCACTATTAAAACAAAGAAAAAATATGATTACAACAATTCTCATGAACGCCTAAAATAATAAATTAAAGCGCAACTTCGGAAAGCGCCCTTGTTTATGTTTGTAACCGAGTTTAATTCTCATTCAAATCGATTAAAGGCGGAACTTAATTCGTTTAACTTGGAATTTTATTTTCATGAAAGGGTCTTTTAAAGTTGAGTTGACAAAAAACCCATAATTTGCTCAAGGCAATCTTCACATGAAAAACGAATAAGATGATCAGCCCCTTCCATGGCAATCAACAAATTAGCAAGGCCAATTTGTTTCGCTCGGGCATGAATAAGTCCAGAACCTTCAGTAACAACAGCAGTTGTTCCAGTTGAACCTGCGTTAAACGGAACCGTTTTATCATTTGTACCGTGAACAGAAACTAAGAACGGCTCGTCGACATCAAGTAAGTTCGCACTATGCATAGATCCTGCAAAATTTATAACTCCACAAACCTGACTTTGAAAACCAGGGTTACCACTTCTACCCTCAAATCCACCTGTCCTTTCAACATATTCCAACAACCATTCACCTCCCATGTCTACAACATCTTTAATCGTGTTTGCATACGCATAATGGAGAGATGCAACAGCCCCAGCAGAATAGCCACCGATTATAACCTTCGCTGGGTCGATTCTATATTTATTTTCCGTTTTCACATCTTTATTAAAAAAACGAACAGCCGCTCTAAGGTCATGAATGGCGTCAATTACCGCTTTCATTGAAGCTGTATCAGAAGGTTCAACGTCGATTAATCGGTAATTAACACATGCAACAACAAATCCTGCTTTAGCCAAAACTTCAGCCTCACCACTGAATTCTTGCTTATCTCCGAACATGAAATGTCCTCCATGCGCCAAAATAATCAGAGGTCTTTTATCCAAATCGTCTCCCTTTGGTTGATAGATATCCATTTTCAAGAGATCTAACTTTCCGCCCTGAGTTAGCGATTTTCCGAATTGGAAATCCTTAGAGACAATGAACGAATCAAAGATCTCATTCTTAAACCGCGTTTGGCTATAACCACCGTTAAAAATAAGCAAGAGTATAAACAAAAAAAATGTTTCCAAACCCATTATGCCCTGCTCTCTGTTCTTATTCATTATCATCAATTATCCTTTATTACTCTTCATCAACACATCTAATTGATCCACTTTCGCATTCGCTCCATATATACGGTAAAGATTCTGAGCTGCTTTCAAATGATCCTCGCCTTCTGCACCCCTTTTCAGTTTAATTAGAATTGTCGCAATTCGTTCATTCACCAGCGCATTAAAATGCACAAACTGAAATTTTGCTGCTGCTGCGATTGCCGCGCGATACTCTGATATCGCCTCTTCTTCACTCCCATTCACCTCCGCGATTAAAGCTCGAGATAAGAGCGAAGGAAATGAAAAATTTGCA
>Ga0222659_1000719_pt1 | contig 17099 bp, 8 predicted proteins | sample AntAcemetagen547_FD_179850 | JGI IMG/M metagenome (GOLD analysis project Ga0222659, IMG submission 179850) | Saline water microbial communities from Ace Lake, Antarctica - #547 | ecosystem: Environmental > Aquatic > Non-marine Saline and Alkaline > Saline | place: Antarctica: Ace Lake | collected...
GCTGAGCACGACCGAGGCAAGCATGGCAGAAAGTCGAAAGATAACAATTTTCATGAAATAGGGTGGGGGGTGGCAATTCTGATCAGGGTTGTGTTGCGTGCTGTTCGGGTTCTTTTTTAGCCCGGACATCGGGGATGAGAAAGACTCGCGGGGTGCGGACACTTTTCCTGGGGATGATGAAGCCGAGGTTGCGGGCGCGGGGGTCGTGGGTCCAGCGGGTTTCGCAGATCGGATACGGGGTATCGATGTCTGCCGTGCGGTAAGCCATGCTCACCGGGTAGTCGCCACCATCCGCGCGCGGGGCATCCATCACTAGGAGGGACATCGGCTTGATGACGATTTTTTGCTCCCCAAATCTGCCGCCGATGGTCAGCTCAGTAAGATTGAACCACTGGGTCTGCCCGATGCGGAGGCGTTGCATTGAGGCATCGACGACCTGCATACGAACAGGAGCCACCATGTTTGATGGGTCTGAGAACAGGAGCAGGTAGAAATCAGTCATGCTCTCCGGTAGATTGACGAAGGGGGCGTCTGCGGGTAGGCCTTCCGGCGAACTGACGCTCTCCGGCACGAGGGACAGTCGCAGCGGACCGGTGGGGAGTGTGTATTCTTTGGATAAGTTCATCCCGGGCAAATCGACTTTTTGTGAACTTCTGCCATCGAAAAGATGCATGGTGTGTGGCGCGCCGCTAGGACGATCGAGAAAAAGGATGCGGCAACTACGTGTCTTCGATTTCTCCTGCCCATGCAAGAGAGCACTGCTTGTCAAAGCCAATAGGAGAATGAAATAGCGCATGTGGGGTGAATGGATAATGGTTTGATAAATGCCTTTCACACCTCGTTTGGCCGTAGCCAACGGAAAGAAGTGATCATGTAGCGGCGACCGAAAGTTTGGTTGACCGGCTGCTCGGGGGCATCTGTTGTGTCCGCCGCGTCGGCGGGATCGACGAAGTCGCGGGTGCGTCGCACGGTGGCCTCGCACCAGGCTCGGGCGACGACATTGCCCAGGCTGTCCCGCGAGTCGCCGTAGGCACGGATGGTGAAGGTGTCGTCGCGGGCGGAAAGGATCGGGGCGAGCGGCCTGAGCACATCGGCCTGGCGGATCCAGCCGGGGAGGCCGTAATTGCTGTAACCTTCGGCGGCAGCACGGAACTGGTAGCCCTCGGCGCCGGGAGGGTCAGCTTGGGTCGGCTGGGACAAGCCCTTGAGGATCTTGTGGGGGTCGTCATCCGGGGTTGCTTCCGACATTTCATCGAGCGCGACCTGGATCGCGCCTGCCACCGCCAGGTCTTCGTCTTCGCTCAACTGCCTGTTCACGAACTCGGACAGTGAGAGGAAAGGCCCGCGCCGACGGACTTGTTCCACGATTTTTTTCGCGAGGCTGTCGAGCAAGGTGTCATCAAAGACGCGGTAGCCGGTGAGCTCGGTGCTTTCCGGAAACGCGCCGGACATCCCCGCCCCCCCCGCCCGGTTGTCCCCCGCGACGGGGGCACGGGAGAAGGCGTGATCGGTTTTTTCCGAGAGGGCGATGCCGCCCTCGGTGTAATGCGGGATCCTCTGGTCGCGGGCATGGCCGAGGAGCGCGCGCCATGCCTTCACCGAAGTGGAGTTGACGTTGAACATCCCTTCCACTTCCAGCCGGGAGGCGATGCGCTGCCAGCCGTCGGGACCGAGGGCGGAGTCGATGCGCTCGGTGATCCGCCCGTCATCGAGACCTTGGTCCCCGGCGATGAGGCGGTAGTTGCGATTTACCAGAAAACGCTCACCTTCGAGGAAATCCCGGTAAACCGCGCGCAGATCGGAGGAAACCGTGCTGCCGAAGTTCGCCGGTTCCGGCGCGATGGAGGAGAAGAACCAGTCATCGAACAACAGATGGTTCGCGCAATAGGAATCGTCGTGCTGGAGGATATCGTAGGAGTTGCTGTGGTATGCCGCGTCCCGCTTGATGAGTGGGGGCGCATCGCTGTTTCCGATGATATTGAGCTGGAACGGCGGGTAGGGATTGTGCGAGCGCAAGTCCCAGTTCTGCAACTCGGCCAGTGAAGCCATCGGACGGAGGGGCAGCTCGTTGAGGATGACCCGGGAGAGTCCGTCGCCGGCCTGGAATCCGGAGATGATATAGCCACGGTGATTCGCGTTATTCGCGTTGGGTGTCTTGTCATCACCCCCCAGCGCGTGGGGGAAAAAGCTGAAGTCAAAGGCGTTGTTCGCCGGATGCGTGGAGCCTTTGATCCCGGCGAAGCTCTGGGTGATGCTTACCAGAGGGCTGGTCTGCGCCAGTCCCTTGGTCGGGAAGGAGCTGTTGCTCGTCGTTCGAGATCCGAAAACCATTGAGAAAAACGGTTTCCATTTATCCTCGTTCAAGGTATCCTCGATTTCTCCTGCGGGCGGATGCGGAAGGTCTTCCCAGGCAATCTCCGGCCAGTAGGTCTGGGCCGTGGCCACGGGCACCTTCATCAGGTATCGCTGGTAAACGCGGTCCGCGCTGTCCGTGCCCAGCAGATCCAGAAAGATCCCGCTTTGACCGGTGTCCTGGAAATTCATGAGGTTGTCGAACTTCACGTTCATCCGGACGAGGTCTTCGGATCTGTGGGCGGGGCCGAGGAATCCGATGTTCACCCGGAAGCCGCCCTTGGGATTGTAACCCCGCTGCATGTTGATCGACGTGCCGGTTGCGGTGGTGGACGCGCTGTAAACCCGGGTTTCCCCCGGCAGGAGCGCGGGCGAGAGATCCGGAATCCTGCATTCAAGGCTTGCGGTGCCACCGAACAGACTGTCGGGATAGTTCGGCACGAATTCGGGTGCGTTGCCCGTATTGGATCCTTGGTGGATTTTTCTCCCCGGCAGCATCGCGCCCCCTTCCCGGTCATGATAGATCAGCGCGCATGGCGGGGGTTTGGCCAACCTGAGCAGAAGTCCGCCGGGCGGTGCGGACACGGCGACGTTGTATGGATTCCACAGCGTGACGACGGGAGTGATCAGGAGTTCCAGCCGGTAGGTCTTGGGATTCGTCGAAGGCGTGATTTCCTTCGTCCTGTGCGAAAAGACCCAATGGAACCGGGCCAATGACGGCGAGGTGCGGATCGTATGCAAATAAGCGTAGCGATGTGTGTTGTCGATCGCGGGCGCATTATTGCTGTTGTCCAGCAGGGTCCAGGAATAGGGGATGACCCCCGTTCCATCGGCGGATGGGGTGATTTTCGTCCGATACAAAGTGGCGTAGTGTACAAGGTTCTCCCAGGAAGCGGCCGGCCCGCTCGCACGGCTCGTGTATTGTGTGCTGATCGGGGGCTCCCACGGAAAGCCGCTCCCGTAGTCGCACCAGGGATAAATGATGGATTGGGTGGCAAGGGCGTCTCCCGAGGCGCCGCCGGTCGGTCTCGTCACCTGCGTGGTGAATCCCCGCCCCGGAGAAAGCCGGAACAAGGGCAGGTCGGAATCCGGCAGGTTTTCCCAGTTCTCCGTTATGAGAGACATGTCCTTGCGCCAGCCTCCGGTCGCGGAGTTGGTGAGGAGTCCGACGGAGCTGACGGAAAGATCGTGAAAAAATTCGCTCGGTTTGGTGGTGGCTGTCTTGGCGGCGGGCAGAAGATTCGCGGTGTTTGCAGTGATCGCTTTGGTCGCTTGGTCGGGATTATTCAGTAGGCCATCGAGACCGAAAGGTGAGGGATCGGCCACCGCGTGGCTCTTCGCGAGATCCGACCAAGCGGCTGCGGAGCCTACTGCATTCGGTTTGTAGGGCTGCGGCAAACGTGCCTTCTGGTTCTCCCCGCTGACCCACCACGCGATGGCACCTGTGTTATTCTGCACAAGCTGGGGCTTGACGTGAACCTGTCCCGGGTTACTTCCCAAAGTGCCACCTGCAAGCAGGGGAACTGTGCTAGCGGAAATGGATGAGGAAACGAGATCGGAAGGTTTGTTTCCGGTGAACGAAGGTCCTTTTCCTGCCAGCGCCCCGGAGACCAACCACGTGAGGAATCGACCATCGTTGTTTTTCGAAGTTTTCGCAGTGATTTCTTTCGATTTCACTTCGTAGTCCGGCGCTTTCGGCATCCCATTGGTATCAACATGATCCGTTCCCTCCCAGCTTCGCCATACCCCGGTGAGCGGGGGGGCGGTATTGTCCACGATCCCGGAGGGAGCCGTGATCCGCGTATCCGAACCAGTGTATTTCTGCAATTCACCGATCGCAAGCATGAGCGCCAGCCTGGCGTTGGCTTGCGCCTCGGCTTGCGAGTCGCTACGGGAGGAAGCGCGCAATGAAATCGAGGAAAGGCTCAGCATGCCGACGACGATCACGGCAAGCAGAACCATCATTACCAGTGTAACAACCAGAGTGAACCCTGATTTGTCAGAAGGTTTTTTTTTCATGAATTCTAAGTGGCGGTCATCAAAAATAGGAACTCCTCTGCGTTTAAGCCAATTCTGTTTGCGGATAGGACTGCTTAACCATTCCCTCATTGGTCAGCGAAATGCCAGAGGGTTTATCATTTGAATGAGCTTATCGATACGTCAATGCTTGTAAAGCACCCTCATCAGAGGTCGCTAATACTTTTTTGATTGCATCCTATCCAACTTATGGATAGGAAATGTAATGCCGAATATCGCTCCACTTTCATACATCGAGCAGGTCGCCCATCACTTGCGTGGCGAAATCAGCCGTGGAGTGTGGCCCAAGGAAGTCCCCGGGGCACCAAAACTGGCGAGAGAGCTTGGTGTTGATCCGAAAACCGTATTGGCGGCTCTCAAGCTTTTGGAGCAGGAGAACCTTCTAATATCCCAAGGCATCGGCAAGCGAAGGCGCATCAATCCGAATATTGCGAATATCAAGGATACCCAGCCACTGCGAATCGCTATCCTTCCTCACGACCAGCACGATCATCGAGTGGACTACATTATGGAACTCCAGGATGGACTGACCATGGCTGGTCACCATGCTTATTATGCCAGTAAAACCGTTCAGGATTTCGGCTCGGATCTGTCCAGGCTTGCCAGCTTCGTCAAAGCGCAAGAGGCGGATGCCTGGGTTGTGGTCAGCGGCTCGAAAGATCTCCTGCGTTGGTTTGCCGATTGTCCTTATCCGAGTTTCGCACTGTTTGGGCGATTCAGCGATCTGCCCATCGCTGCAACCATGCCCGAAAAAATCCCGGCCTACGAAATGTTGGTCGATCGTTTGGTGGAACTCGGTCATCGCCGGATCTCTCTCCTTGTAAGGGAGGATCGACGGGTTCCTTTGCCTGGACGAACCGAACGCGTGGTTCTTGAACGCATCAAATACCACGGGATTACGACCAGCTCGTACAATCTTCCGGAATGGAAAGACGGCAAGCTAGGATTTCAAGTTATGCTCACCAAGCTTTTCCAACTCACTCCACCCACTGCCCTGATTACCCAAGAAGCCTTTGTCTTCAGCGCCGCATACCACTTTCTCGCTCTACGGGGTCTTCATGTGCCCCGCGACGTCTCACTGGCTTGCTCTAACGATGACAGCACTTTCAGTTGGTGTGAGCCCACCGTGTCGCACATCTATTGGGACAGCAAACTCATCACCCGACGGGTTGTCAAATGGGCAGCCAATGTAACCCGTGGGAAAAAGGATATAGGCCAACGATTGACCAAGGCCAAGCTTGTCGAAGGAAATACGATAGGACCCGCGCCAGAAATTCGGAAGCGAATGCCCGGAGTAAGGCCATCCACCTCAAAATCAAAGAGCGCAACTTATCCTTCGAACGGATAGGATTAGCCCTTTTTCTACCGGTGTAATTCAGGAATTCGAGCCTGGCTGGCCGATTTGCTTGGATTGCGTGTGGAAAGAAGCTCCGTGTTCATCGGTAAAGCAGGAGCATTCACGATGCGATCGACCTTGATCAGGTTGGCGCTTTTCCAAATATCCAGCGACATGCATCCGCGCAGTTAGTCCATACCTTTGATTCAATGAAAAAAATTCTTCAACAAAACTCCATATTCCTCATTTCCGTCCTGATGATCCACGGCGCGATCGGTCAGGAGTCGACCGCCCAAGCCAATCAGCCGCCGCTCAAGAAAGACAAACTGCAGATCGTCTTTGTCATGGGGCAGTCCAACATGGTCGGCCTCGCCGATATTGGTACCTCATGGTATCTCACCGAGCCGCAATATGTGCCGCCGAAAGATCTACTGATGAAAAAGTCAGACTCTTTTGAATGGAATAATTTTTTCTGGCAGGGCGTGCGTTATTACAAGGGGCCCGCCGAATTGAAAAAGGAGCTGGAAGACTTGCTTGATGCTCGCTCAAAGTCCCGCTCCTTGTGGCGCAACCGCGTCAAGAACCAAGAGTGGCAGGCCGAATGGGGCACCAAACCCGAGGTCAAGGGGCGTCAGGCAATGTATGCTTTCCTCGACAAAAAAGCGGAAGAAGAAGGGATTTACCCGCGCATGGCAGAAATTCTCAATGGGCCGGAAAATCAGTATCCGATGGAAAAAGCCTATGAGCAAATTGTCAGCCGCGACCAATACAACGCGGAGCAGCTCGAACGAGTGCGAGGGATCTATCTCAACGGCACCAAGTCTGAGGATTTCGCTCCATTTTTCGCTCAGCTCGATCTGGTCAAGAAACGTGGCAAAAAGGGTGTGGTGGGTGCCCCGGTAGGGACTCCGGAAGAAATCCGGGCACATGTCGCCAAGCTCGGCCAGGAAATGGTGAATCTGCCCATCGCCAAGCGCACCTATATCTTCAGCCACGGCGCCTTCGAAAGTTCCATGGATAACCCGATCGAAGCCACCGCCCACGGCCCGCTCTCGATCGGTTGGGGTGGGGGAGTGACGACCATCGGTCCGGAATACGGGGTTGGTATCACGCTCGAACGCCTGGTGGATGCGCCGATCCTCTTGGTCAAGTGCGCTTGGGGCAACACCGCGATCCGCGAGGCCTGGCGCCCCGGATCGCTCGACGGCGTGGAAACTCCCGCCGAGAAGGCCCAACGCGAGGCCGCCAACGCTTTGGACGCCGCCCGCGCCAAAGAGGAAGGCCGTGAGCCCAACCCGCGCCCCGCACCGGAAAAAACCGGTAAGCTCAGCTGGGCCTGGAACATGGCGTTGCCCGCAGTGAAGGATGTGCTCAAGGATCCCGGCAAATACCATCCGGAATACGATCCCGCCAAAGGCTACGACATCGCCGGCATGGTCTGGTTCCAAGGCTACAGCGATATGAACAACGAAGCCTATGGCGAGCAGTTGGAAGAAATGATCAAATGGTTCCGCAAGGAAGTTGATGCACCGGAAATGCCATTTGTCGCCGGTTCGTTGGGTGTGGGTTCCTACTACCACACGGCTCTCAAAGGCAACGTTAGTGGTGGCATGGTTAAGGCTGCGCAATCACCCGATCTCAAGGGTAGTGTCGATGTGGTCAACACCGGCCGTTTCTATCCTTTGGAACTGGATGCCGCGGACAACATCTTCCTCTCGATGGAGAAAGGCACGCCGGAGCAACAAGAGTTGAATACTTTTCTCCGCAAGGCTACCAGCAACAAGGCCTTTCACTACCGCGGCAGTGCCAAGTTCTTCCTGCTCGCCGGCGATGCCATGGCCCGCAGCCTCGCCAATCTTATGGCTGGTGGTAAGCCGCAGATTCTCGAGGAGTTGGACACAGCAGAGTAATCATCGCGCGACCGCCAGCCCTATAGTTCATCACACGATTCGATAAACAATCCCCCATCATGACACGCTTCCTGACTCCACGCTTCCTTTGCCTGCCGTTGTTCTGCACAGCAATGGCAAACCTTGTCTTTTTCGCACCACTTGCGGTGGGTTATTATTCGGAAAGCCCCTTGTTTCACCCGCAACCCAAACCCTCCGACAAGGGGCCGTGGAATGTCAGAAACTTCGGCCCCGTCGGTATTGGCATCGATCTCATGCAGCCCGGCATGAAAATGATCATCAAGAACGTCGAGCCGGGATCGCCTGCGGAAAAAGCCGGAAAACTCAAGGCGGGTCAGGTCATCGAAAGCATCAACGGCAAGGTGCTCAAGGATATCGACCCCCGCATCATCCTCGGCGACATCATCACCGAGGCGGAAGCGACTGACGGCAAGGTGAGTCTTAAAATCAAGGGCGTGGGGGATGTGTTGGTGAAAATTCCAGTGATGGGTAGCTACAGCCCCACCTGGCCTGTGGATTGCCAGAAATCAGACAAGATTGTTAGAGGGATGGCCGATGTGCTGGCCAAACGTGGCAAGATGAGCATGGGTGGCATTTTGTTTCTGCTCTCCACCGGCGAGGAGAAGGATCTGGATGTTGTCCGTGCCTGGATGAAGGATCTCAAAAGTGTCGGTTCCATCCAATGGTATCGCGGCTACATGGGACCCGGCGTGTGCGAGTATTACCTACGCACCGGCGATAAAGGAGTGCTGCCTGCCATTCAGGAAGGCGTGAAGGAACTCGAAAAAAACATGTTCAACGGATCCTGGTCCGGTCGCGGCGGACCAGCCTCCTTTACTTATTCCACCGGCACCGGCGCATTGCATGCCGCGGGTGTGCATTGCATGACTTTCCTACTACTGGCCAAGGCCTGCGGCGTGGAGGTGGATGAATATACCTTGCAAGAAAGCCTCAAGCAGTTCTACCGCTTCAATGGCCACGGCAATTGCGCGTATGGCGAAGGGTTCCCGGAAGGTGGCTACACCGATAACGGAAAAACCTCGGGCTTGGCCTTGGCGATGGGTGCCGCCGCCTTGCTCACCCCCAACGGTGAATCGTCGCTTTACGCCAAGGCGCGCGACCACTCGGCGATGAAGGCGTTTTATGCGACCAACTGGTTTCACGCCGCCCACACCGGCGGCGGCATGGGTGAGATCTGGCATCACGCAGCCATGCATGTGGTGCGCGACGTGCGGCCGAATGCGTTCCGCAGTTACTTCGACACGCGCCGCTGGGTGATGGATCTTTCGCGTCGTCATGACGGTAGCATTGGTATCGCCGGCTTGACCGACCGCTATGACGTCTCGGTCACCGACCCGCTCAAGGACAATATCGACTTCGGCACCTACTTCGCGCTGTCTTACACACTACACCGCAAGCAACTACAGTTGTTCGGAGCGGCGCGCAGCAAGTGGGCGAAGTCCCACCAACTACCCGAGCGCCCTTGGGGCAATCCCGCCGATGACATTTTCCTGTCCAACGAGCCGCCGCCCAATCCCTACCTTGGTCTGAATGATCTGGTTAACGAGCGGGCCGAAACCGATAGCTCGTTCCGCGTTTTCGAACGCACGGCCAAGAGCAAGGATGACATGATGCGCATCCTCTACCACCCCGAGCTCGGCTTGCGCGAGGACGGTATCCGCGTGGCGGTAGCCAAAGGGTATGACGAATGCGTCGTGCCTTTGTTGAAATCCGACGATGCCCGGCTGCGCCACCTCGGCACGCTGGCCATCGCCGGCATGTTCAAGGGCGCGCCCTTGCCTTTGGAAAAAGTCACTCCGGAAATGTGGGACTTACTCGGCAAGATGATCGAGAATCCGGACGAGTCCTGGTGGGTCGTGCAGGAAGCCCTCTCAGCCCTTTCCCGCGCCGATGCCACGGTCATTGCAAAACACAAGGAGCGGATTCTGGATCTGTTGGAAAATCGTCCATGCAACTGGACCAAGACCAATGCCTTGGTTGCCCTCGCCAAGGTGTGCGCACATCCGGATCATTACAAATCCACGTTGGAGCGAACCTTGGATGGTTTTACCAAGGTCTGGGCGAACAGCGCCTCCTACCGGTTCAACCGTGCGCTGCGCGAGGCACTCTCCAAGGCTCCCGCCGAGGTGAAGGCCTACGCCTCGCCACTGCTTCAGCAGACCTTCGAGGCAGTCCCGATGAAAAAGGTGTTCAAGGGAGGAGCCGTGCAGGGCGGGGAAGCCACCAGGCAGCGCATTTCCGAGGTCTTGAACACCGTGCCAGGCGGAGCGGAATTCGTGCGGAAGCTGCCGAAAAAAACCCTGGCCTACGTCCGCAGCGGGGATGAAATGGACATGTTCCAATACAAGGAATTCAAGCCCGATCCGCAGTTCGTCGGTCGCTGGAAATACATCTCCAAATGCTATAGTTTCCCGCCCGAGACCAGGGAAGTTCAGGCAAGGATGAAGGAATTTGCCAAGAAGGAAGCCGCTGCCAAAGCGAACCCGAAGAAAGGAAGGGGAGCGTTCCGACCAAAATATCTGATCCTGGATCCCACCAGTCCACCCAAGCGGGGCAGCGCGTTCTGGTCGGAGCGATACATCATCGACAACACCAATGGGGTCGCGCTCGGCATGACCGTCTTCACCGTCGACGGCAAGGAATTCCTGCTGGTTGAATACGCTTTACCTGATCCTAAACAGCCAAATTTCCAACCCGCACACGTGCTCTATGTCAGGGAATGATTGTCCGTATTCTTTAAAAAACCAGCAACGGAATATCGATGATTTCCCTGCCTTGCTTCCACAAAACCTTTAGATCCCAAACTTTCCTCCAACTCTTTCTATGAAATTCACAAATAGTATTCCAGCTATCCTTATCACCGTGTTTTGCGCCACCGCCCATGCGGAGCCGTTTTACAAAACATCCCAGCTCTTCACCACCGCCCCGCAGGAAACCAAGTCCGTCGAACGCATCGGCAACGTCGGCCCGGTCGGGATTGCCATCGATCTTCATCAACCCGCGTTCACGATGTGGGTGGGTGACATCGAACCCAAAAACAAGGAAGTGGATATCGCCCCCGGTTCGCCTGCTGAGAAGGCCGGATTGAAAATGGGCCAAGTCATCGATTCCATCAACGGCCAGACCCTCAAGGACATCGACCCGCGTATTCAGCTCGGGCGGATCATCGCCGATGCCGAGGCTTCGGATGGTGTGTTGAAACTCATGGTGCGGGAAAACGCCAAGGCGACCGAAGCGAAAGAGGTCGTCATCAACATCCCGGTGCTAGGTGCCTACAGCAAGACCTGGCCGCTTGACTGTCCGAAGTCCGACCAGATCATCCGCAACTTCAATGACTACCTCGCCCAGCCCGATTCCAACAAAGGGTTCGCCGGCGGAGGTATGCTGATGTTGGTAGCCAGCGGGACCGACAAGGATCTCGCGGTCGTTCGCGAATGGGTGCATGCCATGGCCGATAACGATGGCTTCACCTATCCCTGGCACATCTCCTTCGCCGGCATTGCGGTCTGCGAATACTACCTCAAAACCGGCGATCCGCAGGCGATGAAGGTCATCAATCGATACGTCGGCGACGCCGCGAAAAGCGAATACCTCGACGGCTGGTCCGGCCGCGGCAAGGTGGTGGGCATGAACTACGGCCGTGGCCACCTCAATGCCGGTGGCACCGGCGTGGTCACCTTCCTGATGCTCGCCAAACAATGCGGGGCGGAAATCAACGACAGCCTGCTTCACCGCACCCTGACGCATTACTTCCGCTACGCCGGACGCGGGCTCAACCCTTATGGTGACGACCGCCCAGAGACCTCGTTCGTCGACAACGGCAAGAACGGCAACCTTGCGATCGCCATGGCAGCAGCCGCGGCACTCACGCCCGAAGGCGAGGATTCGATCTACGCCCGCGCCCGCGATATCGCTGCGATGTCGGCATTCTACACCACCACCTACATGCTCCACGGCCACACTGGTGGCGGCGTCGGAGAGATCTGGCGCAGCGCCTCGATGTGCCTGCTCCAGGACACGAAACCCGCGCAATACCGAGACTTCCTCGACAACCGGAAATGGCACTACGATATGTCTCGTAATTGGGACGGCTCGTTCACCATCCTCGGCGGCGCGAAATATGAAACCGTCGTGTGGGGCGGTTGTTATCCGTGGGTCTATGTGTTTCCGAGAAAATCCCTCAGCATCACCGGCGCACCGCCCACGAAGTTTTCCAAAACCTATCAGCTACCCAAACGCCCCTGGGGCACCGCGGCCGACGATGTCTTCCTTTCGCTCGAAGCCGCTCCCGACAAGGACGGCAAACGCATGGATCTCTCTGGCGAAACACTCGCCAAGGACTCCGCCAAGCCGCTCATCGAGCGTTTGCAGGCCGCCGGAGAACTCAGCGACGATGAAATCCGCAGATACGCCCGCCACCCGGAATTCCTGATCCGCCACATGGTTGTCAACCACGCCGCAGGCATCAGGCCGCACTACATGTGGCGGGAAAAAGTGAACAAGGAGCGTCCCGGGTTGTTGGATGAATTCATGCGCGATGCCGATCCGCGCGTTCGCTACGCCGGCCTTCGCGCCGCCACCGTCATCTTCGATCCCGGTTCCGATTGGAGCAAAAAAACCTTCGACTACGCCATCGAACGCCTCAAGGACGACGAGGAATCCTGGTTCGTGAAAGACATCTGCCTGGAAATCGTCGGCCTCGGCATACCGGACTGGATCATGCCGCACATCGAACTGCTCGAATCCTATCTTGCTCACGAGGAGCAGTGGCTCAATCAGGGCGCACTTGCGGCTCTCGCCATGCTCTCGCTCGATGAACGCGCCACCGGGCGGACGATGCCGGTGGTCGGTGATTTCATCAGCAAGACGATGCGCCAGAGCACCACCGGCTCGGTTCTCTCCATGCTGCGCAAATCCCTGCCCGAGGCATCGCCTACGGTGCAGGCGGCCGCCAAACAAGCCCTTGGCGAAACCTACGCAAGTTACAGCGCGCCGCTCGATGCGGAGGGGGGGCTCGACCTCCGGGGGCACCGCCACGGCACGCTTGAACGCTTCGCCGAAACCCTGCTCACAGTCCCAGGAGGTGCCGAGGTGCTCTATCATCTCGCCAAACAGGAATACCCCGACAAAGTTCTGCCCCACCAAGACATTTTTCTCAACGCCGACTTCGATTCGTTTTCCCCGGAGATGCGCAAGGAGATCCTGCCCATCGTTCGCGACGAAGTGATCTATCAGTTCATCGGAAAGAACCGCAACAAGCTGCTTGGCGACATCAAGAATCCGGTCGCCAAAAACGGCACGCTCAGCAACTCGCTCGACGAGCTGTCCGCGCTCTACGAGAAAGTCGGAGTCCACGACTACGTTTGGAAAAACTTCGGTCCCGATCTCCGCAACAGCGAATGGGATTACTTCAGCTACGAACCGAAAGAGAAACAGCCGTATGACAAATCGCCGTGGCGCTACCGCAAGGTCAGTGCCCCGGAAGGCATGGAGAACTGGTTCAAACCGGAATTCGATGCCGCTGCCGCCGATTGGGGAAAAGGCCTGCCGCCGTTCGGGCAATACAAAGGGAAGCTCGATGACAATCACTCCGGCGGGCGCAACCTGTGGGAGATGAAACCCCGCACCTTGTGGGAAAAAGAAGTGCTGCTCGTCCGCGGTGAGTGGCAATTCCCAGCACTTAAGCCCGGTCATGCCTATCGCCTCCGCGTCCATCGCGGCCAGGGTGTCGGCGCGGGTGATGGCTTCAAGGTCTTCGTCAATGGCAAGCAAGTCATCGAGGTCAAAGACGGCCTCGGACGTCGCGCCGGAGACGTGCTGCGTGGAGGCTATATTACGAATGAATTCACCGATGCCTTCGCCAAAGGCCCGGTCACCGTTGCCGCTCTCACCTTCCTGCGCTACGGCGATCGCGCCATCGTCCAGATGCCGCCGGAGCCACAGGGAATTTTCAGCATGTGGCTGGAAGAGCGGAAACTTCCGCCGCTCGATGCGGCCACCTTCGCCAAGGCTGCGACAATCACCCCCATGCTCAGCTCCGTATGGCAGGACGCCCACGATCCCGACAGTGATGAGGAACCCGCCGAGGATCTCCGCTACCGCTACGACGGCAAGTTTGTCTCCAATCCAAAGTTGATCGGCACATGGGGCGCGATCGCCACTGTCGATGGGATCGAAGCATTCGACCCCGGAGCCAAAATCCCATTGGTCAAACCGCTGTTCCACGAGATTGAACTCACAAGCCAAGGCGGCACCAACTCACCGCGCTTCATCTGGTCCGGCGAAATCCTGATGGATCTCGAACGCTTGCAAGCACTCAAAATGATCACCAGGACACTCGATGGCAGCGACTACCTGTTTGTCGAACTCGGCGGCTTTAGCCACAAAAATCCGGTCGACTGGAAATCGCAATGGATGGTGATGGAGAAAAAATAAGTGTGAAAGGGAAATGAACCGTTGATCACCGTTCCATTCTTTCTCCACCCCATGCATACACTCACACGAACCTTCGCCTTAGCTGCGTTTGCCTGCTGCATTCTCACCGGCATCGTGCATGCCGCAGCCAAGCCCAACATCATCTGGATCATGGCGGATGACCTCGGGTATGGGGATCTGGGTTGCTACGGCGCGGAGGATATCCCGACTCCGCACATCGACTCGATCGCGGCCAGTGGCGTGCGCTGCGAGACGTTTTATGCCGCGGCCTCCACCTGCAGTCCGTCGCGCGCCAGCATCCTGAGCGGGCGTTACCCGCATGAACTCGGGATCGGCGGTGCCTTGATGGGGGAAGGCGGCATGCCGGGGGATGTCGTCACCATTGCGGAAATCTTGAAATCCGCTGGATACACCACCGGCTTGATCGGCAAGTGGCACCTTGGATACGAGGGTGACATGCTGCCCAACCGCCAAGGATTCGATTCGTTCTACGGCCACCGCGGCGGGAAGATCGACTACTTCACTCACCGCGATACCGCGCAGAAAATCCCGGGGAGCAAAGAGGGGAAGCACGACTTCTACGAGAACGAAAAGGAGATTTTTCCTGAAGGCTACTCGACCGATCTTTTTACTGATCGCGCGGTTTCCTTCGTGGAGGAACACAAGCAGGAGCCGTTTTTCCTCTTCCTCAGCTACAATGCACCTCACTACGCGCGGCCGGGCGTCCTGCAGGCTCCGGAAAGCTATCGGAAGAAATTCGACCAACCGAACCCGAACAAGCAGCGACCGATTTATGCTGCTATGGTCAACTGCATGGACGACGGCATCGGCAAGGTGCTGGAAGCGGTGAAACGCAACGGGCTGGATGACAACACCCTCATCGTCTTCGTCTCGGACAACGGGGGTGACCCCAGCAACGGCGGATACAATACGCCATTTTCCGGCATGAAATGGAGCCTCAAGGAGGGAGGGATCCGAGTGCCGATGATCATCCGGTGGCCGGGCAAACTTCCGGCAGGCAAGACCAACCGCGAGATCGTTCACATGATCGATATGCTGCCCACCATGGTTGCGGCTGCAGACCTAACCGTCCCGCCCGCAGCACAGGTGCGTGGCAGCGACATGCTCCCCGTGCTCAAGGGCGAAGCCACCGCCCCGGAGCGGCCTTTGTTCTTCGGCAAAGACACCGTCCTGCTCGGGAAATGGAAGCTCTCCAAGGCCACGCTGTACGACCTGGAAGCCGACCCACAGGAAAAATCCGACCTCGCAGCAGCCCATCCAGAGGTCGTGGCAAAACTGCAAGCACTCCTCCGGCAGTAAGAGAGGCTCCGGCTGGCGATATCGCTTGAACTCCAATTCCCGTCTGCGTTCGGTAACAAAAGCTATCCAAATCACGGATAGGCCAATAACAACAAAAACCCTTTTCCATTTTCGAAATCCTCCTCAAGATCGCGACGTAGTTCGCAAACCGATTTGAGAACTTTTTTCAGCTCACCCTAGAAAACACCACCAACAGAAATAATATAATGAAAACAAGACCAACAACTCTACTACTCATCGCCGCACTCGGCCTCGCTGCTGCGGGTTCGGCTTCGGCGGCAATCTATTCCGTAACCTTCGGCACAAACAATGACATCGACAAACCTTCCGATGCCGGCTGGTCGGTTTACAATAGCGGTGGCACGAACTTGTCGAATTCTGAAACAGTTCCCATGGAGGCTCTCGCCACCTCCATATTCTTCGGATCACAGACAGCCGAGGATGAGTATGCCTTCACCTCGAATGCGGCGACCATCAATCTCGCCGACTATACGGATCTGACGGTTTCCTTCTCGGAACGAGCGTCGGATGGAGGCAATAACGATGCGGCAACCCAGGGTTACCGGGTTCTGGCCGTGTCGGGTGGGCAGCTCTATGCGTCAAACTTCATTTCCCGCGCCACCACATTGACCACCCACGACGTGATTGTTGCCAATGCCGTCTGGAACGCATGGGGTAGCTTAACCGCCATCCCAACCGGAGCATTCGATATTGGCACCATCAGCGGCACTTCGGGTAACCTGGGCGGCGCCAGCATCACCAGCCTCGGCATCCTCGGCATCGATGGGACAGACGTTGGCACGACTAACGACCGCATGCGTCTGAACGACTTTTCCGTCACCGGTGTTCCCGAGCCCTCCACCGCGCTGCTCGGCGGTCTCGGCCTGCTAGCACTGCTCCGCCGCCGTCGCTAAATCTGACCCAGCAAGGGATTTTTCCTTTCCGAACAAAGCGCGTCACCGCAAGCACGGTGGCGCGCTTTTTTGTGGTCTCCTCGATTGGTCTCCTCCTCCCATATTGCCGACGGGCGGCGAGAGGAGATGCCCGCCTGATCCCGCGCTCCGACGAAGCCGCAAACCAGCCATGCCGTTTCCGGGCTGCGGCGAGGCGCAAGAACCGGCGGAATCAAGTCCTTGCCCGCCAAATCCCTGTGTCAAATGACCGGGGGTTCCGTTGCACTCCACACCCCGGCTACGTTCGATGCCGTCCCTACCGGGACTAAGGAATTGCCAACTAATACCATTTTAACGGTCATTATAGCGGAACTCTCAAGGAGCGGCGGTCATCCTGCCGCCGGATAAGAATGGAGAACGGGAGACTCGGCTTGGGTGGGGGCTTGGGTTTTGTGCTTGGGTTGTTGGGCAGCAAAATGCAGCCCCTCCTTGGCCGGGGGCCGGTTCCCTGCACCCCCGGCTTGTGCGTGTAATATCAGGGCGCTGCCCCAGGCTGCGATCGCCCTGGCCGTTGGCCTTCGAGACAGGTTGGACGAAATCACAAATCATGATGCGCGGCGGTATATCGGGGAATTCTCATTCGGAGAAATCGTATTCCTTCACGTGAGTTCCGAAGGAGGTGCGGACGACGTCCTTTCCTGGCACGCTGGATAAGAAAGGACTCTGATAGGCCAGTTCCGGCCGGAGGTTCACCGTCTTGCCGTCGATCTCCGGCAATTTCAATTTCCCCGCATA
>Ga0222659_1000727_pt1 | contig 16915 bp, 10 predicted proteins | sample AntAcemetagen547_FD_179850 | JGI IMG/M metagenome (GOLD analysis project Ga0222659, IMG submission 179850) | Saline water microbial communities from Ace Lake, Antarctica - #547 | ecosystem: Environmental > Aquatic > Non-marine Saline and Alkaline > Saline | place: Antarctica: Ace Lake...
TTCATCAATTCCATCTAGTTGAATAACACCAGCAAATTCGTTTAAGGTTGCCCCTTTCAATGAAATACGCACATAATCACCAACAATTAAATCGGTGCTAGCAGTGAATCGCACATTGATCGCTGCACTATCATCTTGCAAATAAAGATTTTTATAGACATTTCCATTCGATTCATCCATCACTATATACCCGAAAACAGAAAGATTGTCTTCAATAAGAATTGGACCGCCTACGGACATTTGCCAATTGCGCAAACTATCAATTGTTAAAATGGCATTGTTTTCTAAGGTATTAATTGGTGGTGAATCCGGTTCTTTTTTACATCCTGCGATTATGAGGATACTGAGTAAACCAAAAATTCCGAGTTGAATATTCTTTTTCATAGTTCCTGATTAAAAGCGCAGTGTTGCTGAAATGAAATAATTTAAACCGTACATATAACCTACTTTAGGAGGAAATTTATTGATGTTTTGTGCATCAAATCTCAATTGTTCGAATCCGCCTGTTATAAAGTCTCTATTATTCGTGAGATTATTAATGTTAACGTTTATATTCAAAAAGTAGTTGGATATTTTGAATGATTTTCCTGCAAACAAGTTCAGTGCATAACCATTGTCTAATTTCGTTTGTTCAATTGTCTGAAGAAACTGTGGGTCCGACTCTACAAAATTTGCAACAGCTTCTACTGTTCTACGATCGGGATTTGGGTCGAGGTAGATGTCTGCAAAATAGTTGAAGTTAACGCCGGCAAACCAATACTTTTTGCCGCTGTATTTTAAACCAACTGATGCAGCACTTTGTGGCATGCCTCCTATTTTATAATTTTGGATGTACACTGTTTTGTTCTCAGCTAAAAGCTCTGCTGAATTGTCGACGTAGATGGATGCAGTGGGGCGCGAATTGTACAAATGTTGGCCGGTTGCAATAACAACATTCCCTGACAGTCCTCCATAAATTGTTCCATCTAAACCTAATTCAACACCGCGGTGCAAATAATTCACATCTTTCATCACATAGTTCACGAATGAGTTATACTCATCATGATAAAAACTGCGTGACCATAAGGCATTATTGCGTTGCGTATAATATCCCGTCAATCTCATTTTTAATTTGGGGAAGCGAAGAATATAGTTTATATCTCCTGTGTAGATGGTTTCATTCACCATATCATCAACCGAAACATTTCTTGTGCGTGGCGAGATAAAGGCATTTCGTGAAGTTGGAGCTTCTGTTAAATATGCACCATTAACTGTCAGGTATTGGCGTCCTGAAATTTTATAAGTCGCACCAACTTTTGCTGAATAATTGAAAAAGTTTTTCTTTTCGGATTTACCGAGCGAGTTGTCAGGGAACAAACCTGTTTGAAATAAGCCTTCTCTGTAAAATTGTTCCTCTGATAATTCAACAGCAAAATAACCATCAATTTTTTTCCCGGTATAGGTTAATTGACCGAAAGCAGTAGCATTTAAATTGTAGATATAATAATTGTTATTGTACACATCTCCTTTTTTTACGACTCGGTTTGGGTTTTGTAAATCACTTTGTGCAGCATTTGGATCAATAAAGTCTTGCTCTGCAAATTGATTGACATCCACCCAAAAATCACCACCCAACAAATCTTCTATTGTATTGTAATAATGATTGCGTTGCATTTGAACGAATACGCCTGTGTGTAAATTTAAATTATCCTTTAATTGAGTGTGGTAAACAGAGGTGAAGCCACCTGATATTATATTGTTCCAACGATTCTCAACAATATATTTTGAGCGCAATCCCTCTTCAATTATCGCACCATTTTCATCTTTTAGTGTGAAAATGTTTTTACTATTTGCAAAATATAATTCATCCCATTGTACTTGACGAGTAGATTCGTTTTGCCAATTATTATACATCTTTTGTGCATTCGCTAAATCATTGATTCCTGTATAATAAGAAGGTAAGTATTTATAATAATCCGGGCGCGGATCTTTAGCGTCATACCAGTTTAGTGCCGTTTGACCGTATTTACCGAAATTGGTATAAAGGGAACTTTTTAAGCCTGATTTTTCGTTTATTTTCCAATCATGGGTCAATGCTATGATCGGCATATGTGAATCGGTAGTGCGACTGTTTCGCTTAATCCGCGATCCGTCAGCAAGTGTCTGATATCCCCAATTTGAATTGTAATAAGGGTCTCCTGATAGATCATACGTTTCTAAAACAGAAATATTACCACGCCCAGAGCGGGAGGGTGCACCAATGATAGTTAAATTTAGGTTGTGTGACTTATTAAATTGTTTTTCGGCGGATAAGAAATAGCTAAATGCTTCGTAAAAAGTTCCGTCAATATAACCTTCGTTCGAATAACGCGCTGAGGCAGACAACGCAAAGGCCCAGCCGTTTGCTTGCATGCCCGTTCCGTATGTATACATTGGTCGGTGAGAGTAGGCACGATTCGTAGCAGCATAAGAAATTCTATGTCCTTTTCTGATGTCTGAAGCTTTTGCATTAATATGGGAGTATCCTCCGATACCTCCAAAATGATACGGATTTTCAGATAACCAATTTTTTGTTTCGGAATAACGTGTGATGTCGTTTAAGCCTCCCCATTTATACCAAGTACCAAATCCGGTTTCAAGATCATTCATGGGGATTCCATTGATAAGAATCATGGTTTTATCAGATTGATAGCCTCTAATTTTAAACCGTGCAGCACTAAAATTAAAACCCGCAGTACCTGCAAAAACATCTCGAGAGGATTGAAGTAATCCAGAGATATTAGCATCTGAAGCAGCATTGTCATCTGCATCAGCAAGTGTAGTAATGAAAACAGGGGTGTTATCAATAATGGTGTCTTCGCGCTCTTTGTTTAATTCTTGCGAAAAACCAAGGCTACTGATGAACATAAATAAAGCGAATAATAAGTTTTGTTTGCTCATTTTTTGTTAGGCTAAGTAATGCTTTTATTATGCACGAATAAAAGCTCGGCGAATTTAAGAAATATTCTAGGGAGCACACACTAATGTTTAATTATTTGTGGATAACTTAATCGTTTGTTAACATTCTTCTAGCCAAAGTTTGAACCCGATTTTGATAATTATCCCTAAATTTGAACCTGTAAAATGATTAAATTGATGGTAAAATTAACACGGATTATTGCAAGCCTATCGCTTGTTTTTATCGCGGCAAACTCGGTCGCATACGGTCAAAATGAGAAGGCTTATAAAGTGGCTTGTATTGGGTTTTACAACCTTGAGAATTTATTCGATTTCGAAGATGATCCGGCGATTAAGGATGAAGAATTTACTCCGACTGGAAGTTATGTATGGGATGCTGAAAAGTATGCCAATAAGTTGAGAAATATGGCTGCAGTGATTGCAGATCTCGGAACTTCTGTTAGTCCGGATGGAACAGCCATTCTCGGCGTTTGCGAGGTTGAAAACAGAAAAGTTCTTGAGGATCTTGTTGCTGAAGAGCAAATTAAAAATCGGAATTATCAGATCATTCATTTTGACTCGCCTGATCGGAGAGGAATAGATGTAGGCTTGTTGTACCAAGAAAAATATTTTAAACCGATTAATAGCAAATCTCACCGATTAGTGTTTAAAGATAATCCGGATTATTTCACACGTGATCAATTAGTAGTTACGGGCGATTTGGATGGTGATATCGTCAGTATTATTGTTGCCCATTGGCCATCTAGAAGTGGCGGTCAGGTAGCATCTGAACCACGACGTATTGAGGCTGCAATGCTTGGTCGACACATCATTGATTCATTGTTGGCTGAGGATGCACAAGCGAAGATTATTCTTATGGGTGATTTAAATGATGACCCCATAAATAAAAGTGTCAAAGATTATATTCGTGCTAAAGGAAAAATATCGAAAGTAGGTGAGGGTGATATGTATAATCCTATGTATACTAAATTTAAAGCGGGTGATTGTACCTTGGCTTATCAAGATGCGTGGAATTTATTTGATCAATTAATTATTAGCCAAGGGTTAATAGGAGAGGATGCTTCATCTTATATATATCATCAATCTTACGTTTACAGTAAGGATTATCTCAAACAGAAAGACGGTCGATATAAAGGATATCCGCTGCGAACGCATGCTGGCGGGAATTATTTAAACGGTTATTCGGATCATTTCCCCGTATTTATGGTGCTTAAAAAAGAGGTGAAAAATTAAGTTATGCGAATAAGGAGTGCTTTTATTAGTGGTTTGTTCCTTGTTTTGGGAAGTTGTACATCAGCTTCTTATACGCTTCACGATTCACATAATACAGCACTTGATTCGACCTACGAATCGCATGAACTTGAGGATCTTATTCAGCCTTATAGGGTAGAAGTGGATCAACAAATGAATTCAGTAATTGGTACGATTGATTCTGCATTAATTGCTTTTAAACCCGAATCACCCTTGGGGAATTTTGTCGCGGATATTTTATTTGAATATGTGATGAATAAGAAAACGCTGCCATTTCCTGATGCTAAAGCAGAAAATATATTCGTCATGCTAAACTTCGGTGGATTAAGAGCCCCAATCAATGCAGGTGAAATTACAATCGGTTCTGTTTTTGAATTAATGCCTTTCGATAATACATTGGAAATCGTTCGGATTGATTCTACCGGTTTTATACAACTCATGGGTTATCTTTACCAATCTGGTGGCCAACCTGTTTCGAATGTTAGATTTGAATTAACTGAATCGAAAAGAAAGGCTTGGATTTCGAATCAAGAGGTTGATTTAAAGCAACCGATTTATGTTTGCACATCCGATTATTTAGCTGGAGGAGGCGATAAAATGGACTTTCTTAAAGAAGCAAAGGTTAAATGGAATTCAGGCGTCCTCCTTCGAACAATTTTTATTGATTATATCCGGAGCGCAAACAAACTTGATCCCGTTCAAATTGATGGTCGAATGAAAATTAGTACGTGATGGAAAGAAGGCGATTTATAAAAAATATCGGACTCGGTTCTGCCGGTCTCATTTCGCTTACTTCAAGTACGTGGGGAGAAAGTCGAAAAAAAGTCACTATACTGCATACAAATGATACACATTCTCACATAGACCCTTTCCCCTTAAATCATAGTAAATACCCAGGACAGGGAGGTGTTGAGCGCAGAAAAATGTTGATTGATCTAATTCGTGAACAAGAGAAAAATGTATTACTCCTAGATGCCGGTGACGTCTTTCAAGGAACTCCGTTTTTTAATGTGCATGGGGGTGAAATTGAACTTAAATTAATGTCTGCCTTGGGGTATGATGCCGCTACCATGGGGAATCATGATTTTGATGGAGGAATGGATGGCTTCTTGAACGCCTTACCTCATGCAAATTTTCCTTTTTTATGTGCGAATTATGATTTTGATGATACCGTATTGGCTGGTCATACTCGGCCGTATAAAATTTTTAAGAAAAGCGGAATTAAAATTGGTGTTTTTGGATTGGGGGTGGAGTTAGATGGATTGGTGAGTAAGGAATTGTATAAAGAAACCCGCTATCACGATCCTATTCAAACTGCTCAAAAATGGGCTTCTTTTTTGCGACATGATGAAGGATGTCAACTTGTTGTGTGCTTGTCACATCTTGGCTATGAACCGCGATTAAACAATTTTTCCGACAAAGTTTTGGCCGCTGAAACAGAGGATATTGATCTTATTATTGGTGGTCATACGCATACATTCATGGAAAAGGCCGAATCATGGAAAAATAAAGCAGGGAAAACGGTATTCATCAATCAAGTCGGTTGGGCTGGTTTGATGCTCGGACGCGTGGATTTTTTATTCGACGCGAATGACGAACTCGATTCTGTTTCGCTTTCAAATCCAATTCACAATTACAGTCTTGTCTAACTCGATTTAGGAGCTCAATTATTTTGTTATTTTTTTTTAACAAGAGGCTTCCTTCTTGTTAAATTAGCGTTAACTTAGTAGCAACAGATTTGACTATGAAAAATTTTTACCTCTTTTTTGCATTTTTTGCGCTCACTTTAGCCGCCTATTCTCAAGGTCCAACAATCGATATAGGGAGTGATACCATAACTTGTCCTCCTGGTTGTATAACACTTACCGCAGATTATGAAGGGGGAGGGAATACCACGGATTATACTCAAACTGTTATTGCGTATGCACCAGATCCGTACGCGGGTACCTCACGGTTTTTATCGGATGATGGTACTTTAGGTGCGTTGCCAATTGGTTTTTCATTCTGCTTTTACGGAAATACCTATACAAATTATTATATCGGCGCGAATGGTTGGATTAGTTTTACGCCAACCACCGGTGCTTATACGCCCTATGCCATTCCAACAACAAGTGCTGCGGTTCCAAAAAATTGTATAATGGGGCCTTGGCATGATTTGAATCCAGGTGTTGGCGGTTCTATCAAAACACAAACATTGGGCGTTGCTCCTTATCGTCGTTTAGTGGTAACATGGGAATCTATGCCTTTTTTCTCTTGTACAGGAACTTTGAATACACAGCAAATTATTATTTATGAAACAACGAATGTGATTGAAAATCATATTCAAACGAAATTGACTTGTCCTTCTTGGGTTGGAGGTAGAGCTGTTCAAGGCGTTCACAATCTGCCAGGAACCTTGGCTGTGCCAGTTGCAGGAAGAAATAATACGGTGTGGACTGCTTCTAATCATGCTGTCAGATATACACCAATTGGTGATCCAATTGTTGAGTGGTATGCTGGACCGATAATGATCGGAACGGGTTTAACGAAGACGGTTTGTCCAGCAGTTCCTTCTACTTATGTAGCTAAACTTATATCCTGCGGAGGAATTGTGGCAATGGATACTGTCTTTGTTGATGTGATTTGTTGTGAACCACCTACTATGACGCATACAGATGTTACCTGTTTTGGTGGATGTGATGGAACAGGAACGGCAGAAGGGATTGGTGTTGCTCCATTTACGTATTTATGGGATGCGGCGGCAGGCAGTCAAACGACTGCTACTGCAGTCGATTTATGTCCTGGAACTTATGAAGTGACTGTAACAGATGCTTTAGGTTGCGAGGAGATAGGTGAAGTAGTAATAGCAGAACCCGAAGAAATAACGGTTTTTATTGATGCAATCAATATTGTAAGTTGTTTTGGTTTAACGGATGGATCGGTTTATATGACAGGTTCTGGCGGAACGGGTGAATTAACGTATGATATTGGAGATGGGCCTGTCGCTGTTGGTGAATTTACAGATTTGGCACCAGGATTATATACAGTGGTAATTACAGACGAAAATGGTTGTACGAAGGATGTACCTGTTGAGATTGTTTCTCCCGCTTTATTAGAGGCTGTTGAAGTGGACGTGATTGATTTAGCGTGCAATGGTGGAAGTGATGGAGAGATTGTGATTGCAGGAACAGGAGGTCTTGAGCCTTATTCATTTTCAATCAGTGGTGGAGCTTTTGGAGCTTCTGGAACGTTTAGTGGGTTAGGTGCTGGTTCTTATGATTTAGAAGTGAAAGATGCGAATGATTGTATTGGAAGTATAACCTTGGTTATTAATGAACCTCCTGCTTTAACATTAACCTTAGTCGCTTCTACGGATGTTACGTGTTTTGGAGGAGCGGATGGTGAGATTACAATTGTAGCTGGCGGAGGTACTCCTGTATATTCTTACTCGATTGATGGTGGCCCATTTGCTGCAGGTACTACATTTACTGGATTGAGTGCTGGATCGCATACCGTTACGGTTAAAGATGCGAACGATTGTGAATTGGATTTATCTGTCGTCTTGACTGGAGCACCTGCTGTGACTGTGGATGAAACAGTCGTGGGTGAATCGTGTTTAGGCGATTGTCTTGGTGCGATTACATTGGCTGGAGATGTCGGGGTAGCTCCCTTCTTATACAGTATTGATGGTTGCGCGACAACAGATCCTGATGGAATTTATGATTTGCTCTGTGCTGGTAGTTATGATATTTGTGTGGTAGATGCAAATGGATGCGAATACAATGGCACTTTAGCTGTTGCTGCTGGTGTCGTGCCTGCTGATGCAAGTATTACTCCATTTGGACCGCTCTGTGTGAATGCTCCTCCTGTCACTCTTTCTGCGGTTTCACCCGGCGGTGTTTATTCGGGACCCGGAGTGGTTGGTGGTGTTTTTAACCCTGCTTTAGCGGGACCGGGTACGCATACGATCACAAATACAATTTCTATTGGTTGTGGAGATGTGGCTACGTTTAACGTAGTTGTGAATCCTCGTCCTGTCGTTTCTTTCTCTTCAGCAACTACTTCGGGTTGTGAACCATTAACAGTGAATTTTGCCTATGTTGGAGATCCTGGTGTAGATTGTGTTTGGGATTTTGGAGATGGTACACTCGACTTCTGTGGATCTTCTGTTCACACCTTCTACAATGATGGAGTTTACGATATATCCTATACAGTAACGGATGCAAATGGTTGTACTAATTCATCAACTCTTTATGATTATATTGATGTCTATCCAACGCCAAACGCTGTGTTTAGATTTGGTCCACAACCTACAACAACGATTAATACAAATATCAACTTTACGGATATGTCTTCTGATGCTGATTCTTGGGATTGGACTTTTGGCGATCTCGGAAATTCAAATGATCAAAATCCAAGTTTCTTTTTCCCAGAGATCGCGGGTGAATATACGATCGATTTGGTGGTAAGTAACGCATATGGATGCAGGGACAGTACTTCCCAATTGTTGATCATTTCTGAACAATATTTAATCTACGTGCCAAATGCAATTACGCCTGACGGAGACCTCTATAATGAGGTGTTTAAACCTTATTTTAATGGGATTGACATTTACAATTATTCCTTAATGATTTATAACCGTTGGGGAGAAGTAGTTTTTGAATCACATAATTTAGACGTAGGTTGGAATGGCACTTATGGTGGAGAAATCGTCGAATCGGGTGTTTATATTTGGCATATCATTACGGATGAAGCTATGTCTGATAAAAAATTAGAATATCACGGTCATGTGACTGTTTTGAAATAATTTACATTCAACTTGCTGTATGTGCGTTGAAGAAAACTTGAAAGGAATTTCTGCTTAGCTAAAACAAGAGGAAAGCAGGTGAAAATTATTAACGAGGTTTGAGTGACGAAAGAGCTAAACTTCTTTAGTTGTTTGCTTTATATGTAGAGTACCCTGCTTTACTTTGAATCTAAATAATTTGATCTATGAGACTATTTTTGGCGGTTCTTCTCGTGTTTACAAGTCCTTTCTTGAATGCTCAATTACCCATGATAGATGCAGGTCCTGCAGATACTGTAACATGCCCGCCTGGATGTATTGATCTAATTGCAACCTACGCTGGTGGTGGAGGGAATACTTCTGATTATGATATTTCTGTCATTCCTTTTGCTCCAGATCCCTACGCAGGGACTCCCGTTGCACTTTTTGATGATGCTGTTTCGCCATTGATACCTTTAGGCTTCGATTTTTGTTTTTACGGTAATACCTATTCCTCCATTAATATCGGATCAAACGGTTGGATCGGATTTTCTGGTGGACCGGTAACGTTTACCTCAGAAGCGGTTCCTTCGACAGGGGCAGGTGTTCCTAAAAATTGTATTATGGGTCCATGGTATGATATTAATCCAGGAGTTGGAGGAACGATAAGATACCAAACGCTTGGAGTGGCACCTTTGAGAAGGTTTGTTGTAAGTTATGATAATGTTCCTCATTTTCTGTGTGGAGGAGACTTAGAGACCTACCAAATTATTTTGTTTGAAACGTCAAATGAAATAGAAAATCACATTCAAACAAAAGGAGTTTGTGTTGGGTGGGATGATGGTAATGCCGTTCAAGCCTTGCATAATATTGATGGTACCGCAGCAATTATATCACCTGGGCGGAATAACACACCGTGGCCAGCAGCGAATGATGCGATTCGGTATACGCCAGTCGGTGATCCAGATATTGAATGGTATGATGAACTAGGAGCACTTATTGGAACAGGCGCAGCAATTACGATTTGTCCAACTGATCCAATGACGTATACGGTCAAATTAATTTCGTGTGGAACGGAAATCGCCTCAGATGATATTTTTATTGACATTGTTTGTTGTGCTCCTCCAACTGTTGTTCCTTCTCATGTGACCTGTTTTGGAGCTTGTGACGGAAGTGCAACAGCAACAGGAGTTGGCGCCGCTCCTTTTTCCTTTTTATGGGATGTCGCGGCAGGGAGTCAAACAACGGCGACAGCAACAGGTTTATGCGCTGGTACTTATTCTATTACCACAACGGATGCAGATGGTTGTGTTCAAACATCTACGGTGACAATTACTGAACCAACTGAATTAAGCGTTGGAAATACAGTTACAAATGTATCTTGTGCAGGGGCCGCTGACGGTGCTTCGCTTGCAACTGCAACAGGGGGAGTTCCGCCTTATTCATTTGATATCGGTGCCGGTCCTTCTGCAAGTGGATCTTTTACAGGTTTAACAATTGGTGCGTATACGTTGACGGTCACGGATGACAATGGATGTGAAGTTGTCATTGATTTTACAATTACGGATAGCCCTTTGCCTGTGGTTAATTTTGTGGGAGATGTCCTGGAGGGATGTGAACCGCTTACTGTAACGTTCGAAAATACGGGTGAATCAGGTACGGCATGTGAATGGAATTTCGGTGATGGCACATTTTCAACTTCTTGCGGACCTGTCACGCATGTTTATGAAGTAAATGGTGATTATAATGTTTCGTTAAAAGTGACCAATGTTGGCGGTTGTTTTACGATCCTACCAAAGATTGATTATATCACGGTCTTTCCAAATCCTGTTGCGAGTTTTATTTATTCGCCGTATAATCCTTCTACAATTAATTCGGAAGTTGATTTTACTGATTTTTCAACGAATGCTGACACTTGGGAATGGTCTTTTGGTGCGATTGGAACGTCAGGCATTCAAAATCCAACATATGTTTTTCCTGAAGAGGCAGCGGCTTATCCTGTGCAATTAATTGTAAATACTATTGAAGGTTGTGCCGATACCTTGGTGAAAATTGTTACTATCTTTCAAGAGCAGCTCATCTTCGTTCCCAATGTGATTACACCTGATGGAGATCAATTCAATGAAATTTTTACGCCATATTTTACAGGAATCGATATCTATGATTACCATCTAACAATATATAATCGTTGGGGTGAAATTCTTTTTGAATCCTATAATTTGGCTACGGGTTGGAATGGAACCTATGGTGGAGAAATTGTACCTGATGGTGTTTATATTTGGACTGTTGAAACAGCAGATGTCTCTACCGATAAGCGATTTGAATTTAGTGGACATGTAACGGTCATTAAATAAGCATTCCAAGCCATTCATTCTCTTCTAAACCTAAATTGACGTTATATTTCAATACGATCAAGTTTTTGGAGCTGGTCACAACGTATTTCCAAAAGGGAAAGCGTGTGTCGAAAAGTGATGATAGAATGTGATTTTTAAAGCGCTATCAAAAGCTTGAATGCCCATGAATGAAGGAAGGGATCTCCAATCTATCCCAATCATTTGTCCAAAGCAAAACGAAGGATCTTTTTGACAATGGAATTGAATTAGTTGAACTTCTTGGTGTATGTGAATGTTCCCTCTCGTAATTCCTTAGCAGAAGTTGTGCTTAAAGGCATCCCGTATTGTGTAAATTGAAAACGACTCGATAATAATCCATACCCTCCGTCAATATTCGTAAAAAAAGGTTGAATTTGAGCAACCCCAGTAACTGGAGAAGAAATATCCATATACTGTTTCAAGACCTTATGTCCAAATGCAAAATGAATATCGATTCCATCCATTGTTCTATAATCTACATTTTCGTCATCTGGAACAGTTTCTTGAACCCATTTGTAAAAATTCAGTCCGTTTAATTTTATAGCGCTTGTTGGAGAATCTGAACGTACTTCAAATTTACGTTCACTAAAGCTAGCAGAGGTACCGTCAAGGTAATATTCTGTCCAATTCATGGTGTATCCAACTTCGTAATTTGCCGCATTAACGACGAGATCTGTTAGATTAATTGTAACGTTTTGATAATCGTCCTCCGTTATGACAGTATTCTTCGCAAACCCCAATTTTGCTGATGCACTTGTGATTGAATTTGGTAATCTAAAATTATAAAGCAGGGATGTTTCAGCAAATACCGACTTTTGGCCTTCATTCAAATCAGCTTCCAATCGATACGTATATTCACCTATTAAATCAGTAGCTTTAAAATAATAGATCTTTTGATCTGGAGCATAGAACACGCCATCTGTTGACTTACCTGTAATAATGCTGTCGGATAAAACCCAACTTCGCGCAGTTGATTCTCCAGTTTCATCAAATTCTATAATGCGTGCTTCAACTTGTTTAAAATAATTCGAATCAGGATTTTGAGCATATTCTAAATTATTTCCATCTCCTAAAAATGCCTTTGTAATTTTGATCATGTGAATCGAATCGTTCTGATCTAATAATCCAAAAATAACAGGAGTCAATTCATATTTGCCGTTTAAGCTAAAATCAGTCTCGCATGAATTTAGTCCAAGTGAAGCAACCAATAAAAAGGGGATAGAAAATTTTCTTAACATTCAGTTTATTTTAATATACAAATATACAAATAATAAGCTGCTTTTTAGCTACAGAAGAATCGCTATTCATCACGTTTTAGAAGTTAATAACTTCGTTTGAATTTTTCAACGCTTCTGATTCTAACTAATTATGTCGAACTTAGTCGTCTAAACTTGACCGTTTCTATGCTTAAAATTGGGTTATATATTGTCTTGATTATTGCTACATTTCGAGTCAATGCGCAAGATAAATCCTATTATCGGAGGATCATTGGAGTCTTAGCAAGTGATTCGTTGCAGGGCAGAGCAGGGGGGAGTTCATACGAATATGCCGCAGCAAAATTTATAGCGAAAGAATTTTCAGTCATAGATGGTTGTCGAGCGAAATTACAATCTTTTCGATTTAATGAGGCTTCTAAACAGTTGAAATCTCAAAATGTCCTCGCTTATATTGATCATCAGGCACCTCGAACAATACTTTTGTCTGCACATTATGATCATATCGGTTTGGGTGGAGAACTATCTATGAGTCAGGGTCTTCACGAAGTCCATAATGGAGCTGATGACAATGCATCCGGTATTGCTTTAATGCTTGCTTTGGCAAAAGTTCTCTCCACCGAGTGTACAACCTATAATTTTATATTCGTCGCTTATGGAGCGCATGAAAAAGGACTTTACGGCTCTTCGTATTTTTTTAAGAAAGCCAAAAAGTATAGATCAAAATTAGACTTGTGCATTAATTTTGACATGATGGGACGGATGAACAATAATTGGGTATACATGGACGGGTCAGTCGAAATTCTTGACGATCTAATGGGCGCGTCTACGGATCAAATAAAGTTTACGAAAAGCACTATTGACCGAATCAATACATTGGATTCCAAATGGTTGTTTCAGGATGGCGTCCCCTCCTTAACTTTTTCTACGGGCAGACATCTTGATTATCACAAAGTATCTGATGATTTAGAGTATATCAATTTTGAAGGAATGGCAATCATTCATTCGGCACTCATCAAATGGTTCGATAAAAAGTGTAATTCTTAATGCAACACAATTTATAGTGATTTACCTTCCTTTATCCTTTAAATTCAAACCCCTCTAAATGTCGATTTTTTTTCGATTCTTCGATATCTGCAACAGTCACTAGAATTCCTGTTTCTTCAACCCCTCCAAAGTCTTGATTTCTAGCAGTTCCAAATGATTTCATAGTCGGAGAAAGTTGCATATAATTATTGATTAAGGGCGGAATGTTTTCACCTCTATCTCTGCAATATTTTTGAAGAATTTTATGCCCTTCTTTAAAATCTAACCCGCTTACCATAGCCACAATTTCATGGGTTTCTACTGTTGTATACATTGGATATTTAGGGGTTACAATTTGATCGTGATCAGGAAAATAATATTTCATAAAGCCTAAAACAGCCCTTTTTGCCTCCTCATTATAAGAAGTATACATGGTCACTTTACCAAAAAAGTATTTCATTTGAGGATGCAATAAAACAATGGCACCCAATCCATCCCATAAATTATCCAAGGCAAATAAACCTTTTCGTGGGTTAATAGAAGGTTGGAAAAGTGGATTTACCCATGAACGACCAAGCTCAATGGTGTATGGAAGATATGATGAAATGAATTCAGTAGAAAAATTGAAGTAATGCGAAGTGGACAACTCATGATGATTTGAGCTTACCGCTTTTGCGCAATCAATGTAGCGATAACCACCCATAATTTCTTCGTCTTCTGGAGAAAAAACAATTAATTGTTCGTAGCATGGATCCGCAATATCTTGTTCGTCTATATCAAATGGTTTACCCGTTCCTCCGCCTGCTAAGGCAAATGTCAATTCACGCAAACGCCCTATCTCGCGCAATACATTGGGTGCATTCAGATGATTTACGCAATAGATTAGATTGCCCCCTTTATTGGTCTTTCTTAAAAATCGATCGTCGTTTAATTCACTCAAAATTAATTGACGATCTACTGGTGGAATGATATAATCTGTATTGATAGTACTCATATTATGTTGATTTTAAAGCGTAGGCTTTAGTTTTGACCCAATTTGCCCACTGTACATCTTTTTTTGATGTGTCAAATGTTTGATAAGGTATCGATTTTCCGAATTTTAATACCAATGTTTTACCTTTTTGACTAAATAATTCGTCAACCAAATAAAACATTTCAACATTTGCTTTAACACCTATACGTGTTCTGAAGTTGGATAAGCGATAGAAGAAGGACGAAAGTTCTCCGTCTAAATAAACTGGAATAATAGGTGATTTGAATTTCTTTGAGCGGGTAATAAAGGTTTTTTTCCATTCGAGATCTTCTACCTTTCCCCGTTTTTTTCGACTTACTAAACCGGCTGGAAAAACAAAGATTGCCTGATCCGAAGCAAATAATTCGTTTAAAGCCGCTAATGATTCTTTACTGTTTGATCCATGTTTGTTCACACCCGTGAACAGGTCTTTCAAATTGGGTAGGTGAAGCAACAAGTCATTAACCACGAACTTCATATCTGGTCGAATAGGATAGGCTTGCTGAATAATTGCCAAGGCATCCATACCACCCAAAGGATGATTACAAGCGAAAATAGCAGCCCCCGAATTAGGAATGTTTTCCAAACCTTCTACTTCAACATTAATTTCCAACCGTTTCAAAACGTTTAAGGCAAATGCATAACCATTGTGACCTTCATTGTCTTTTATCACCTCATTTACTTCTTTCTGATGAATGGTTTTCTTCAGATAACGGAGCAAAAAACCAGGCATCCATTTATAAATCCGTGGATTTTTGTCTTTAATGAGGTTGTCTATATCTATGAAATTTTCGCTCAACGAGATCTATAATTAAAAATGTTTCTGTAAAGTTAGCCCATATCAGAAATCATTGAGACTTCATGGAAAGATTTAATTCACGAATTATTGTTGATGTAGCTTTTGACGTCGTGCCGAAAGAAAATTTTAAGGGATTGTCAAAAAAAAGGCTATGGAAAGTGAATTCCATAGCCTTCAATTTTATTTGGTCAGGAATTAACCTAAAAATGAATAACGATAATCAGTTGCAGGAACGAATGTTTCCTTGATCGTACGTGGAGAAACCCATCTTAATAAGTTTAAGTATGAACCCGCTTTATCATTTGTTCCAGAAGCTCTTGCTCCCCCAAATGGCTGCTGTCCAACTACTGCTCCTGTCGGTTTATCATTGATGTAGAAATTACCAGCAGCATTCTCTAATTTCTTGCTTGCCAAATCAATTGCATAGCGATCAATCGAGAAGATTGCACCCGTTAAGGCATATTCAGATGTTTGGTCTAACAATTCCAATGTCTCCTCAAATTCATTTTCATCATAAATATAGATGGTCATAACAGGTCCGAAAATTTCTTCGCACATGGTTCTGAATTTTGGATTCGTTGTTACAACAACCGTTGGCTCAATAAAATAACCTTTTGATTTGTCATAATTCCCACCTGAAACGATTTCAGCATCCGCTTGTCCTTTAATATAATCAATGTATCCTGCGATTTTATCAAATGCGCGTTCGTCAATAACAGCATTAATAAAATTCCCAAAATCTGAAGGACTGCCCATTTTAAATGTTGCTAAATCCGCCTTTACATATTCAATAATTTCTTGTGCAATATTACTCGGAATATAAGCCCTAGAGGCAGCAGAACATTTTTGTCCTTGAAATTCAAATGCACCTCTTGAAATTCCTGTTGCAACTTCTTTGGCCACAGCAGAGCGGTGAGCGATAATGAAATCTTTTCCACCTGTTTCACCAACAATACGAGGGTATGAACGATAGCCGTCTAAATTTGTACCGATTTCTTTCCATAAATGCTTAAAAACCGCACTCGATCCTGTAAAATGTAATCCAGCGAATTCTCTGTGCTTGAACACTGCATCACCTGCAACTGGTCCGTCTACGGTAATCATATTGATGACACCATCCGGTAATCCGGCTGCTTTAAACAGTTCCATGATCACTTGTGCCGAATAGATTTGAGTTTCTGCCGGTTTCCAAACTACGACATTCCCCATCAATGCAGGTGCTGCACATAAATTTGCGCAAATCGACGTGAAGTTAAATGGGGTGATCGCAAAAATAAATCCTTCTAATGGACGATATTCTAGGCGATTCCACATGCCTGCATTCGAATCGGGCTGTTCCTTATAAATTTGCGTTACATAAGCGACATTCATTTTTAAGAAATCAATCAACTCACAAGCGGCATCAATTTCTGCTTGCATACAATTTTTTGATTGTGCAAGCATAGTTGAAGCATTCATTTTGTCTCTGAATGGTCCTGCTAATAAATCTGCTGCTTTTAAGAAAACTGCCGCACGTTGTTCCCACGGTAAATTTGCCCAAGCTTGACGTGCTGCTAATGC
>Ga0222659_1000732_pt1 | contig 16824 bp, 12 predicted proteins | sample AntAcemetagen547_FD_179850 | JGI IMG/M metagenome (GOLD analysis project Ga0222659, IMG submission 179850) | Saline water microbial communities from Ace Lake, Antarctica - #547 | ecosystem: Environmental > Aquatic > Non-marine Saline and Alkaline > Saline | place: Antarctica: Ace Lake...
AATGAGTTAAATTTGTTACTAATTCAGTCATAAATTCTTGATTTTTTGACATAATTAACTCTACTAACTTCTGGGTCATATCAGTTTTATCAGGTAGTGTAGGTTCGTTTATAATTATATTTGTAGAAGTTTCATCTAGATCAATGTAGCACTTCTTTTTATGCTTCCATAAACCAGACGAACTTTTAAATATTTTATCACATTGTGAGCATATATGTGTGTGACACGATACGGCATTTTTTGGCATGAAAATCGTTTCCATTTGTTTCCTATTGTGCTTCAGTGTATTAATGTGAGTATTCCAGTTACTTCTCTTGCTACATTTAAAGTTACATTTTGTACAGAAAAATATATCGGCATTTTTTGGCATGAGTTTATTTCCATTTATTTCCATTTTATCTATATAATGGAAATATAAAAAATGCCTAAATCCTTTTACATATAAATACATAAAATACTGAAAATTTTACAATAACAAAGTTAGAATTATTTTATTTGTAATGAGACCATTATGCTGTAAATCACATTTTTCACCTTTTTTCCAATCCTATTTTCACTTTCAGAAAAAACACACAAAAAAAGCATGTTGAATTCTGAAAAGCCAAATGACTTTTGAAAAAAAAAGCAAAAGTGGTTTTTACTACATTCATGTAAACGCTAACTGTTTTTTTGTACTATTTTCCTTCGCTACATATGTAGGGAGCTACCTACATGGCCCTACATGACTGTTTTGTTTTTGAACATTGTTGAATTGTCATGTAGGCAATGTTACCTACATGAAAATCACCTAAAAAGATCTCCCGAATTCCGGAAACGTGTTTTAGGGGGTGTGCATTCGCACAATTCTGGGGATAAATTATGTACACAAACAAAATATATAATTTATCTATCAGACTCTCTCTATTCTATGATTTTTATTTTTATTCTTATTCATTATCATCGAATTGTAACCATCCGTCTTGGTCGTTATCTCCAGTATCATCGTCATCTGGTATATCATTCATGTTAAATGCATCATTTTCAATTCTATCCGTAACTATATCATTTTCTTCTTGCTCTAGTGCGGCGATTTCATTATCAGCAGTAAAGGCTTCGCCGATCATTTCTCTATTCTCTATTTGTTGTTCTAATATTTGTTGTTTTTCTCTCTCGGCTCTTTCTTCATCGTATGTTTTGGCGACATATTGTGTTAAACCTTTTTGTAGACCTTTGTTCCATCGTTCCAATCGATGATTTTTAAATAGATTTTCGATTTCACGTTGTTCTTTAGTCATATCTCTTAGAGTAGATGTAATATTATGTCGTTCTTTATCTTTTGAACGATTGATTTTGTCCTTTACCATTTGTGAATTTAAGTTGATGATACTCTTTTCTTTTCGTACAATATTCAACATGGCTATAATAATATTGGCAATTGTTTCTTTTCGTTTTTTTAGGTCACCCCTAACAATATCAATTTCGGTTATTTCACCCATAGCTTCTTCTTCAACTTGTACGGTTGTTATAATTAAATCATTGTCATCTTCATCACGTGATTCGGTGTTTTGATCATCACTTTTAGGTAAATCATTACGATTAGCAATAGTAATAAGATGTTTAATCATATATAAGAAATAAAATTGGAAAAGTTGATAAGATGTGGTACTGTCTAATATTGAGGAAATTTCTTCACCTTCAACCGAAATAACATTGGCATATAAATTGGTATATCCAACTAAAGTAATAAAATCCTGTAACTCTTCTTCATTGCGTTTTAATATAGGTGTAATTGATTTATCTTCGTAAAATTTGTTTAATCCACTGTAAAAATCCTTGACAATGATTTTAACATCAAAAACATGTTCTTCGGATATTTTCCAATGTTTTGGTATATCTATTTCAGTATAATTTACTTTATTTGTTATGATATTAGGATATACATTGATAAACTGAAATATAGCACTTTTTACAAATTGAATGGATCGATACATGGTTTCATCATTCATATTCGTAAAGAATAAATCACCATTAAGATGAAAATCCATTATTGTTTTGATAAAATCGTTCATTTTTCCTTTTTCATTTATTGTTATATCGGCAAATGACCGAATATAGTCATTAATTACATTCTCCATTTCCTGAATTTTCTCACCTAATAAATTTTTCAAGTCACGGACATCACGATTTGCTGTATTATCCTTTACTTCATAAGAATCAAGTACACTCTTTAATGTATGTAAAAAGTCTTCTCCAATAGGATTATTTGTGTCAATCATGTGAACAATGAAATCACGCAAATGAAATATATTGGAAGGTACTTTATGAACCAAATCTAAAGGGATAATATTCATTTTATTTACCGTGTTTATAAGTTCATTAAACGATTCTAATGAATATATTTTCCCCTCTCCTTTCAAAATACGAATATTTTCTTTCAATGATTCATTTTTATCATATTCGTCTGGTTTATTAAGACATATAGGCATTAATTTGTTATGAACTGGTATATCACTATTAAAATTACAATATTCAATAAATCCACGATAAATAGTATCCTCGGAAAATTCATTACTAACAATTGGAAATTTGATTTTAGTATCTTTTGGATCCACTAAGATAGCTGGTTGAGTCATATTAACCATATCAAAACGAATATTATACAAATAAGATACAATATCGTTATTTGTCAAAATAGATGGTTCGCGTTTAATAAAATAATCGATTGTTTTGTATTCTCCAGTATTACAACAAGCGTTTTGTAAAAAAGGTACTTTATTAGCATTAGTAAGGAGTAAATTTTCTTTTTTTACAATTTTTTGAATAGATTGAATCATTGCCATGGAAAAATGTATCATTTTAGAGCGAATAATGTGACTTTGTTCAAATTGGTCTTTTGAACCAGTTTTTAGATTTTCCAAAAATGATGTACGGAAAGAAGCATCCAAATTAGCAGGCGTCTTATTTATAATGTCCTGTAAAGGTGGTAAAAAATTAATCCAATTTTTTATATCCAATTCTACTGGAATTAAATCATCTTCATTGATCAATAAGTATTTTTTCTTCTCTTCAATCAATCTATTTATTTCACCTTGTTTCAGTATATAAGCATCCATAGTATTTTTCATAGCACTCGCTATTTTATCCCCTGATTTAGGCAAAGCCTTCCATGGATAGATATTTGTTTTAATACCAGCTGCAGTACAAGCAATATATTGAATATTTGTTAAATCTTCGTCTCCTGTAATAGGATAACCAATCAATGACCGTTTACAGCCAGGAAACGTTTTTTTAGAAGTAATACTTGGGATAGACGTGGAAATGGAAATAGAAATATAGGCGAGTGTAAATGTGAGAAGCGATTTATTAAAAACATCGAGATAACTAGGTTGTTTTTTACTACCGGCCTTTAATTTACGTGAAACTTCTGCTTCATAATATTCTTGTGTATCTACGGTTTCATCTAATGCTAATAAGGTATGTTGAATAATGAACTCACGTTGAGTATCTAGAAAAATACCCATATAATTAGAAATAGATGTGATCACATTATTGATAATTTTAGCTTTTGGATTAGATAATAACTCCTTTTTCATTTGGCTTTGTGTTTGAGGAGTACCTAACTGAAAAATGGCAGTACCACTATCTTTCTCTAAAATTTCTCTTGTTTGCATTTTAAAACCAGATGTTTCGTATCCTTCTTCAGAACTGAGGGCAATTTTTTCAATTTCCCAACCACTGTATTTGTCAACGGTTCTATTATCCACATCAAACCCTTGGTCATTTTTAATAGCAGTAATAGCTTCCATATAATCACCGTCTTCAATAAAGACACTGGCTAGTTTGGATACAAATGATGGTAATATTCTAGTATTAGTGTCTATACAATATAACCAATATGGTCCTGAGCCGGGAGGGTCTAGGTCTTTATCAACGTCTGGCATATAATGTCGAGTGTATTTATTAACAAATCGTACTATATTATTTTGTTTTATAACCATGTCGTTTTGACTTAATATTGTATCTAGGATTTTAATATGAGGCGATAGAATAACATCATTTTCTTCTACACCAGAAGCCAATTTCAATTTATCGTGTTCGTATTTATATAACAAATAATTATTGATTCTCTTTAACTTAGATAATCTCTCCAATTGGAATTTAAATAACTCATCTATCTTACTTTTGTATTTATCAATACCTTCTATATAATTGGAATCGAATTCTTCGTACATTTCGCGAATTAATTCCTTCTTAACTAAATCAGCACCGAGTGGTGTATCAGAACAAGTCTTGTTAATTTGAATACATTTATTTTGAATATTACAAAAAAGTTCATTTGACCCGAAAAACGAATTTTCAGGAATTTGTTCATCACGAACCCATGTATTATTTTCACGTTTATAATAATAGTATTTGATATTATCTATATTGTCAATCTCAAGAACAGCGTATTGGTCATCTTGTACTTCGCGTTTCTTTTTTATCATAGAAATGGCTTCATATTTTGCCTCTGGTCTTTTAAGTCCAATATTCTTCACTAACTGGTCAATTAAAAATGTCTTAAACGTGGCATCATCCATTTCGCTTCGTTCAGTTTTGTATTCATTTAGAATATCATAAACAGTAGGATCATATTTTTTATCAAAATAAACGGGAATATTATTGTCGGCATTCAAGTCTTCTAATGAAATATATCGTTTTGTCAATATATATTGAGCACATTCATTTTCCTGTTTCTTTTTCTCAATTTCAACCTTGAAAGACTCGTTTTTTTCTTCTAGTAAATCATCAAAATCAAATGGTGTAAATAAATCCAAATTTAATATAACCATAGAAGTATTATATAATTGGGTATAATCAAGTTCATTCATAAATTTAGTTATTTCAGCACTAGATAATACATGTTCTTTATTAATAGCACCTTCGTATAATTTGCCGTTTGTGCCTAGACCATATTCATTTAAGACCGTTTTAGCAATGTCGCTTTTACCCGTTAATAATTTATAAAAAATGGTTTCGTATAAAAACGATTCTTTAAGAGATGATAATTTGGAAAAAATCTCTTTATTACTGGCATATACTTTCTTGTAATCGAGTATTTTTAATTCAACGAATTCTTTGATTTCCTCATATTGTTTGAAAGTTATATCATCCAAATAGACTAAAAAAGGTTGTAAGTAATTGATTACCGAAACAAGAGAAAGTTTGCCATTAATATGTTTTTTTACAAGATTAAACAAGATTCGTGTTTTAGGTATGATAATATCGAGAAATTTCTTAAATTTATCGGGGTCGTTATTCTCTTCACTTAATAAATATTCTGTCTTATGTTTCAAGTAATCTTTATCATCAAAATCAATCTTTGAATTTAGATTATCGACATATTTAGTAGCAACAGCAGTTTTTCCTCTGAACATTTGCCAATAATTCAAAAAATGTTGATTTAATGATGATTTGTCATATATATTTGTTGATGGAAGATTAATATTTGAAAAGTAAACTGCTGGTTCTTGTAATGTTAATATTGATTTCACTGCAATTGTATCATTGTTTGTCATAGGAACAATATTCACTCTCATTTTGGATGACGTAGTTTCAGTAGTTTGTAATTTCGAAAAACCTAAATTGTATCTAGATATCAAGAAACGTTTTCGTTTAATAGAATCGTTTTTAGCAATTGATGAATAAAATCTGTCCAAATTATCAATAACAGTATCGAAATTTTCCAAGACATTAGTAATAGTAAGAGTATTTGAAGTATTTTGATAATTTGTCTCGTTTGGAGTTAAATAAGGTTGTAATTTATTCATATAGGTAGAATAATTAACAGTATTTGTATTGTACATTTCACGGATATCATATTCATTAATAAGTGACTGTGCCAAGGTAAGTGGTATAACATCATTGACGATATTATCGTTATCTACGTTTAAATCATATAATTTTTTAATATTTTGTGCCACCGGTAATATCCATGCTAATTTATAATTTAAATTATTTACCTTTTCAACCAATGGTTTATAATCAGCTCCTTTTGTTTTAGGCATATTTGCGTTACCGTTTTCATCAAAGGTAGAAAATGTTGTTCTCAATTGTTTAAATCGTTCAATCATAACATGAATATTATTTAATACACTACGTGTACGTTTAGCATTGGGTATAGATGCCAACAAATCATCCAATAATTCATTTGTCTGGGTTTCTATACCATACCGTTTTTGTTCTTCAGGTACTTCTGTCAGTTGCGCAATGGCTTCTAATTGAGGTCCAAATTCAATTTGGTCAGCTTCTAAGAGAATTTCCTTAATTTGTGCTTTAACTGTTTCTACTGGAATTTCAACAGTTGTATCTAATGGACTATCTCTGGATTCGTATATTTCTCCCTCTTCTTTACCTGACCAATCACGATCATTTTCTTCTACTGGTCCTAAATCATCCGGTAATTGTTGATTTTTTTTTGAAACTTCCGGGGCATCACGAATAACAATCTTATCAATGGGTATATCTTCAGGAATACCTTTATAGCCAAAATCAATGTATATAAGTTCTTTATTTGTGAATTCAATTTCATCGTCTTTTTCATTTGTCTCATTTAAAATTTCAATTTCGATCATATCTTCTTCTAAATTTGTAATCTGTCCGGTAATTGTGGTAGGAAGGTCTCCACCAAAATGAATAGTGATCCAAGTATCTGGTAACAGATCATTTTGTCTAGCGTAACCAAATGTCTCAGGTCTATTTAAAATGGAGATGGAAAGAATACTTTCATCAGACAGATTACCATTTTCTGATATGTTTAATATATGTGTATCTAGTGTATCTTCGTCAATCATTTTAATTTTTTTTTTATCAATATATTGAATAAGAAAAATGTGTTGATTATATTCTATATTTGTAGGTGAGTCTATTTGTATAATATCACCTAATTGTAAATAAATATCATTCGATGTAGACATTACTCTATAATAATAGTAGAAATTATTATGAATAACGAAATATTTGTTAAAAAGAAATGAAAAATGAAAAATAAAAAATTGATTTACAAAAAACAGTTAAAGATGATTATATAATAATAAGTAAGATGAGTCACAATCTAAATAGTATTCCCCGTATTAATGAATTGTTAGGTGAACCAGATAATCGCAAAGAGGTTGCGAAATCACTAAATCTAAAATATAATGTATGGAAACATAAAAATGGAGAGACCTATCACATTTTAAAGTATGATAAGAAATCGCTAACACCTGAAACCATTGGTTCTGTTGGTTTATTACGCTCTTTAATTTTCAAGGATGATGGGAAGATAGTATCTTTTGCGCCACCTAAGTCATTGAATATTAATGATTTAATAACTATAAATGCTAACGATATTATTGAGACAAAAGAAGAAAAAAAATATGTATTTGAAGAATTTGTAGAAGGAACTATGATAAACGTATTTTACGAAGAAGCTACTAGTAATTGGGAAATCGCTACTAGAAGTAATGTAGGTGGTACAATGTGCTTCTTTATGGAAAATGGATTTAAGGAAGAAAATACATTTAAATACATGTTTGACGAAGCATGTCAATCAATTGGATTTGATATGAATGTTCTAGACAAGAAATATTCGTATAGTTTTGTTCTTCAACATCCTAGAAATAGAATCGTTAAACCAATTACAGAAATGAAATTATACTTAGTTGAAGTATATCAAATTGAATGCATGAAAATTCATGTTATTGATATTAATAATAATCTGGAACAATTTGGCATTCCTGTGAATACCGTAAGTTTGGTGAATAATCAACCAGTACACACAGACGATGAATTGAATGGTTGTAAGCAATCTATGTTGTCTGGACAAACACCATATGATGTAGTTGGAGTTGTTATCAAGAATGATTCTGGTGAACGATATAAAATTAGAAATCCAACCTATGAATATGTTCGTCATCTTAGAGGAAATCAACCAAAACTTCAATATCAATATATTCATTTGAGACAATCGGGAGAAATGAGTGTGTATTTACAATATTATCCTGAGCACAAAATAGCATTTAACGAATTTAGAAACACTATTCATACATACACAAGTGAACTATTTAATAATTATATTCGTTGCTATATGAAAAAGGAAAAAAAGCTTACTGACTTTCCTGAAAAGTTTCGCACACATATGTATTCACTTCATCACGAAGTGTATAAAAAGACATTAAAACCAATAAATAGTTATGTAAATAAGGATGTAGTGAAGCATTATTTCAATGGATTACACCCTTCAAAACAGATGTTTGTTTTGAATTATGACCATAGAAAAAAGGAAGATGTAAAAACAATCGGTTTTGAAGAATCAAAAGATGAATCAATAGTTGAACCATTAGTCGATGCGACTATGAATGATGTAGTAGTAGCTGACGAGATCGTAGCATAATAAAACAATAGAACAACCTGAAAAAAACAATAAAACAACCTGAAAAAAAACAATAAAACAACCTGAAAAAAAACAATAAAACAACCTGAAAAAAAACAATAAAACAACCTGAAAAAAAACAATAAAAATTTATAAATTTTTTATTGTTTTTGTGAAATAAATTAATAATATTTTTTAGGATGTAATTTACTCTTTGAATTTGGATTGAATATTTGTAAATGTAGTGATAACATCTTGAGCAGCTAATGTCAAATATTGAGATGCTTTTGTAATATCACCTTCTTTTGTAAATGCCATACGAATAATACCATTAGGAATATGGGGATGAGGTACCCGAAATCCTACAAATGACAAAGATTTATCCCCTGTATAATATTTTTCATATAAGAAGTGAACTATAGCATTTCCTAGTGTATAATCTTCATTTTTGAGAGTAATTGTATATTCATTGGCTACTGTAGTATTTTCACTCAATTCAATCGATACATCACCTTTTTCGACAAGTGAAATAAATTGTTTACATTTGTGTATCATAATATCACATGCCTTAGACACGATTGATATATTTGAAAATACACCGACACTTTCAATGGTAAAATCAAAACTATCTGGTTTTGTAATGCGTTTTGCTTCTAATAGAAACCAATTTAATCGTTCGAATTCAACATCGTCCTCTGTCATACCACTCTTCACCAATTCCGCCTTTTTATCATTCCAAACATCATTTGCCTTGACCAAATCTTGGGTACAACCATATGCTGCAGTAGAAACAACATTATACATACCATCTTGTTTAGCAGTTCCAATATCAAATTGTGCGTTGAACATGATGCTTTCTCCTTCAATATTTTCAGTTAGACGAGGGCGAAGACGAGTAATTGGAATATAATCACCAGTTATTGGATCGGGGGGGAATATTTCCTTTGTTGCTGTTGCCGATAAATATTTATCTGTAGAAACGTTTTTCATTTTAAAATCAGCAGTGGTTAATAGCTGTATGGTATCAGTTTCATTTTTCTTGTCTACTTCAACAACATATTCTTCGTAAGGAAAATCCGTATCAACGATGTGAATAGGAATACAACCAATACGTTGCTTGATGATTTCATTATTTAGACGTGTAGTATTTGTAATGATATCCACTTTACATTCTTTGTGAGGAAATGTTCTAAACACGAGAGTAGGAATATCTGATAAGATAATACGTCTAAGAGAGTTTGCTAAACTATAATTAATATTACCCATGATAAAGGATAAAACATTATTTTCTTCACTTGTGATTTTAACTGTAGGTTCCATCATATCAATCAATTGTATATAATTAATATAGGTATTATTATATCAATTTTTTAATAAATATGAAATAAATAAGTTTAAAAGTAGGATAATAATTAAGAATAAATATCAATGAGTTGTATCTTATATTATAGTAATTATTGTGATAATTGTAAAAACCTATTACGTCTAGTTGGAAAAAGTGAAATAAAGGACGATATACATTTTATTTGTATTGACAAAAGATTTAGAGATCCTCAAACTGGAGGAACTTATGTTGTTTTAGAAAATCAGCAAAAAATAATATTACCACCACAGGTACAAAAAGTACCTGCCATGTTATTGTTAAAAGAAGGTAACAAGGTAATCTTTGGAAATGAAATAACAGCCAAAGTACAACCGAAGGAAGATTACAGTAATGCGAAAGCTAGTGGATTTAATGGCGAACCCATTGCATTTGCCTTGGGAAATGATAATGTCGGTGGATTTGGTGTAGCGAGTGATAATTTTAGTTATTGGGATCAAGGAAGCGATGAACTCTTAGCAAAAGGTAACGGTGGAACGAGACAAATGTATAATTATGCTACAGTAGATCATACATCGGCTATTGAAACACCTCCGGATGATTGGAGTCCAGATAAAGTAAGCGAAAATTCATATAAGGATATGGAGGATCAACGAAACAATGACTTACGTATGCAAAATATGAATAAACCAGCTGGTGTATAATTCGAATCATGATATAACTAAAACGAGTATCCAAAATAAAACAAGTAAATATATTATATACGATAATATATTTAAAAATAAATATATAATTAAATAAAATGGACAAAACTACAATCCTAAAAGCCTTTAACAATCAATTTGAAGAATTTTTAGACGATTTGTGTGTATTATTTCCAGAAAATAACGATATTAGAACTACTCAAACCGGTCTAATGATGTTAAGAAAAGCAAATCCTAAGAAGATTGTATCTGTTTGGTATCGATATATTTGTAGTAAATACGAAGATGAAATTGAAAAGGAAAATTTGGAATATTTCTTGACAAAAAACTACGCGGATGATTTAAAAATGGATGCTGGAGCAGCTAACAAGGTATTGGATGGTATCGATAAAATTAGAGAACCTTTAAGACATTTAGACGAGACGAATAAAAAGAAGGCAATTCAATATTTAAAAAATCTTAATCAGTTATCAAAGTTATATAACTAAATTTCAAGCATAACTACATAGACCAAAAGTAATATTATCTCAAACAAACAATTTAAACATTTATTAATACCTATTTTATAAATAAATGTCTAGTGTTGACGAAAATCAAAAAATACCAGAAGAATTTGTAAAGGTTGTTTATGATTTGATAAATGATATTTTATTCACATTTCCTGAATTTAAGGAAGGACTGAATCTAGATTTACATAATATAAAGGAAACACGGGATGATGAAAGTGTAGAAAATGTATATGAACATATAAGAAAGGTGTTTCCTGAGAGATTTTTTGATATTTTGTATAAAAATGAAGATATGTTTTCCAAAGATGATATTAACACGGAATTTTTACCAGGAATTGATTTTAAGAAAATATGGTTAACGGATGATGTTAGCGATAGTACAAAGGAAACTATTTGGAAATATTTACAATTAATATTGTTTTCAGTGATTGGTAAAGTGGATTCACAAGATTCATTCGGTGACACTGCCAAATTGTTTGAAGCCATTAATGAAGATGAATTGAAGAAGAAGTTGGAAGAGACCATGAGTAATCTACAGAATATGATGGAAGGAAGTGGATTAGGTGGTAGTGATGGTAGTGAACCGATTGATGTAAATGGTATTGATATGGATAAATTGCCTAATCCAGACGATATTCAAGGTCATATCAATGGTCTTTTAGATGGTAAGTTAGGCAACTTGGCAAAAGAGATTGCTGAAGAAACCGCTGCGGATTTAAATATTGATATGGAGAATGCTACTTCTATAAATGACGTATTTCAAAATTTATTTAAGAATCCAGGGAAACTAATGGGATTGGTTCAAAATGTAGGAGGAAAGTTAGATAGTAAGATAAAATCAGGTGAAATAAATGAAAGTGAACTTATGAAAGAGGCTGGAGATTTACTAGGTAAGATGAAAGACATGCCTGGTATGGGTGATATTCAATCCATGTTGCAAAAGATGGGTATGGGTGGTCCTGGTGGTGGTGGTGGAGATATTAACAATATGCTTGCTAGTCTTGGTGGTCTTGGTGGTCTTGGTGGTCTTGGTGGTCTTGGTGGTCTTGGTGGTGGGAAATTAAATTTAGGGGCTATGACAAATAAATTAAATCAAGACATGAAAAAGATGGAATATAGAGAAAAAATGTTACAACGAGGCGATGTAAGACGAAATGAAATGGAAAAAATTAAATTAGAGCAACAACGATTAGCATCATTACCTCCAACAAAGCAATTGACTGATGCTGAAATGGAAGAATTAGTGTTTTCTATTGAAGGTGATAAACCAGAGAAGTCGATGAGAACCGATAAACCAGTAAATAGTTCGAACAAAAAGAAGAAAAAGAAAGGAAAGAAATAAATAATAAACCACAAAAATAAATAATGAAGAATATATATATACAAATGTCAATAGAGAATACAAATATTTGGTTTACAAATCCGTCTATATTATTAAAAAAAGAATACATAACCCAAGTTTGGCCAACAAAAAACATGTCTAGAGATGAAAAAATAAATGCGATTAGTCGTCTTGTGATAATATTATCTGTTTTAGGATTTTTAGTAACACAAAACTATAATTTTTTTCTGACAGGTTTTATTACTTTAGGTGTAACTGCGATACTTTTTTACACTAGAGAAAATAATTCATCAACTAGTGATGATAAAACACAAAAAGAAGGATTTACAAATTCAGCATTATATCAATCCACAAAAAACCAATTTACAAATCCCAGTGTGAAAAATCCATTTATGAATGTATTGTTACCTGAAATTCAAGATAATCCTAAGAGAAAAAAGGCTGCACCTGCTTATAATAGAGCAGTTGAAAAGCAAATAAATAATGATACTCAAGACATGATTGTATCTAATTTTGATAATGATCCCGAAATTAAGAAGAAATTATTTTCAACTTTAGGCGATAGTTTAGAATTTGAGGATTTCGGTCAATATAATTTTTACGCCACCGCAAATACACGTGTTCCCAATGACCAAAAAGACTTTGCTGAATTTTGTTATGGAGATATGGTTTCCGGAAAAGAAGGAAATGATTTTGCTTTAATAAAAAACAATCCTAGAATCGGTTCAATTGTTGGACAAAATTAAATAAATAGGTAATAAAAATAAATAGGTAATAAAAATAAATAGGTAATAAAAATAAATATATAATTATTAATAAAATATTATTAACTATATATATATGTCATCATTCACAAAAGATTTTACATTCGACAGTTTATCAAGAATTGGAGATGATAGTTGCGGTTTAAGTCAAAGAAATGTTCAAAATACATCTCAATCAAATTATTTATTAACCAATTTTTTTTCCCAAGATTGTGGAATGAAACGTCCTATCGAATTTGCTACTAGTCAACCAAACGTCAATTTCACAGGTGGATTTCAAGTAGGTGCTGGTGGATGTAATATTGATACTAATTCCGATTTATTAATTGGAACAATCAATACAAACCCTAAATGTCGTATCAGTTTGTATGAACGTCCATTCAAGACTGTACCTTTCTTGGGTCGAGGTTCTTCCAATCCTGTGTTAGAATCACATATTCAACAAGGTGATATGATTACAAATAAAAAGAGTATCAATACAACCACTGAACAATCTTATATTCCTTATATGAATTATCCTTTGTTACCTTCTATTGAGAATTCAGTAACTAATCCTGCCAATTTAGTAGAAGGTGTTGCTTCAGAGGGATGGGTTCGTGGTGGTGTTCCTTCTAGAGAATTACAAAAAGACAAGGATTACAAATCCGGACATTCTCCAAGTCAATATTAAATATTAAATTATAAATTATAAATTAGTTTTAAAAAAATGGTTTAAGAATATTTACAAATACTATGTAAATGTGTGATTTAGAATTAAATTACCTATGTACATACAAATTAATTACCGAAGATGATGACGATGAAAAAGGGTTGAGTAAAATGATGTATCAAATTCAATATTTACAAATGTTTGGATTGACTGAATTTGATGAAAATGTAGTCGGTAAGAAATTGGATACATTATATACTCAATTGGAAAAAGAGCCTTTTTTAGAAGAATTGTTTGAGATTCATCCATATATAGGTAAAATGTGTAAGCAAATCATGTTTAGAACTTTATTTTCTTATGATTATATGGATTTGTTTCATAAAGTCTTGTATTATTATTGTAATCATGCTGATATAGATTCGTTAAATAGTAGTATACAACAATTAAAGGTTCATATGAAATCACTTACTGAAAAAAATACACATATATTGGAATAAAATAAAATAGAATAGAAAAGGAATAAAAAATATATAGTATTATAGTATATTAATATGGCTTCTACACGTAACAAAAATATGTCCAGTGATTATTGTCTTCAACAACGTAGTTATATGGATAATCGTAATTATACTGAATATAAATATTCTCAACAAGGTAGAGCATATGATAATGCTATGCCATCTATGGGTATAACTCCTAGTCATATGCCTAGAGAAGCTTTTTCTCATAATTCAGTAGAAATCGAGTCTTCTTTGTTTGGTATTAATGCCACAAATTTAGTAACACCGCAGAAACCGATCGAACCTGAATTGAAAAAATTAAAAGAAATATCCTATTTTGAACGATTATCTGTCTTTATGCCAGAAACAATGGTTGTAGAAACAGACCAACGACCATTCCCAGTACCCAAGTAAGAATAGAACCTATGTTATTAGAAATTATACATATCAATATAATTATAATTTGTAACCGTTATATATAGATATGTCAAACGTTTCGTGTAGAGATAGATATTGTAATTATGGTAGTTATTTAAGAAGTAGAGGAGCTGATAAAGCGGTTTGTGATTTAGGTAATAAAATTCACAAAAACACAGTCGATATAGCAACCAATACGGCAAATATAGCAACCAATACGGCAAATATAGCAACCAATACGACAAATATTACAGATTTATCAAATATTATTAGTAATTATGATATTTCATTTACAACGATTGACATAGTAGCGACAAACTTAGATGTCTCAGGTGATGTTAATTTTACAAAAAACCCTATTGTGACAAATGACGCTAGTTACAATAATCGTGTTCTACAATGTTATAGTGAATCCACTTCTATATTAGATATTAATGTATCAACAGTAACACCATATGCTCCTGCATTATACGATTTATCATTAAATTCAATAATATATACTGATTTAGACGCGAGTGCTCAATCTGTATTCACAAACAATCTAGCCTATATTGATTTTAGCAATAATCAACCTTATTTTAACAATTCATTAATGGAAGTATATGTAAGTGCAAAATTACAATTTGATAGTGCGCAAACGAAAAGCATATCTTTTGTGTTTGATAAGGTTGGTAGTTCAATTCAAGAAATCATATTAGACACCCGAAGTATTAATCAAACGGGTACTCCTACCACAGTTTGTTTTGGACCACAAATGTTTGCTTTTAAAGATGGTGATTTAACGACTGATATATCTTTTATATATGACCAATGGCAAGTAGGTATTGATATATGTGGTGGTAATCCTAGTGGAACTGTTACATTTTCGGAAAATCCTAGAATGATAATTAAGCAAAAAAGTATTGTTTAATTAAATTATTTAAATGAAATATTAGTATACATTAATTATATATACCAATATTATTATGTCTTACCCAAATTATAAAAAATATAATCAATATATTACATGCTGTAAACCAATAGGTGATACGGGAGCACAGGGTGCTACGGGAAACACCGGACCGATGGGACCAATTGGACCTCAGGGAGCAACAGGAGCACAGGGCGACGCAGGTGAAGATGGTGGATTTGGTGGTGCTGCTTTTGAATATATATTTGATATTTCTACTGTTGCCATTGATCCAGGTCAACCTTATTTGAGATTAAATGATGTATCACAGAATGCCTCCAATGAATTGTATATCGACAGTGTAGATGCATGTAACAATATAATAGATCCTTTTATGGTTGTTATACAAAATGTTACGTCAGCCATTAAAGGATTTGTTAAAATAAGTAACGCAAATGATCCGGGTGAATCTTTATTTTTTAGTATAAATGATTTATCTGATAATACTGGTTGGTGGACATTAGATGTAAATTATTTAGCTGGTTCATCGACCAATCCTTTTGTCGATATGGATGAATTATTAGTAAGTTTTGTAACGTCGGGAAATAAGGGTGATCAAGGAGCACAAGGTGACCAAGGTCTTCAAGGAGTAACTGGAGCACAAGGAGCAACAGGTCTTCAAGGACTTCAAGGAGCACAAGGAGCAACAGGTCTCCAAGGAGTTAATGGAGCACAGGGTGACCAAGGTCTCCAAGGAACTACTGGAGCACAAGGTGACCAAGGTCTTCAAGGAGTAACTGGAGCACAAGGATCAACAGGTCTCCAAGGACTTCAAGGAGCACAAGGAGCAACAGGTCTTCAAGGACTTCAAGGAGCACAAGGAGCAACCGGTCTCCAAGGAGCTACTGGAGCACAAGGAGCAACAGGTCTTCAAGGAGTTACTGGAGCACAAGGATCAACAGGTCTCCAAGGAGTTACTGGAGCACAAGGAGCAACAGGTCTTCAAGGAGCTACTGGAGCACAAGGTGACCAAGGTCTTCAAGGACTTCAAGGAGCACAAGGAGCAACCGGTCTCCAAGGAGCTACTGGAGCACAAGGAGCAACAGGTCTCCAAGGAGTTACTGGAGCACAAGGAGCAATAGGTCTTCAAGGACTTCAAGGAGCACAAGGAGCAACAGGTCTCCAAGGAGTTACTGGAGCACAAGGAGCAACAGGTCTTCAAGGAACTACTGGAGCACAAGGAGCAACAGGTCTTCAAGGACTTCAAGGAGCACAAGGAGCAACCGGTCTCCAAGGAGCTACTGGAGCACAAGGAGCAACAGGTCTTCAAGGAGTTACTGGAGCACAAGGATCAACAG
>Ga0222659_1000733_pt1 | contig 16824 bp, 17 predicted proteins | sample AntAcemetagen547_FD_179850 | JGI IMG/M metagenome (GOLD analysis project Ga0222659, IMG submission 179850) | Saline water microbial communities from Ace Lake, Antarctica - #547 | ecosystem: Environmental > Aquatic > Non-marine Saline and Alkaline > Saline | place: Antarctica: Ace Lake...
ATATACTCCTGCTACGACTGATTCTTCATTACTAGCGTCTGAAGCTACCAGTGTCCTGAAACCAACATTTGATTGGTCATATCCCCATTCCCGAGCCAGGCATTTGTCACTCTTCAGCCAGATCCCAACGGTTGATCAGTCCGAGGAGCTTTTCACCGTTCCGCCCTTTCTCGGTGATGAAGACAGCCTCAAGGAGTCCGTTACCACGAAACTTCTCCCGGGCTTCTGCGATGGACATACGGCGGGATACAAATAGGAAATTCTTCCTGCTCTCCTCGCTGCCAACCAAATCGCTGACCCGGGCATCCGCGAAATCCACAAGTGACATTTCCTTCACGATTTTCCCTGCCAGCCAACGGGTGATCCCATTCTCCGTGAGCAAGCCGATGAATCGATTGCCGTCCATCACAGGGAATTGAGAATAATCCAACTCGGAAACCATACGCATGACATCTTCCAGCGAGTCGCCAGGGGCAACAGCGGCTACTTGTTTTTGAAATTGGGGGTAACCTTTTGGAGGGTCAGCCATTTGGTCTAATATCGCTTCTAGCCGACGGACAACAGAGTCTGTCGGCGTGGCTATTTCCAAATCGGGAAGTATACGGCTGTGAACTAATACGTTTCTGAGATCTGCTGCTGAACGCAGAAAATCGCCATTGGCTCCCAAAGGCACTCTTCTCTCAAATTCAAACAAAACTCCTGAAAAGCCGACACTCCGCTTGAGACCGGTTAGTTTCCGCATCAACTCGTCAATCTGGTTGTAGGCGGAAATGAACCGGTCATACAAAGATACGGGGCTGTGTGCAGGTGACGCTGCGACTGGCACATGAACGACGTTCTTTTCGGTTTCCATAGATTTGACCCACGACTTTCACACCCCGGCAGCAGGATGTCGAGGCTCTCCAAACCTGCAAAGAGCGGTTCATCGTTTATGACAACCCAAGGCTGAGAATCACCTTGTCTCGCCCGCCCTCTCCAGTCATTCTCTTTTCGACATCGCGAGTGTCCGTGTGACGAGCACGGACCGGCAACCTGGCAGAGACGCCAAGGTGCTATCCGGTAACCAACCCGGCATGTGGGAGTAGGACAAGACAAACCTACCCAACGAAAGTCTCATCGGAATTTTCCGAACGCCCGTGCTGATGTCCATCAGTGCGGGCGTTTTGTTTTCCGGTCTATGCGATGTCGTGAACCAAAAACCACGACATCAACCATGACATCCAACACCCCTACCCTATCCACCCGCCAGAAGATCGCGGGTGAGAACCACCATCTCTGGAACAACCACGGCACCTGGTGGTTCCACGGCACATTCCACCTACCCAACGGAACGGCGCGTCGCCAACGGGCAAACCTCAAGACCCGCGACCTGACCGATGCTCGCAGCAAGCGCGACCGCATACTGGCAGGCATTCCCAGATCCGCCACAAGCCTGAAATGAGCATCGGCTCCTGCCGCCATCATGTTTCCGGATCCACCCCCAACATTTGACCCACCCCACTGATTAAAACGAACCATCATCCCCATGACCACTAACCCGCTCGCACACCACGCCACGACTCCCACATTTACCACAACCTTCACAGGCCCGTTGGTATTTCAATATGAAAATTCCAACGGTCATCGCTATCACGTTGCCGGCCAAGGATTCACTGCAAAAGACCTACGCGCCGCCACCCGCCACACGGTGAATGCCTCGTTCTCGAGCGTAGGGATTGATCCCTTCGTTCCGGCCGGTGGACACCTTTATGCCCTCGCCCTGGTGGAATGCGAGGCCATTGAGGAAACCGTGATCCGCGCCTCTTGGGGCGACAAGCAACTCATGCTCTCACCCACGAATCTTCACTCCGAGGCATTCGCCATCATTTACCCTTTACTGCATGGACTCGTCAGATCCGGAGGCACGCCCTTCGGGCCAACACTAAGGGCCACCGATACCAAGGGAAGCAAACTACGGGGAGCGATATTCAACATCGCTTTCCTACTCCCGCCGGGTGTGGATGATCTGCTGGCACCCCTTTCGTCCCTGGGAGCCCGATCTCCTCGTGAAATCCTCACCTGGATCTCCCTTCTTGGCTTACGGCTAAAGGGGCGGTCGAAACCAAAGAACTTTTCCATCTGGCAGCGCAAGATCGGCGGCCTCTCTCTGCTTCTGGAAACCGGTTTCGGTTGTGAACCGGAAAGCCTTACCCTTTTGGCCAAGGAATCGGAGTCAGTGGTGATCGACCTTGCCGGCAGGTCATTCACGGAGATCCATCCGCTCCTGCTATCGTTTATAGCCACCGCGAAGGCTACTAAGCCGGAACGGACGCTCGAAATCTTTATCAAAACCTTTGTCGAAAACCTTGTACACCAGCCCATAATTCCATGAATATCAATCTAGCCATCATCGCTCCAAATACCGATTTCCAATACATCAATCCCTTCTTTATTTTCTATCACGAGGACGAAGGGAGACGCTCCTATCACGTAAAGAGCCTCGGCTGCGTGACTTCGGACATACTTGAAGCCAGCCGTTACGAAATCGATTCCTATGTAAATGATCTTGGCGGTATCAGCGAAGGCAACCTCCGCCCAATCTATGTGACCGTCCCGATCTGCGCCCACCGCCCAAGTCCGGGAGTCGATTACGAATTTTATGCAGGCAAGCATCGCATCCAACTCGATCCCAGATGCGGCAAAACAGTCATCCATCAAGTCGCCTGTGGTGCGAAAAGGATCGCACGTCCCACCTTTCGACTAGGAGGCCCATTCGGGGCGGTTGTCCAGACAGTAGCTCACTCAGAAGGAGTCGTTCATGTGGCATATTTTGGCATCGATATTCTATTCTTCACACACGAGGATGAACAGGCTCCTGATTCCTTGGTGGGCTTTACAAAAATCGGGGACAATCATTTCACAAGCATCCCACGCTTTTGGTAATCCGAACGGCACCCTAGATAGATTCTGATATGAAAACACCACTCAAACCCGCCTACCGCGATACCGTCTTCGAATTTCTCCCAGAGGAAGCACCGGAAGATTTCTGGCTCATCACCGCTTACAATCCGTATGGAAAAACGGTGGATAAGGACAGGAATCGAGAGGCTGATTCAAGGCTGTTCCGTGATCTGAATGTAGCCGGGCAAAAGCCGCTTCGTATCATAGGGATCGCAATAGATGATTCACATGCCGAACCCGGATGGGCCTGTGCCATCTGTGAAAAGCAAGCCATCGAGTTGGGTAATAAGTATGAGCAAGACGCGGTCTTTCATTTCCACTTGGGCAGGGTTGATCTTGTGAACTGCAAGAACGGTGAACGCGAATCCATCGGAGAGCGAAATGAACTCATCCAGGATCCGAGACTGGTGAATCACTTCTCAATCTACCTTGGCTCCCAGCCGGGAAATCCGCTTGAAGACAAAGAACAGGAACAGGTCAGATCGATCGTCCGCAGATATTTTGAGGCTTTCTCAATCCAGTCCCTTGAGGGTTGGTTCCGCGATGAAATGGAAGAGACTCTCTGCATTCAGATTGCTACGAAAAAATATGCTCAAGTAGTTGATCTCGCTGAAGAGTTACGGTCGGATTTCAAACAACACGGTGTCGGAATCCTACACAATGGCACCTACCTGAGAATCCGTGAATGGACAGATCCCGAACAAATACTGAGGTCTTTTGGCCTTTCCAAAAATACTCCCGATCTCGTCCCAAGGGATTGATCTACGGCAAACTTCCCTCCGATGAATCCAAAGAAAAAAACTACAGCCCTCCAAGACACCTTTGATTTTCAAGGCAAAGAAATCGTCACAAGGAAAATTAACCGTCCTCTAGTATTGTGGGATCCCGAATCGCCACCTGCCGCAGTTGATACCTACATGGAGTTTCACGGCTGTGAATATGAACCGAGTGATTTCAGCTCAGAATACCCTTATGAGGGACCTGCTAGCAAACGGTTCCGAATCATTACCAGTCGCTGGGAGCAGCATCAGGAATTATGGCTTGTGGAAAAGGGTGAGCGCTACTGGGTTCCACGGAGTGACGGAATCCTCAATAGCCTGACAGCAGATCTTCTCGCCGCCGCAGAGCTTCTCGGAGGCCGGCCCAACACAGGCTCCGTCGGATCGATGCCCGGAGGCATGGGTGCCAGCACGGACAGAATGTGGATCCCCTTAATGGGTGGCGGTATTGGCATAACCTTGTCAGTGGCAGAGGATTTATACACCAACGAAGAAATCATGTATCATGATACAATCATCCTGGGTTCCATGGCATACCGTGCACTACTTGCTGTCCTTGGTTTCGAATGGATTGATCGGCTGCTACTGGATGAGAAACGCAAACCCGGCCGCACGGAGTTCGTGGCTGAAATCAACGAACTGCTAGCCGCCGCGAGAAAATAACCGGATTTCCAAACAACTTCAAACATGCGCCACACCATCCTGATCCCTGACCCTACCCGAGAACGCGCGGCGGATTACCTGACTGATCTCCGTTCCGGAAAATCGCAAGCAGGGAAGCTGCTTGGAACAGTACTTGCCGGGACAGATCTAGTGTCCCTAAGCATTGAGCCGTTTCTCGATGCGCTCATCAACACCAAGATCCCTCAGATCTTCGCTGAAAGCGCAGTGGCCGGCGACGGCTCGGATTGGAACCTGACGGAACTGGGCATCCTTGGGGATATTTCCATCTCTGTCCCGGTGAGGGTATTCGACGATGGTCTTCACAGCCAACCGACGGTTCATCCCGAGCCTTTTCCCGGAACCCTGGTCTTCACGCCGGGGGCACTGCTGCGCAATGGAAGGGGATGCACACCGGCGGACTGGAATGAGGTTACATCGCCAAATGGAAACCTCGACCCAGTGGGCTACCATGCCCTCTACGAGCGCCGCCTCCTGCCTGTGTTCCGGCATATCGATGCGATGGCCGCCAGCCATGGGAAAAAAGCACTGCTAACAATTCCAGGCTCGGGCTGCGGTTGCTTCGCTGGCCCGTTCAGCGGGAAGCTCGGAGCTGCCATGCAGACGGTATTGGAAAGGTTTCTCGAAACGCACGGAGCATCGTTCCCGAATATCAAGGCCGTTTACTACGACCCCTACAATGAATGCTCAAACCAGCGATTGGAGATTCATGAGATCTCTTTCTTTGTCCGGCCGCTTGCACGAGGAAACCAATCAAGACCCCAGCTCTGCCACCCTTCCGCCTACGAGGAACAAGGCGATGATTTCAGCGAATGCATTCTCTTCAGTATCGTCGCATGGGATCATGTTTCCTGGCCGGGCAACGACTTCTTCGCAGGCAGCCGCTGCACGGACGACGGGGTCAAAGCCGCAGCAACCGATTCTATGGCAATACTGACAGGGATCGATGGTCATTATGATCCGCAGCGTCGGGCTTACCTCCCTCCCCCACCCTACCGATCATGGAGAGAGGTAGTGGTTCGGAACGAACTGCGGCTGTGAGACAAGGAGTGGCTGTATTCTTCTGCCAACCGGAGCACAGCGGAGATGGAGGAACACAAAATTTACCTTCACTCCAATAAGAATGGAAGAATTGCTTGGCCCGCGTGCTGTGGTCGGCAGTGGTGGACGCAGGATTACTTCTTAAAATATCTCTCACCCTTTACCTAACCGTTCAACTTCTCGTTAATTTTCTTTTTTCTCCTTTTAATAAGGATAAATAAAGATAAATGATTAATCCGTGAAAGGAGAAATACACGCCACCCTGAAGAACAAGCTCAACGACTCGCTCGTTGCCAAGATTCCGGATCTCACCCGCCGAGAGATCCGCTTGCCGGTGGTTCCCGACAAAGCCTTGGCCGTGATCGGTATGCGCCGCAGTGGCAAGACCTGCTTCCTCTCCCAGTGCATGGCAGATCTTCTCGCCGCAGGTGCGCCTCGCGAATCCCTCGTTATGATGAACTTCGAGGACGACCGCCTCGCGGGTATGGACGCATCCGATCTCTCATTTCTCCTCGAAAGCTACTACCAGCTTCATCCCGAATTTCGCGATAACACCCAAGTCACCCTGTTTCTCGATGAAATCCAGCTCGTGCCCGGCTGGGAAACATTCGCCCGCCGCATTCTGGATAGTGAAAAAGTCCGCCTCTTCGTTTCCGGTTCCTCCGCCACCATGCTCAGCCGGGAAGTGCATACCAGCATGCGCGGCAGAGCCATGGAGATCACCGTCTATCCCTTCAGTTTCCGCGAAGCCCTCCTCCATCGCGATCTCCTCCCGGAAAAGGAATGGGCAGCACTCCCCAAGGCTCGCCGATCCACCCTTGAGAAAGCCTTCCGCACCTACCTCAAGGACGGAGGCTTCCCGGATGCCCAGAACATCGACATACGGGATCGCCGCCCTCTGCTCCAAGGCTACGTCGATGTCGCCGTCCTCCGCGACATCATAGAACGTCATGGCATCTCCAATCCCGTCGCCCTCCGCTGGCTCCAGCGCCACCTCCTCGGGAATCCGTGCGCTCCTTTCAGCATCCAGAAATTCTACGATGCACTGAAATCCCAAGGCATCCCAATCTCCAAAGACAGCCTCCACGCCTTTCTCTCCCATTTCGAAGACGCCTTCCTCATCCGCACCACCTCTCTCCTCACCGGCTCCGAACGCCAGCGCATGGTCAATCCGCGCAAAGCCTATCCCATCGATCCCGGCCTCATCCCCATCTACGAACGAGTAGGCCGTGACAACCTCGGCCACTCCCTGGAAACCGCCGTCCTCATCGAACTCCTCCGCCGTGGTTGCGAAGTCCACTACTTCCGCACACCCCAAGGTAATGAAATCGACTTCCACGCCGTAGATGCCAGAGGCGAAACCCTTCTCGTCCAAGTCTGCGCAAACGCCAGCGACCCAACCACTCTGGAGCGCGAAGCCCGCTCCCTAGTCGAGGCCAAGAAACTCCACCCCGAAGCCAGAACTCTTCTCATCCTCCTCGACCCGCTCCCCGCTGGCACCACCGTCCCCAATTCCGTAGAACTCATCCCCGCTATCCAGTGGTTTCTAGATCCACCTGAAAATTAGCACCGCGCCAACCCGCCATACCGGCGTCCATACCTCCATCAACAAGGCCAAGGGGCTGGATTCAAGGGCTGTCATCCTCGTTGGCTGCGAACCCGTTTCGGAAAGCATTTCCGATTTCGATGCCTACACGTGGTTCATGGGCGTCAGCCGGGCGCGGCAGCTGCTCGCGGTGGTGCAGAAAGGATGATTATTATGCTCTTCGCTGCGGAAATATGAATCCGAACCCAAGCTATAGAATTACCCAACTCCCGGATCCATCTGCTTCTATAAAAAGTCAGAACGGCACCTCACCCGCCAGCTCCCGAGCTTCCTCCCCCGCCCGCTCGGCCTCGGCCTGCAAGGTGGCGATCTCCTGCTCCAGTTCGTCCCGCTGTGTGGCGGCGATCCGGTCGATGACCTTCTCGTCCTGCTCGACTTCTTGGAAGATTTCCATCTCCGGACTGGTTCGAAGATCGTCAAGGGTCTCGATAATCTCCAAAATCCTCGCCTGAAGGTATTCATAGAGCGCTCGGAGTTCTTTTAGTCCTTGTGCCCCATCGAGCGAAACGGAAGCCCATCCCTGCTTGAGGATAAATGCCTGCGGATCTTTGGCGATGAGTTCCAATAACTCGATGTCCCCTCGGTCGCGGGCTTCGTTGATGGCCTGGGTGAGCAGTTCGTATGTCTTACGCTTCTCGGGATCGTGCCCGAATAGATCCGGGTGGAACATCCGCACCAGCTTCTTCCAAAGCTGCTTCAGCCGCGCCGTTTCCTCCTCGCCCAGCTCCCGCTTGCCCTCCAGCGCCGAGGCGGTCGAATCGTATTCACGATCCTTCTCCGTCTTCTCACGCTGAAAGTCTCCGGCTGCCTGCGCCGCCGATTCCTCTCCCTCCGCCAGCAGGCGCTCGATGAATGCCTTGCGGAACCTGACCAACAGCCGCAGCCGATCCCGCTCCTGGTATTGCTCCCGCAGCGCCCCGAAGAGCTTTGAGCGGATGGAATCCACCTTGGATTTCTCAATCCCGTATTCCAGCTCCAGCCCGGCCAAGCGGTTCTGCGCCGCCTCCACCAGCCGCTGGTAAAGACCCGTCTCCGGTTGCTGGAAAACAAGCAGCCCCGTAGTGGATTCGCCTGCATGGGCATGGATCTCCAGATCGAGAAACGCCGCATCCTCCTGCACGGAGGTATTTCCCAGTTGCCCGAGATACCACCTGCCCATCGCCGAGCTCCGCTCATTCGTGGACTCTGCAAGCCACTCCAGCCACGACCGCACCTCGCCATCCTCCCGCGCCTCCTGATACAGCCTGCCCTTGAATTTGCCGAAGGGCAGCCGCGACGGAAACCAATCATCCGTAGTGAAATTCACGATCTTCTCCCACGTATCCAGCCCCCGCTTCTCCGCGAGCGGGCGGAGCACCTTCTGCATCAGATCCACCACCGTCCGCACGTCTCCCAGCGCCGTGTGCGCCCCGGTCTCCGGCAAGCGGTAATACTGCCGCAAGGTCTGGAGCTTGCAGTTTCCAGCGGGCACCGGATCGAGCAAACGCTGCGCCAGCTTCAAGGCACAGAATCCAGGAACGCCGATTTGTGAAATACCCAGCCGCTGCCACTCCGGCACCAGCACCTTGTCCCAATCGTATTCCAAGTTGTAAGCAACCACCGGCAGAGAACCAGCATACACCGCGAAATCCCGATAAACATCCTCCGGCGGATTACCGTCCCGCTCCAGGATCTCACGGGTGTATCCATGAACCCGCGAAGCCTCCGGGGGGATCGAACAGCCGTGATTCAGTAGGCGACGGAACGGTTCTCCATCTGGCTCCCAGCCACACATTTTCTGTGCGGCAATATCCACCGTGAAAATCGGTTTGGAAAAACCGGTTGTTTCGGTGTCGAGAATAATCCATTCTACGGAGTTATTCATCAGAAGTTTTGGTCTGGACGTTGGATGAGGCGTGTCCTGGCCACATCATAATTCAACTTCTGCAGTTCGTTGATTGGGCGAATATCCAGTGTATTGAGTGGATTGGCATTACACGAAATTGTTTTCAAGTAGGGTGTGTTCGAAAAATCTAGTGAATCAATATCGTTGTCACTGCAAAGAAGCAGTGAGAGTTGAGGTGAAAATGTGAGATCAATTTTTGGTAGCTGATTGCTGTAGCAACTAAGTGCATTCAGGTTATTCGCTTTCGAAAGGTCCAAATTTTTTATTCGGTTTTTTTCGCACCAAAGATTCTTAAGGTTCGGTACTAACGATAGATCTAATTTCGATAATTGATTACTCCTACACCAAAGATCTGTGAGTTTTTCCGCATTTCTTAAGTCTAACTGAGATATACTGTTTTCGCAGCAACTAAGCGTCGTAATATTACGTAATGCAGTCACATTTAAATTTGTTATTAGATTATCCTTGCAACTTAGAAAAGTAAGTTTTTTAGCAACTGACAAGTCCAAAGATGTAATCTGATTCGAATTACAACAAAGATGCGTAAGGTGAGGAGCGACCGATATATCTAACTCAGAGAGCCTATTGGATTCGCACCAAAACCATGTCATTCTAGAAAATATTGATAAATCTATGCTAGATATTTCGCCTTCTGGTAAAAATAACTTTTCAAGCTGAAGCCCTTTCACATACGGGAAACTTTTTATTTTCGGAAAGTAATTACTTAAACGTAACGTTCTGAATCTGCCGTCCGTGAGGCGGGTTTGCCACTGTCCATCCGTGTCAGGCTCGACTGTAAATAAGGCGCTCATAACGACATCAGGATCCACGCAAAAGTCTTCAGCCAACAAGCAAACCAATTGATAATCTGGCCAGCGTAGTTCGAACGTTCCAATACGGTGAAGACCGTCCAGCGTCTTGCTTGTCTGGATATGAAATAACGAGCGATTGATGATTTCACTCATGGCTGGAAGAGCTTGTTTGTCTAAGTTCACTAGACCCGAATCTGGACGTCCGATGAGACCGGAATTCGGAGGTGTATTGGAAGAATTTTCTGTCATTAGTTGCAATCCTTTCCGCATCCTAAGAATTCGTTAAGGCATATTGATTTAACCAACGATCTACCAGACTCAGTCAGTGGCAACTCCCACCCAATATCCTGAATTGAGCACGCCAAATATTTGCCGATTTCCACGACCAACCATGCAGCCCAGCCTTGCCGACGGTAAGTTTCCGCAATCCAGATTCTTGAAATTTTATGTATTTCTTTGGTTTCAGTATTTTCGTCAGCAATTTCGGATACTCTTTCCGGCTTCAATGAGATGCGTCGAAACTTCTGGGCATTGGATGATACCGCCATACCTACAGAATGTGTATTGTTGAGCAACACGAAAAGGCGTGAATGCACCTCGGTATCTGTACCGTAATAACCGGCACCGAACGTGGAGTTGAAGCGTTGAGCCACCATTGCAAAATCTGCAGCTGCTTGTCGAATTAACGCCTCGCTGGCCACGGTCACGACACACAACCGAAGATCCCCTTTTGATGCAATCGTAGGTAAATTCTGAAATTCTGGGATGACCGCTCCAAAAAGGTATTCATCGTGAACCTGTTTGTGCCATTCATCATCGTCGGTATCTCCCTCGCAGGGAGATACACCGCATTTGCATGTGGCTGATATGCTATTGTTCATTTGTAAAACGTGAATGGAATTTTGTTCAGCGATGAAAATCCGCCGAGGTTATTCTGGCCGCTCGGCCTGGGTTTACAGCTCCGGCGGCAGCCTGTCCCAAAGCTCAGTGTGTGATTCAACGAGTCGCGAGATGTCGCCGAGATCCTTGATGCGTTTGCTCTGCCTGGGTTCGGTTGCGCTCCAGGCCTTGATTTTCCCGGCGAGGGTGTCGTGCAGGGAGGCTTGCAAGGAGGGGCTGCATTTTGCTGCCCGGTGCGTTGGGAAATGGCTTTGGTTGCTGGGCAGCAGGATGCAGCCCCTCCTTGGGGGGCGGTCTGCCAGTCGTCGAACCGTTTCTCTGTCATGGATGGATGCTGCGATGATTCCGGGGATTTGGCGAGGATTCTTGCGGCTGTCTCGGAGGGATTCCTTCTCAATATTGGACACAGGGTCGGACATGATACGACCGAGGGTTCTTGCCACAAGGTAACTGATCTGAAAGCCTCGTTTCATGCCGAATCTCTCAGAAAGCGACCGCGCCGGACGCACACGCGCCCCGATGCAGCGGATCTACCACATCCATGAGGCGATCTCCGAGGGCAGGATGCCGAACTGTTCAGTCCTCGCCGATGAACTTGAAGTGACCGCAAAGACCATCCAGCGCGACATCACTTTCATGCGCGACAGGTTGCAACTCCCCCTTGAATACGACGACCAATGCCACGGCTACCGCTACACCGGGGATGTCAGCGCCTTCCCTGTGTTCGAGGCCAGCGCGGAGGAACTCGCCGGGCTGTTCCTCGCCCGCCAGGCGCTGGAATCGATCAAGGGCACCCAGCTGGAGAAAACGATGCGCGAAGTCTTCGCCCGCCTGACCCGTGCGATGGAGGGAAAAGTGAAGTTCGCCTGGGCGGATCTCGATCTCGCCCTCTCCCGCAAGCCCGCCGGGGCGACCAAGACCGACCTCAAGCTCTTCGGGAAACTGGCCGAGGCAGTGCTGCACCGCCGCGAGGTGGAGTTCACCTACCGCAAGCTCGGCAGCGACAGCTCGGAAAACCGCCGGATCCAGCCCTACCATCTCGGAGAGGTCGACCATTGCTGGTATCTGATCGGTTACGACAAAGAGCGCGAGGGGCTGCGGACATTCGCCTTCCCCCGGATACGCGGGGCGAAAGTCCGCAAAGACACCTTCGAGGTGCCCGCTGATTTCAACGGCCCGGCCTACCTCGGCACATCCTTCGGGATCTGGGTGGATCCGGAGCGCCCGGACTACCGGCAGGAGGTGCGCATCGAGCTATCCGGCTATGCGGCGCGGATGGTGCAGGAGCGCCGCTGGCACCCCAGCCAACAGGTCACATCGCTCAACGCCACCGGCAGCCGGGTGGAGGTTCGCTTCGAGGTCGGACGCCTTGAGGAAATGGTGCGCTGGACTCTCAGCTGGGGCGGGCAAGCGAAAGTCCGCGAGCCAAAGGAACTGCGCGACTTGGTCCGTGCCGAGGCGGTGAAAATCCAAGCCCACTGAGACCAACCACTTTTCACAGCCCATCGCGAAAAGCGAATACAGCAAGCTGTTGCTCCGCCTCCCTGAGTTTTACCGGAAGAACGATGGCAATAATCCGGCGATGGAAACACTCGGGCGGATGGGCGCGACTGTAGGGCAGTTGCCAAATCAGGCGGGGTGCCAGCCAACAAGCCTGATGAACGAGCTTGGCAGCCTTACCTCGAAGCATACGCGTCCTAAGGTGTTTCTCGACCTCGTCGCGTAACCATCGACGGACAACTTCCAGTTCCCACGCATCGGGACAGGGATCAAGCAGCACCTCTCGAATGTCCTCCCATAGATTGGAGTTCTTATGACTGAGCCGCGAAGACTCCCGCAGCGCTCGGCGTGCGACAGCGGAAACAAATGACCGCCCCCTGCAACGAGTCATGATGGGATGGCGGTATGGTGGTTCTGCCGGACCCGGCACTTTGTGATGAATTGATTCATATGAACACCACTACACACCCAGGGGTAGGACAAAGACAGACCCACCACATCGACAAATTTTCATATTTATCCCGGAGGGCTGTTCAACAAAAAATCAGCGGACACAGCACGACGAAGTCGATGCCATGCCCGCCTTCGGGGGAAATTCTAGTTCTTGCCTTCCTCTTCCTCGACGATCTCATCCATTGATTTATTGAAGTCAGGATTCTCTTCCATGTTCATCGATTGCTCACGTAAGGCGCGGACCTTACGAGAGAAACTCTTCGAGCTGCTGTAAACTCCTTTGGCAGAGAACTCGGACCTGGAGGTCATCTCCCGTGCGATACCCATTTGCCCGGCCGTGGCAACCGCATCCTCGTTCGCCCCAAGGAACAGGAACTCCCACTGATAGTTTGTCCGCTGATGAGTGATCATCTGCTGGATCTTCTCAAAGGAGAATCGAACAGATGCGTTCTCATAGCCATCTGTGAAGATCGCAATGATGACTTTTCCCGGGCGTTCTTCCTCAGGCAAGGCGGCGAGCTGGTCGCCCATGCTCTTGATAGACAGTCCGATTGCATCGAGAAGCGCCGTGGATCCACGCGGAACATAGTCTTCAGTTGTCAGTTGCCTGACATTTTCAAGTGGAGTGCGGCTGTATAGGCTCAGGAACTCATTATCAAAGAGCAGTAGGGAGAGGTTTGCATCTCCGGGTATATCAAGCTGCTCCTGGAGAAACTCGTTGAAGCCACTGATAGCGGATTCAGTCATTGGATCCATCGATCCCGAGCGGTCGAGGACGTAGGCGATTTCAGTCAGATTGGTATTCATATTGGTTCGTGGTTGGGGTTAGGCGATGACATTACCAACTGGGGTAGGACAAAGACCGTCCCACACGTAAATTCACCTTATCCGGAAACTCACGGAGCATTCCCCAAATGGGGACTACGTGGCGGCCTTTTTTAGCCGCTTCCGCGAGATTGACTCAGTTCGCTGTTCTTGACATTGCGGGCTGAAATATCGGATAAATCATCACTTATCCGACGTTACGTATAATCCGAGAAATATCCGACATGGTAAAAAACTACTTATGGCAAGAGTCTGATTTCCCTCACTTCTACCACAACCCTGCGGTGGTGAAGCCTTTGGAAGCGGCATTTCGTGTGGAGGTGGAAGATCTGGATCGGTTGCAGGGCAAGCAAAACGTGGGATTTGAGGATGTCTTCACCGAGGAGATTGTGGCCAACTCGGAAATTGAGGGAGTGATATTGGATAGAGATTCAGTGCATAGCTCCTTTGTCAGCAATATCCCCCCTGTTGAAGAGAAGGAGCAGGGCGCGGTGGCTTTAACCCGGATCGCCCTGGCAAACTACGACAAGCCATTGAGCCACGATTTGCTTTTTTCCATGCACCGGGAAATTCTCAAGGGTTCGAAATTCCCTGATGAATCAATCGGAGTCTATGTCGGCGACATGAAAATCATCAGTGGCAATCGACTCGACCGGGAACACCGTGTCATCCATGAAGGCGTGAGCAAAAATCTCGTCCACGAAAAGATGTCGGAGTTTATCGGGTGGTTTAACCAATGCCCGGCCCATACCCCGCTGGTGAATGCCGTCCAAGGGCATGTCCACTTTGAAACGATCCATCCGTTCTGTGATGGCAACGGCAGGATTGGTCGCAACCTGATCTTGATGGGGCTATGCCGGGATCTTGGCAGAAATACTCCGCTGGCACTTTCACGATCCTTTAACAAGAACCTCAAGACCTACTATCAACAATTTGATGCCGGTCTGGATCTTACGCACACGATTCAAGCCATGAGTCCGTTGTTTCAAAATTCTGTGCGGGAAACCGGGTGGATCCTGGAACTTACCGCGTTCCGTATGAAGGTGGAGGATCAGGCTGACGCCTTGAATGCGAGGCAACTCAAGGTGATCAACCGCATCATTGATTATGAACTGAGGGGGCGGTTTGAGGGAGGAATGAACAATACCAAGTATCAGAAAATGACTGGTATTGGAGACCGCACTGCCCTCAGGGACTTGAACGAACTCCAGGAGCGTGGGCTGATGGTGAAAACGGGGCAACTCAAAGGCACCCGCTACCATCTCAATATCCCACATCTTATCGAACGCCTTTAACCTCAGCTTCCCGCGCGGGATTCTAGGGAGGATCACCCCGCACTTGTCCTTCCCTTCGTGATACAAACATCCAGTATCCCGAAGTCATCCATGCGCAAGCTTTCCAAATCCAAGATCATCGCCTTCCGCCAGTGCCCGAAACGTCTCTGGCTGGAACTCCACCGACCCGAGCTCCGAGACGATTCCGGCAGCCAAATGGTTTTTGCCATCGGCAACCAGGTTGGTGACGTCGCCCGCCAAATCTACGACACGAACAGGAACGGGAAGCTGATTGACTTCAATGAGATCGGCTGGGACGCGGCCTATCAGGAAACGGGTGATTGGCTGCAAGGCACCTCCGCCCCGCTCTTCGAGGCGGCCATCCGCATCGACGGGGCGTTGGCGCTTGCCGATGTCATGCTGCCCGAGTCCGGCGGTGGAGGCCTCCGCTGGCACATGATCGAGGTAAAATCCTCCACAGGCGTCAAAGACTACCACCGGGACGACCTCGCCGTGCAGGCCTACATCGCCACCACAGCCGGTATCGACCTCGCCAGCGCATCGGTCGCTCATGTAGATACCACTTTCGTCTATCCGGGCGGGGACGACTACCAAGGACTACTCAAGGAGGTGGATCTCACCGACGACGCACTTGCCAAGGCAGGCGAAGTCGCCTGCTGGATCGCGGAAGCCCAGAAGGTCGCCGTTCTCCCTGAAGAACCCGAGATCGCCACCGGACCGCACTGCTCGGATCCCTTCGGTTGCCCCTTCCGTCATCACTGTGACCGCGACCTGCCCAAGGCGGACTTCCCGCTCAGCTCCCTCCACCGCACCACCGGAAAACTGCGCGACGAACTCCAGGCGCTCGGCTACCAGGATCTCCGCGACGTTCCCGATGAAAAACTCTCCGACGTCAACCGGCTGATTAAGCGGCAGTCGCTTTCCGGGGAGGCATGGTTCGATGCGGCAGGAGCCGCCGCCGATCTGGCACCTCACACGGGCACCGCCTATTTCCTCGATTTCGAGACCATTGGCTTCGGCGTGCCCATCTGGAAAGGCACCCGCCCCTACCAGCAACTCCCCTTCCAGTTCAGCCTCCACATCGTCCCGCCGGCGGGAGAAATGGAGCACCGAGGCTTTCTCGGTCTTTCAAGCGATGACCCGGGCGAGGCATTCGCCCGCGCCTTGATCAAAGACTGTGGAACCAAAGGCCCGGTCTTCGTTTACAACGCAGGCTTCGAGAACGGAATCATGCGTGGTCTAGCCGAGCGTTTCCCCGATCTCTCCCCCGCCCTTATGGCCATCGTGGATCGTGTCGTCGATCTCCTACCCATCGCAAGGAACCGCTACTACCACCCCGCCCAGCACGGAAGCTGGAGTATCAAAGCCGTCCTCCCGGCCGTTTGCCCCGACCTCACCTACGAAGCCCTCGAAGGCGTGAAAGACGGCCAGGCCGCCCAAGGTGCATTCCTCGAAGCCATGGCTCCCGGAACAACCCCGGAGCGGAAGCAAGAGATCGAAAACCAGCTCCTCGAATACTGCAAACTCGACACCCTCGCCATGGTGCGTCTGTGGGAGTTCTTACGGGGGAAAGCCACGAAATGAGACATCCCTTTTTCCATACCACAGCGCAAGATCGGCACCCTCGCTATCCATGGCATGACGCAAAAAGACCCCATAATTTCCGTCAAATCGGCAACCATATCCATCCAGTGACCACCCCGTATTTCAGCTTTATTTTCGTCAGAATAACCTTTATTGTTTCTGACGAAACATTCTTACCATGAACAAACACGCTGATTCAATCGACGCAGCCATCCTCCACCGTATCAGGTCTCGGCGGCACGCTCGTGTCTGGACTCCCCAGGATTTCCTCGATCTCGGTTCCCGCGCCGCCGTGGACAAAGCGCTTTCCCGCAACACCAAAAGCGGCTCCATCAACCGCGCGGGACGCGGCCTCTACCACCTGCCCCGGAATCACCCGGCACTGGGTTCCCTCGGCCCCAGCTATCAGGCCATGCAGGATCTTGTCCATCGCAAGGCCGGCGGAGATGTGTTTCCCACCGGTGCCCACGCAGCAAACGCCCTTGGCCTAAGCGACCAGGTTCCCATGAGGAGCTGGCATCTC